>Ga0180008_1001103_pt1 | contig 18054 bp, 39 predicted proteins | sample MM_PW_MetaG_FD_121121 | JGI IMG/M metagenome (GOLD analysis project Ga0180008, IMG submission 121121) | Groundwater microbial communities from the Aspo Hard Rock Laboratory (HRL) deep subsurface site, Sweden - MM_PW_MetaG | ecosystem: Environmental > Aquatic > Deep subsurface > Groundwater...
CAAACCAGGCTAGCTTATTTCCTACGTCATCTTCAAATCTCACCAAAGTAGACATACCATAATCAGTTTGAAAAGTGTTTTTCCCTTTTAGGGTTACGTGTAATTTACTAATTTTACCACCTAATTGTCCCACCCATTCATTGGATTTAGATGCTTGTTCTTTTTGTTTATCTTTCCATTCTGTTTCTTTTTTATATGCTATAATAGCAGACCCTGCAATTCGTGCTTGCTTCCAAGTTAAATAATTTGATTGTAATGCTGTGTGTAAATTGTTTAAATAATCTACGCTTTGTTGTTCGAAGGAAGAAGCAGTTCCTGCAGCAATTTTATTTGTAATTTCTTCAATTTTTTTAGGAAGATCATTCTGAGCCCAATCTATAGTTTTTTGGGCTAGTTCTTTGTCTTCTTGTTCAATTGATTTTTTAGGTTGATTGCCTTTTTGTGCATTGCTAATATCTATCAGGGCATCAGAAGTTGTAGAAGATCTTCCTTGCTCACGAGCCTTAGCTGCACTTATCCAACCAAAATTACGAATGTTTGTTGCTACTCTACATAGAAATCCAAAAGCCTCAACATATTGATCTGCATGTGCAGCTCGGGGATGAGGGCTTTCTGCTCCAGCCGCTTCAAATTCAGCTAGCATTCCAATAATGTCTGTTAAACTTTTTGCATAGGCTAAATACTTTTGTGGATCATTGCCACCCAAGAAATCCTTTAGACATGTTCGCCCTACACATTTTCCTTCTACAGGAACACCATTAACCAATTTGCGAATTAGAAAGGTTTCTAAACGGCTTCTATTAATTTTACACCAATCACAAGTAGGTGGTTGATTTTTAAAAATTGTAGTAAGTGGAGTTTTTAGATCTAAACCAGGAACTTTATAAATCATATTGCCGCCTGGTATATGTTCAATAGTTGCCACAAATTGCCAACCGTCCAATACTGGAGCAGATCCTTGCAGTTTAATTTTAATGATTTGTACTAGTAATTCTTCACCATTTACTTCACTTGTAATTTTACGAATTTCCTCACCGGTTTTAGTAAGAGTAATTGGAGGAGTGCCTAATTTTGCTGATTTTCTGTTTAGCTTGTTTATTTTTTCTTGCAAGTACGGCATAAACCTGGCAGAGATTTCCCATTCTTTATCCGCAGTTTCTTCTGTCTGTTCTGGAGGAATTTCATGTGCAGCTTTTTGTGCAATAGCTGATATTTCTTCTTCGTTTTCTGAAGCAATTATTTTTTCTGCATCTGCTTTTACATCTTTTTCAGGACCTTCTTGTTCTACATCGTCCCACCAAGATTCATAAATAGTTTGATACGCTTCATAAATCAGCTTAGTTTCTGTATTCATATTAAATATTTATCATTTTATGTTATAAAAGATCGACTAGATGAGCTTCCATTAATTCTTCTAAAGAGTCATATAGTTTATAGATCCATGATGAAGAGTCTATGCGCATTTCACTTTTAATTGTTATATTACGATAATTATCCATACCGGCAGGACAATGTATATATGTAGCAGGACTGTCTAGAGTATCTGCTTTAGCTATATAAACAATCTCTGGCGCATGTTTAAATTGCATAAAGAGAAATTTCATAAGCTTTCCACAAAGAAATGATCTACTACTTCTTGAATATGTGGTTCTTTCCAATACTGATTAAAACTGTCTATCCATAATTTGAAATTTTTGGTGTATTTTGTGGGATCGCTGGACATGAAAAGAGAAGGGATATCCATAAATTTGGGGTAGGCTCTAACTACGATATTTTTAGTTTGAGATTGATAATGGATATAGGATGGATCTCCAGCAGAGTATTTATTTCGGCAATCGCCCATAAGTTTAATGCATTGTGTATGAGTTCCTAATTGGTCAATAAATATCCAGTATCTTAAATCAGTTGTACTGTGAAAAATTACATATCCAATATTATTTTCATCTAAATGTTTTAATACTGGGAGGTTTTTATCGTGTAATGCCCCATCCCAATCAATCACAGGAATATGCTGCCCTTTAATTTCTGTAGAAACATAAGCATTACACCATCGCTTAATAACTTGTTGTATTTGCAATTCAGTTTGCGTAATTTGTTTTATCCAATCAGACCCCATTAATTTTGCAGAGGTTTTAATATACCCACAAAAGTCTCTATAGGGTATTTGAATTTTTGTACCTAGTTGATAATTTCCAGGAGATATTCTTGTCGAATGTTGCTGTACATAGAATTTTAAGTTTTTCATATTATAATTATATATGAACCAAGGGAGAAGACAAGGAAAACAATGGCGCCCTCAGCAGGATTCGAACCTGCAATTTCAGCTCCAATTACGGTTCCGCGAGTTAGAAGCTCGGGTCGGCTACGAGGGCATTAAACAAAAAACCCAGGATAAAGTTTAATTATCCTGGGTAAAAAAATAATAGATGGGATTCATGACTACCCATAAATTCAGTTCTGTACACGTTCATTCACCCACATTCACGTTGTTGATCAGACAAACGCTTAACGAATGGAAGGATTGTTTACCTTCAACAGGATACAGCCATCATAATGATTTATATTACGATTTGTCCCGTTCTTACGAAGCTAAGAGTTGACCAACTCTCGCTTTTTCAGGTTTACGCTTCACAGGCCTACTAGCTAGCTAGATTCTTCATCGTCGCTAACACCTTAGAGGCTGGCTACCTCTTATTCAGTCACTGTTATTTTATTTTTAAAGAACGTTTACTTATCTTTTAATATATTACCATAAAATTTATTATAAGGCAATGATTAATTAAAAGAAAAATTTATGTGTATTTTCTATAGATTCTGCACTTTTTCGAAGTTGTTGTAATTTTTTGTAGGAATAATTTTCTCCCACGTCTTCTTTGTTATCTTGAAAGGCTTTATATAACAAATCCATGAAATTGTTTAATTCTTTTTGGTTATATCCTTTTTCTAACCATTTTTGATTGCGTTTAAATAAGTCTTTCCAAAGAAGAAATCTTTCACCAAATGAATATTCTAATATTTCATCTGTGGTAGGAATTATAGATGATTCTTTTTTCATTCTAGTGGAATCAAAATGTCGCCATTCACTGATTTCGCTTTCTACGATTTCTGCTGCCTTTGGATTTTTGCCTATATATCCTTTTTGTAGACCTTCTAAGAAGTTTAATACTCTTTCATAAGCATCTATGGTCTGTTCTTCTCTGAAATATTTTTCTACAGCAGTTAGTTTCTCATTTAGTGAATAACCAGGGCCTTTAATTTTAGCCCGTAAAATTTGCCATTTAATGTTGTACTTAGTTATATCTTTAGTTTTTTTCATAAAAATTCTTCAAAATATTGTTCTACTAGTTCTTCTTTTTTAATCAAATCTCCATGGTTCCACACATTCGGAACCCGTCCTCGTGTATCTTCTACTACTGTACATATACCCCAATCTTTAAAAACTCTAAAATTCTTTCCATCCCAATCAACAACAACCAAATCTGCATTTTTAACTTTATAATATAATTCCATCATTTTTATATTTTCTGGTGTAGTAGAACAAGAAGGAGTGTTGTTTATTGGTGGAAAAGGTCCTGCAAAATGTGTATATTCAAATGATTTTCCATATTTATGATCATCTCTTATCTCAATAAAAGTTTTAAGTTGCTCTTGTGATAAAACACAGATTTTCATAGTAAACCTACAAACATGTAATGGCTTTTAATTATTATAATTAAATTATATATGAAACCTTTGAGAAAGTCAAGAAGAAACTAAATGGAGCCAACGGAGAGACTTGAACTCCCGGTATGTCTTTCGACATGGCAGATTACAAATCTGCTGGTATAGCCACTAACCGACGTTGGCATTAAAATTAAAAGGAAATGGTTGGCGCAGTTGGAGTTGAACCAACACAACCATCCAGATTCAAAGTCTGGGGAGCTACCATTACTCTATGCGCCAATAGTTGTTTAATATCCTTTTGAAATTGGTGGCGGGAGCTGTTTTGCAATCAGCGTCGATGGCTTATGAGACCATCCCTGGACTCTCCAGTGTACCCCGCTATCTTTATATATATTAATATAATTCTTTAATCCTGTCAAGTGAAATTTCAAGATTTTTGACAGGTTCTTCAAATCTATGTAAATGAATTTTTTCAAATTTAGTATGGGAAAAAAGTTCGTATATTTTTCTAGCTTGTCTTTTTAAATCAGTGAAAGTATAATAAGAAACATCTGCAGACAGTTTATAATCAAGAGTACCTACTCGAATAGCTCCAGATTTTAATAATGCTGTAAGTTGAGGTTCTGTTCCGTCAAAATAGCTTGCTGGAACTCTAAATTTTTCTGGGTGTGCCCTAGCATAATTCATATGTGTAGAAGCTGACACATCAATAACTTCGCCGTTTGGCATAATCCAAAAATATCCTGCTCTGTCAATTTTGCCAAAATGCATTTTAAAATAGTCCTTAAATGTTGGCATTATTTTTCTCAAACGAACGTATAGATAATTGGTCTATTTCTTTATCCACAGTAGACATTTTCTCTGGTTCATTTTCTAAACTAGGTTCTTCTTCTTCTGTAAGTGCCTCCTTCATGGCATCATAAGCAGTCACTTGTGTTATTTCTAAATATTCTAAAAATGCATCTTCGCTAAGCTTGCCATCGTGTATCACAGTTAACATTGATTCATTAGCTTCTCTTTCAGTTTTTGAATTTTGTAAAATTTGTAAAATTTTGTTTAATTCCACGTGCACAGGAATACCATTGTTTTTATTAAAATATGATTCGAATATTAGTTTGTCATCTTTATTCATGTGATTGTTCCTTCATTTTTTCAATAAATCTTTTTTCATGATCTGCAATAACTTTTTCCCCACCTTTAACTACGAATCTCCATTTCATTCCACAACCACAAGGACACGGATCATAGGGTTCTTCTGGTATTGAATCAATCCATAAATCGTTTGGTGTTTCAAAATATTCTTTAAAAGATGTCATTTTAAATATTTATCTAAAATGATATCTTTTAAAATATTTATCTAAAATGGAGCCCGTTTTGGGTAACGCTCCCAAATTTAATCCTCACCAAGGACTCGTCCTACTTTTAAACGAAACGGGCGATTGGTGCTCCAAACAGGATTTGAACCTGTACAAAAAGTTCAGGAAACTTTTATGCTATCCATTACATCATAAGAGCAAAAGGACCCGTTTATTTAAGCCTCTTCCCCAACATACGGGTCAAGATGTTGGAGTGGCTAAATGGCGTCTCTGCCAGAATTCGAATCTGGAATTACAGGTTCGTAGCCTATTGTGATATCCATTTCACTACAGAGACAAAATTGGTCGCTAGGGCAAGAATTGAACTTGCTGTTTTCTCCTTATGAGGGAGCAGTCTCAGCCGTTTGACTTCCTAGCGTTTAAACTCCTGTGTTTACCGAAACCTGCGGCATAAAAGCATAAATATTAATATGGATTCTTTTACTAAATTATTCAAATTGATTATTGAAGAAATATCTAACAAATTCAATGATCTGTATAAACAGGCTATATATCGAGCAGCCCCTCAAATTGTTTATTGGTTGCTTCCGTTTGGACAAATTATTCCTGTTCAATATGCAAAGCACGATCAATATATCAGAGATCATTTAGATCAGTTCGGATTATCTGAAAGTGAAAAAGATTCACCAAATTTTATGCTACACACTTTAGCACTCAAGAATGGCGCTGTAAGATTAGGTATTGATAAAAGAGATAATAGTGGTGATATTGAAGTATTCAGTAAAGATCACTTAAAGAAGCAAGCTTGGAACATTTATAATTTTTTCAAGGAACATAATGTTGAGGTAACCTATATTCACACTAGACTACATGATATTCCAGTTGGAAGAACATATAAAATATGGATTATAAGAAACTTATAACAGGTCCACAAAGTGTTGTTCCATCACTTCCTCTAAAGTATTATAACGTGTACATTTAAATCCATTTTTATCCCGACCTGGAAAATTTTTTTCAATATGATCAACCCAATCTTCCAGTGATTGTTTTTTAGAGTCCCAGTACATCTTTGAGGAATAATTATGACCAATCAATTTACATGCATTTGGACCATCTTTAGCCCATATTTCAATACACATGTTGTGATTGTTTATAAAAACTGCATAATTCATAATAGGTCCACAAAGTACTTTTCTTTAAATTCATCAGTTGTCATAGTTTCAGAAATATCGTTTTTGATAACACGAATACTACCATCAGGTTCTAATACACCAACTACTAATTTATCACGATATTTAGAACGAAGATAATCATCAATTTCTTTGCTTTTACAATAATAATAGTTTCCTTTGGATTGTCTTTTGATTTAGAATTGTCCCCACCAAACATTTCACTAAATATATCATTGAAATTAATTGGTTTATTTAAAGAATTTGGCATAATTTTTATTATCCTTCATTTTTTAAAATTATATAGGAAACTAATTAATAAGGCAATAAAATAAATGGTGCCTCCAGTCAGGTTTGAACTGGCAATCTTCTGGTTGAGAACCAGATATCCTAAGCCGTTAGACGATGGAGGCAATAGAATGGAGTGTCTATCCGAAACTGCCCCGGAATCTTCTGATAGGCAATCAGACGTGTTACTATTATCACCATAGACACATTAAACAGAGTGTTATAGGGAAATTGAATCCCTACCTTCAGGGTGGAAACCTGACGTGCTGCCGTTGAACACCAATAACACATAAAATGGTGCCTCTAGTAGGAATCTAACCCACACTAATACGTTCGAAGCGTATTATGCTATACATTACATTATAGAGGCATTGAAAACTAAAATGGTACGGGATGAGGGAATTGAACCCCCACTAACAGGGTGTAGGCCTGTCACACTTCCATTATGTTAATCCCGTATTGGAGCCGTGAGCCGAATTCGAATCGACAATCTTGTCTTTACGAAAGACGTGCAGTACCAATTGTGCTATCACGGCATTATAATAGATCTACAAAATGTGTTTCTATAAATTCTTCAAATGTGTTATAAATACCAATTATCTTCCATGGACCTGCTGGGTCTGACCAGTATTTGATTTGTCGAGTATAATCCCAGTGATGTTTAGATCCAATACGTTTTCGGCTATCTTTTACTCCTGTCATTTCAAAAATAATACAAACATTTTGCTCATTATCATACTTATAAAAATTTCTACGCTTTGGATTATTGTCAAATTCTATAACTATATATTTCATAGTAAATCCACAAAACATTTTTCTAACAATTCTTCTAAAGACTTCGCTTCAACAACAACAATTATTCCATTGTCACTAAAATTTGATTTCCAATTGTCAACAATTTGTTGTACTGATTCGTCTGAAGAATTTACAATAGATGTGTAATGCCGTTTCGTTCCTGGTCTATAGCTATAAGCTGATTTTATTTCTGACCAAACTATTGTCAAATGAGAACGTGGATATGAAGATTTAAAAATAATAATCTTAGAAGAATATACCCTCCAATTATTTGGTGTTCTTACAAATAAGTATTTCATAGCAACTCCGCGAATATATTTTCTTCAGTGATTAAATTTTCAATAGTATCATATTCTTTTAGATATGTAAACCATGTTTCTTTTGTTTTCAGTTGTTTTAAAGTGTGTACCCATTTTGTTTTTTTATTACATACATCTAAACCATTATATACACATATTAGTTTAGATTGTGGTGTTTTACTTTGTAATATAAACATAGTATTACGACATTTAATAAATACGTATTTCATAATAGATTTACAAACTCTTTTTCTCCAAGCTCTTCTATAGAATCGTATAATGCCCACGTATATCCGAATTTTTTGTTATGATTGTACCACATAATTATTGAAGTTGGAGTACCATACAATCGATCCCACCAACAAATGTTTGGTTCAGGGTGGATTTCATTATGATGTATTAGTTTACCGTATTCCATAGCTTCGTATACCGCCATACTATCATTTAATTTAAGAACAAGATATTTCATTACAAATCAAAAGGTTTTGATAACCCATCTATAATATATTCTTTGATATTATCAGCAACATACTTGTAATCACCAATCCAATTGTTTTGAACTTTAATATATCCTGTTCCTTTACAGTCTTCACAGTCTGGATTTGGACATCTTTGATGAACAAAACATCCACACATATCCTTTCGGAATGTCTTATTATTGTTTGCATTACATGTAACATTACTTGCATCAAATGAAATCAATGTATAGTGGAGATCATTTTCTTCACTAATTACGTATAAATCGTTTTTTAGTTTTTTGTTCTTAACCACATTTCCAATTATGAATCTAGTCATTTGCAAGACCTATCTTCGTTGAATTTATCTATAATAGGCATAAGTATGATTATATTAATTAACATTAGTGTGAATAATCTACCATCAGACAGATTATCAAGGGTAAACATCTTTGATGTAATATACATAAATGACTTATATACGACAAGTAATAATGTCGAGATAAGCCCACTGAAAAGTATTGAAATAGGTATAGTAGATATTTTCATTTAATTCCTTTCATTTTCTAATTTAATTTTACCGACAGAATAGGAAATAAAACTCAAATCACCAGAGTACCAATATTCCACCTCTTCATCCCACACCCATTTAATTTTTCTTTTTTTTACACCTGCACGCGTTAGCTTTTTATAATCATCTTCAGCAAATTTCTTTGCTTTTGCTTCAGTAGGAAAATACTTGGTCCACATATCTACAGTATATTCAGATCCCATTGGTCCACCTAAATGTGTCATATCTGTTGCTGTAACATAATAAACGGCTGCTTTCTTCATAGGTATCCTTTCATTTTTATTATTATATGAAATACTATGTATAATGTCAATAAGAAAATTGGTGGTGAATGAGCTGCCAGGGGATCGAACCCTGTTCTCTGGTTCTTCAGACCAGCGCAACCACCAGGCTTGCTCACAGCTCTTTTATATTTTTTAAAACAATTAATTCAAAAAGATATCCCAATCTTTTCGATTCTTCAATTTTAAGATTAATATTTTTATCTAAACCATATGTATATGTTGATTTAATTTCAATTATTTTATTACTTTGAGGCAAATAAAAATCCGGAATATAGGTTTTTTCATACCCGAGCGAACAAATATATGGAATTCTTAAATATTCTACTTCATATAATGTTTTTTGTTTATCTAATTTTTTAGCATATGCTAATTCATAACTGCTTCTTAAGAAAACCCTTTTACCATCCCATGTTGTGTGCCACCCAGCATGATATCGATTTTTAGCATTACAAATTTTAGCCCTGCCTGATTTAAAAGCAGCTCGCAAACCTTGTGAAATACTTCTTCTAGGAATATCAAAAAAAACTAATAAATCTTTAATATTGGCAGCACTGTTTAACATATATTCTTCAGCTAACATAGTATTTGAATCTTTATGAATTATATATTTATCATATAAAATGTTTTTAATTTTTTCAAGTTCATTAAAAATTTTTGAAGTCCCAATACATTCTACAGGCAATCCAAAATGGTTTATAAGCTTATTTTGAAAAATTGGATTTTTTATACTTTTACATATTTTGCGTTTACAATTATTTTCACCACAAATTGTACATTTTTTAACCCGAGACAATTCTTTACATGTTTCACAAATTATCTTGCTTGCCTGTGCATTAATTGTAACTTCTTTATTACAACGCATACATTTAATAATTCTTGTTTTTGTAGTCCTAAAGGTTATAGGTTTTCGATGTTTGTTCCAGTATGTGGTAGAACAACTAGTAGTACAAAATTTTTTATTATAAACATCCTTGCCGCATTGTAAACATTTGGTTGTTGTATGTTTTTTAAGCGAATTACATGCGCATTCTTTGCTACAATATGTTTTATCTTGTTTAGAATATATTAGTATATATATCTCCCTTTTTTTGCGATAGAATATTTTGCCACAAAGATCACATTTTAATGGTAATAAATCATTATATTTTGAATATTCATATCTTTGTTTGGTGTATACATGCATTATTGATCTCCTACATAAATACTTATCGTTTTCATAAATATTTTTTGAGAGCAATAATGAATATTACCATCAATTAAAATATCAGCACGGCTGGATTCGAACCAGCGTTACCCAGTTAAGGGACTCGGTCCCAAGCCGAGTGGACAACCAGACTATCCCACGTGCTGTTCTGATTCTTGTGATACTTGGCTCCACGTCAATCACTTGCTGTTTACTAACCGAGTTTTCGATCAACGGACGAACCTTTAATCATAGACTTTAACTATTATGTTGATCTACTTCCTTCACAGTCTATAGCATTGAATATAGGTTTCGAGGCCTACCGTACGCTTCAGGCATTCAATGCTGTTAAAATGGTGTGCCATCTAGTAATCGGAACTAGCCATCCTGCTTATCAGGCAAGATAGGTCGACCAGACCGTCATGGCACGTAAATTGGTACTCAGTAAAGGATTTGAACCTTTCCCGAATGCTTATAAGACATCCTGGCACAACCAGTGCCCACTGAGCATACGAAAATAATGCGCTGGATTTCACGAACGTTCCTTAACACGTGCCTTGTTGGGACTTGAACCCAAACTTCCCAGCTGTTCGGCGGGCGTGCGACCATTACACCACATGCCGTTTGTTTTGTCTTTCAGCTTCCAATAGTCGCGAACTATTGGCTTCGTACGAAAAATTAACTATAACAAGGCAATCCTCTCGACTTTCTACCATTACCATAATTTTTACCTCGTGATGTTTCTGTTTGTGATTCGCAATTTGGACATATCAACCTAAAATTTTCTGGTGTATTGTCTGCTGGGTTGCCATTAATATGATCTACCCAGAATCGTATAGGCATATTATTCCATTCTGTTATTCCACAAATAGAACATTTATTTTTAAATTTTTCCACAAGAACTCTATATATTTGTCGTCTATGTAGTAATTTTCCTTTTTCAAACAGTTTGCTATATTTTTTATTGCTTTCAGATTGTCTATAATAACTTTCACATTTTTTATTACAAAATTTTCCAAAATGTGTATGTGTATTATAATCAAAAGATTTCCCACAATAAACACATTTTGCTTTTTTCCACGCGCCACTTTTACTTTTTCTTAAAATATTGCTACATTTACGCGAACAAGTAACTCTATATTTCAAATATGAAGGTGGAACTATAATCAATTTGTTGCAAACTTTACATATAATATTCATATAAATATTTATGTAAAAGAACTCTTTTTCAACTATCTGTGTTCTTATTTAAAATTAGTACCTCCGGCAGGATTCGAACCTGCACGGGATATTTCTATCCGCTAGATTAAAAGTCTAGAGTCTTCAACCATTCGACAACGGAGGTATCAGATTTAATTTAAACTTCCAAGATTTCTTTTTACAATAATCTATAATTTTTTGTTCTGTCCAACCTATCATATATTTGATAATTGGAGCAGTTCTAATACATTTATTGTCTATTTCACCACCAGCAACAAAGTGTGGCGCTTCTATTCGAAACCCTTTCATTTATTTGTATGGTTTTCTCAATTTTCCAGTTGGAGTACAAATCCCTGCATCAACTAAAAATTTAAGAGCTTTCTTTTTTGATTTACGTATCTTTTTTGTAAATGCCTTTATTGATTTTATATCACTTTCAAACATAATTAATTCCTTTCTAATATTGGGGGTGCAAGACCAAATAAGATCCGAGGGAGATTCGAACTCCCAGCAATTTTCATTGCGTTACTTGCTTTGCAGGCAAGCCCCTTTCCAAATTCGGACATCGGATCACTAAAATGTGGTGGACACAGAAGATGCTCGAAATCTTATCATTCCGCATTGCAGGTGCGGCGCTCTGCCTCTTAAGCTACTGGCCCATTAAAATAGTAAGTTGCTGAATCAATTGTTTAGGATGTCCATATAACAATTGTATATTATTTTCTTTAATAACATGCTTTAATTTAAAATCATCTTTTTGGACAGGATCCCATTCATATGTAAGTAATGGTATCCATTTTTCTATCAAGGTCATAACAAATCCACAAATTCTTTTTCCATCTTTTTGCATACCCATCCATATGCATCATCAAAAAGATCTGAATTATCTAAATTACCTTTTATTGTTGTACTATAAGATGTTGTAACAAGCTGTATGAGTCCAGGTGATATATCTTTCCAAATTTCCCAGAAACCTGTAGCAGTTTCGATTCCAAAATAGTATTTCATATCTTAAAAAATCCTACATCAGCATTTTTAAACATTTTATTCACTAATTCTACAGTTTCAATTGGCTCATACTTTTCAAAGTAATAAACATTCTTAATACCAGCAGCAATAATCAACTTAGCACATTCTAAACATGGGCCTGTTGTGCAGTAAATATCAGCATCTTCAGTTCTTACTCCATAGTGCGCACAGTAACCAATTGCGTTTGCTTCTGCATGAGCACAAATAGCTAAATCTAATTGTGTACCAGGTGCTGCTTTATTATTACATCGAACACAATCCTCACAATTACTACCAATTGGCGCACTATTGTAACCCTGTCCAAGGAAATGATTTCCTTGTGCAATTACGCATCCAACTTGTCTACTCTGACATTTAGATTGCTGTGCAAATCGATAACAAATATCTTTCCATAATTTGATTGGATTTTTCATAATAGATCCACAAAAGCTTTCTCCATATATTCTTCTTTACTATTATACAAGGCCACCATTTGCTATGGATACATTTCAGGCGCCTGTTTTGTGTACCATTCTATAAACGTTGAAAGAGGCGAACATGTATATGTATTGAGGTGTTCATCATGTTTAAAAGGAGTAACAATTCTTTTACCACACGAACCATTGTCTAAAAATTCAATAATCATAGGCCTACTATATGAATCATGTTTTAAATGAAGGTATTTCATAAAAAGTCTACAAAGTGTTTCTCAGACAATTCTTCTATTGAGTCGTACATGATGTGTAAATCATTTTCCATTTCAGCGGTTTCTATTAATGCATGATATGGATAATTTTCCATCAAACCTTTATTAACACCTTTACTATTAAACAAACAAGAGGCCAAATCTTTATTTATATCTACTTCCCACACTGCCCGTTCAGGATCGGCTCCTTTTGCACTTAAAAATATTGCGTATTTTTCATGAAACATATTTATTCCTTTCTTTTTTATGAAGTAATATTTTATTATTTATATTATATGAAATACTACGTATAATGTCAATAAAAAAATTGGTGTATTAAAAAGAATGGTATCCCCAGCGGGATTTAAACCCGCACTAGCATATAATATGTCTCCAGGGTGAAAACCTGGCGAGTTGATCAATTACTCTATGGGGACATTAAAAATGGCTGGCCCTCTAGAATTCGAATCTAGACTGTTCGGTTCAGAGCCGAAAATACTACCATTATATTAAGGGCCAATTAATTACAACCTTTTAAATAGTTGATAACATGACTTAGAAAATAACTACAAAATGATACGGCAAATGGAAACATTAAAAATTGTGAAACTTTCATGTTATAACAAAATACCATTAATAGATCAACGAAACATCCTACCCAAAATCCTGTGCACATAGCACAGTGAAGCAGTTTATTTATAAATTCACATTGTTTAGACAAGCCTTCTCTGATAGGTCCAATAATGTGTGAATAAACAATTATAAATGTTAATCCAATAGCACCTAGTAATTCTAAAAACATAAATAACCTATTTAAAAACAATAATACCTAAAATAATTGCCGCAGCAACTATAGCATATATCCATTTGTCTGGAAGTTTGCCTAACGTCCATCCAATATATAAACCGCCAAGTACTACTATTAAAACATCTTTAACAATTTGTGTTGTAATCATCGTATTATTCTCTCATTAATACTTATCAAAAACAGAGAAGGCCTGGTGCACATTAATTAGGATTTCACGTAAGCGACCACTCGAGGTGGAAGCCGTTCCATTGTCTATCTAATAATGGCGCTCCAAGGCGAAAGAAAACTTTCGTGCTCATAATAGCTCTTCCTTTCGGATTGTAGGCGCGTACCGGCGCCTCGTTTTATTTATACTGTCACTATTATCTGACAGTTTGAAAAGTGGTGGTGCACGACCCTGGATTTGAACCAGGAATGTTTAGCCAAAGGCTGGTTGATTTACAGTCAACTGGTTTCACCATTCACCCAATCGTGCAAAAATCGAAAACAGCTTTCTATCTGAACGTGAACTCAGACACCAACTTCTTTAATTTTTAATATTAAAGTATGTCTTGGGCAGATCTACGTTATCTTTCTCTGTAGAAAGCTGTTAAAATGGTGCAACCAGCAGGGCTCGAACCTGCAATGCAATTTAATGCGCCAGATTAAGAGTCTGGTATCTTCCCATTCGATTCATGGTTGCAATAACTTGGGAGGATTTCACGGACGTTCCTAGAAAACAATTCACCCTACCTGATCAGGATTAGAGAGACACGCCAAGCCTTCCCACGGAGTCGAACCGCGCTTATTATCTTCTTCGTCTTTCTCACCTTTGCAAAATTAAAATGGTGCCCTCGCCCGGAATTGAACCAGGTCCTTCACCATGTCATGGTGTTGCTCGAAGCCAAACGATGCTGCAAGGGCATAAAAGGGTTTTTGTTGGCGTAATGCCCTGCGATTACCCTAAACGCAGAAAGAACTCACACACTCTTACCGATTCTCCGGTGCGCGTTATATATTCCCGCGACGTCTTGTGTTTACAAGGCACACAATCCAACAAGCCTACTAAATTTTTCCAATAAAAAACCCGCTCTCTTTGGAGCGGGCTATTAAAATCTCTTGCCCGCTCCTTAGAACACGCCTCCCTTTGTAAACGCTGGGCAGCGCGTTCTAATCGCTTCTATATCAGGCTGTTTATAATACATTTTCATCTTTCTTCTTAATTATTTACCTTATTATATATTTTTTTCTACGTATGTCAACGTATTTTTTTAATTTTTCTTTTTCATTCGGTTCATGAATCCAGAAAATTCTATATTGTTTATTAAATTTGTTAAATTGTTTTGTTCTTTAACAGGTTTATCTACCGCTATTTTTTCAATAAGTTCTTTTATTTTTTGTACAGTATCTTTATGTTTTTCTTCTTCTGGAGTTAGTGGTACATTTAACAATTCCATTTCTTCTTTAAAAATAGTTATGTCAACTGAATTTAATATATTGTTTTCAGCTAACCACTTCCAATCAATTTTATCTAAGTTATTAATCCAACAAATCATAGATAATTCTATCAAACGCCGATTTTTGAAATATGCATTCCATCCCTCGGCGCTCTTTTCTTTATTACTATCTCTGCTTAAAATATCTATAAATGCTGCATCCATACTCATAAATGCAGTTATTATTGGTAAATTTAATATTTTCATTATTCTGTATTCCTTAATTCAACAGTATTCCATAAAAATGGGGCAATTACAGCTTGTGGAATATGTCCTTTCATTCTCTCTGCGCCTCCATAGTTCAATGAATGGATAAAAACAGATGGTGGAATATATTGAGGATTGTCTTTTAACCATTTAGTTACATCCTCCCCTGTATTTTCTGTCTGATAAATTTTACCTCCAAGATCATGATCTAAAAACAAAGCATCCCATTTATCATGTTTTAAGGCGGTTATACAATCTTCTACAGTATCTACAGTTTTTACTTCCGCACCAATCAGCCTGTGCATAAAGCTAGTTATTCTATCATAATTATCTTCGAGTATTAATATTTTCATTGTTAATATTTATCAATTAAATCCGATTGTTGCCTCGGGTGGCTTTGTATGAATGATTTCAAATGGTGCTATATGACCAACATTTCGAGCAGCGTTAATCCACCAGACAGCTTCGTATCTAACATCTGTTGCTGCTGTTCCTGTAATAACTGCTTTTAATATTTGTGCTTTAATAGCTGGACCACCAGTATCTAAATAAACAATATCACCAGGTTTATATATTTTTAAATAAGGCTGTGTGGTCTTTATTGTTTTTTTATTCATCTGTAATTTCATCCCTTAACACAGGCTCTTCAAATCCAAGAGTTACGGTAACTTCTTCAATTTTCTTTCGAGCTCGAGGCTTGTAAAATCTTACAATTTTTCCTGTGTCTACAATTTCAGGAACATATTCAGGTCCGTATAATTCCTTAGCCTTTTCTTCAGTTGTTCTAATTTCTTTTACAATTTCAAATCCTTCTGAAGATCCATTAAATTGTTCATATTCGGATTTTCTATCAGGAATATAATAACCCACATATGTTACCTTTCTAAGTTTAACTGGTATTTTAACCATTGGTTTTCCATTAATAGCTTCACCTGTTATATCACATTTATATCCCATAACCTTCCTCACCTTCTGCTAATTTAATTAGCATTTTTAATTCACCAATTTTTTCATGGTTCTTTTGAATTAAAATGTTTATTTTAACTAGACTAGCTTTTAATCTATCTGCTTGTCTTAACAATTTTTCTTCTTTAGAGTTTTTAATGTCTCTAATTCCGATGTCTTTACATAGTTCACGTAACGATTTTAGATGCTTTGACATTTTTTATTTTCTTATTATTTTTGCCGTGTATTGGACAACCTATATATACACAAGTTCCTTCGTGATCTACTAAAGTTACACCACATGATTCACATAAAGCTGATGCATATAAACCTTTTTTAGTATCTTTAGCTGTAGATAACCCAGCAAGATCACCGGTATCTATATCAAACAAAAACTTTAAACATTGTTTACAAAAATCAGCCATTATTTAATACCCACTAAAACAAGGTTCTCCTTCACATTCACACCAAGTGAATGTTGCTGTTCCTGTACTTTTATCTAAATCAATATCTGTAATAGTGAATGTTCCTTGCTGGTTATATGATTCTAAACATTCATTTAACATAGCTGATAGCTTTTGTATAATTTGTTCTTTATCCATTTTTCTTCTCAGTTAAAAATCCAGCCACAATAGATATACAACAAGTAACTCCACACACTCCACCAAAAAACAATATTCCTAATAGAATTCGAGGTGGATGTGGGTTAATTGAATAGATAAAAAGTTGTGTAAATATAGTATTCAATAACCCGCCAAATGCTCCAAGTAATGCTAATGTTTTCATTCTTTTGCCTTTGACAGTTCGTTGCCTTCTTCTATCCAATCCATCCAACCATCATCGCCACTGGCCTCAAAAAGCATTCGTGCGGATTGTTCTAACCATTTAGCTCTATTTTCACTATACAGTCTAGATGGATTTTCATCTTCACCAAACCAATGATTACAATATGGACATCTGTCTGTGCTATGAATCTTTTTTATCATAAAACATCTTTCTTTTGTGTAAAATGTTTTTGCATAATTTTACCTATTACATTTTTGGTATATTTATTATCATGTTCAATATCAATAGTAAGATATACATAATTTCCAAAGTGTCCATCATACTCCACGCCATCTACTCCAGGAACATTTGCAAGCTTTTGATAAAGTGGAACTCTATTATTAAAAGAATCTCGCTCATCACCCATTAAATGCACACTAAAAACATCCACAGGTATTTCTATGGAATATGAGGTAGCTGTTTTTTCGAATTTCATTTTCATATTTTAATTATATATGGTCTATTTAAAATGTCAATAAAATACTATTGTAAAACTTTTTCAATAGAACTTCCTAATAAATTTCCTTGGCGATCAAAAATAAACATCCAAGATACTTTATTTGTATCCGTACAAATATATTTTGTATAATACCAATCTTGCAGTTGCCATATTTTAGTTTGAGTTCCTAGAGTATTATAAATAATTTGTTTTTGTGGACTCATACATCCGCAATACATATTAATAATCAAACTCAAGCAGATTATAAGCTGGTATATATTTTTCATCAACATAGGACACACATATGAATTTAGTGTTTTGATTAAGATTGTTTATAATTTGCCAATTATGATCAGCGCTATGTATATGACCAGAAATTACATATTTTGGATTGACCCTTTTTATCTCTGTTAAAAGAGTCCGTGATCCTAGTGGAGTA
>Ga0180008_1001104_pt1 | contig 18053 bp, 17 predicted proteins | sample MM_PW_MetaG_FD_121121 | JGI IMG/M metagenome (GOLD analysis project Ga0180008, IMG submission 121121) | Groundwater microbial communities from the Aspo Hard Rock Laboratory (HRL) deep subsurface site, Sweden - MM_PW_MetaG | ecosystem: Environmental > Aquatic > Deep subsurface > Groundwater...
AATCCTTAAATGTTCAGGCAAAAGGTCAGAAACTGTCATTACAAAACTCTCCCCTTGTGTTGAAATGCTAGAATACCCTATCCTTTTGTCCTGATATGTCTTCCACTTCTTAGCTAATACCTCCCCAGCTATAAGCCTCAGATCATAAGGGATAGCAACATATCCTGCATTATAAATTATCTTTATATTTTGTAGCCCTGAAGTAAATGCATTATCCATCATTGAAGAACCAGCTAAATAACTGCCTATTAATGTGATTCTGCCTTCATTTGCATAAATCACATAATTTACATCTTCTATAAGAGAACTGGTCGTAAACTGTCGTGTTGTGTCATTATATAAAGCTGATACACTGTTTATCGGCCAGTTATCTACATATAAATGAGCGGAGCCTTCCCCGTCATAATATTCTGTGTAATCGGTAGCATCAAAACTTCTATCACAGTAGGATTCTATAGTCTGAGACACCATAGGAATCAGCATGTTCAGAAGTTTATCATGCACATCTGTCTCACTTCTTACGAAAATCTTGGCTTCTACTAAAGTCAGCAGATTGCTCATAAGCTCCTTAACTTACCTTTTAATTAGAGGGGAGCCATTATACTCCCCTCTAGTTCTAAACTAATTTTAAAATCAGCTTGTTATGTTGTACAACATACCAACTACATAGTTAGTTGCCGCAGCGTAAATATTTGAGAATGCTAGTCTCTGTGTCGCTACTAGCACAGTCTGATCCGTTGTGATCTCATCTGCTGTCTTAAGGGTAAGCCCTCTGCGATTACCAATCATAAACCCAGGTTTGTAGATACATAGAACTATAGTCTTTGTCGTTGTAGTTCCATCATATACAGCAGTCGCATTCAAATTCTGCCTCATTTTTTCTGAGACTATGATAGGCATCCCGAATACTTTACCCAACTCACCATTGAATATGGTTGCACTTGGCCCATATTTATCTAAGGTAGTTGTGAGTAGTGTTCCTGCTGAATCCTTCAGCATAAGGAACTTTGAATAACCAGCTATAGATGTAACTATAGCTAGCTTTGAAGGATCAATTCCATATACACCCATCTTTTTGGTCATTGTATTGAAATTTTCACCTGTGAAAGCTGAACCATCTGTTTTAGATGCCGATTGGCAATTTAGTCTGTATCCGTCCCATATTTGCCTAGCATCATAAGCATTAGTTGTATCTGAATCCATGTGAGTACCATTATCATCACCATTGATAATAGCATTCTCAATAGCACCTGTCATCGCTGTTACTAGATTCTGTCTGATAACAGGAAGTACAGGCACAATTGCATCTTCTGCCATTTCCTCTGAGAATACCATCCTAGCACCTATTTTCACGGCTGTTAGCGTGAAATTGGTTGTACCCACGTTTGTAGCTCTAATCAAACTGGCTGCTGTTACAGCGGCTGCATCAGCAGTAGATTCAGAAATTTTGTATCCTTCTGAATCTGATGCTACAACTGGATATATATATGGGTTTGTAGGCATATTTACTGAAGGGTGCAACGCAGCACATTTCAATGATAGCCTTACTAGATCATACAGTTCAGGTGAATAACCTGTTGGTACCCACTCATCACCAGTTCCTGTACTTGTTGAATACATTGCTTTTCTAAGAAAACTATTAGTTCTCTTATGAGCATTGTAAAGTTTGGTTTGAGTAGGATGTATATTGAGAATCTGAGATACCATTAAGATATCATCATTTGCTCTTTGTAATTCTACTATTCCCTCATCTTTGGTCTTAAGACTAACTAATGCATTAATATCCTGAGCCTTTAATGCTCCTCTAGGGTCTTCCTCTTCACCAGCAAAGACACCTCTCCTTTGTGAACTTTTAGCAATTTCTAGTTTCTCCTGTCTCTGCTTCAGTTCATCAGTGATATTCTCTAGCTTCTGTCTGTTGTCAGATTCATCTTTTATAGTCTTGGCTAGAGCGGATATTGTCTCTTTGACATCTTCCATAAATTTTTTAATCTCTTCGCTCATTTATTCCTCCTTCTTTGTCAGTCCTGATATGACTGTTCTAAGGTCACTAAGAACCTCTCTAGCTTTCTTAATTTCCTCTTCTTGTTTTAAATTTTCCGCTACTATCTTCTCAGCTTCGGCTTTAGCTGCTTCAGCTTCTACCTTAGCTATTTCAGCTTCAGCTTTAGCTATTGTTTCTTGCTTCTGTGTTTCTTGCTCAGCAAGTTTCTCTAATACTTTAACTGCTACAGCCTCAGCTATTTCATTAATATCCACCTCTCCCACCTCCGTTTTTAAATTAGTACTCTCAACTTCTTTCTCAGATTTGGACTCCACCACTTCCTCTTTTATTTCTGGAATCTCTAGAATCTCATCTTTGAAAGAAATATCTGCCAAACCAGATAGTGAAATAGACTTTATTGCACCACTTTTAGATAATGAAAATAAGGCATTAGCGTTCATAGGAACAGATACTACTGCGATTTCATACAGGTCTACTTCTTTCAGGAAATTTACTTCTTTTCCATCTAGTTCCCCCTTTTCCTCATCTATAGTACTATATCCAAAACTAAATGCCTTTATCATTCCCTGTTCTATAAGACTCCATACCTCATCAGCCCATTTGACTCCTTTAGCAATTTGAGCTTTTACCCAAACTCCTTTTTCGTCAATTTTGTAATCTACAACCTTTCCTATTACATTCCTTATATCATGCATAAATGTAACTACAGGATTTCCCATGTAAGTTTCCATTGTTTTTAGAAATGCACTAGGAAGGGCAACTTCACTCATCCTATCAGGATGGTTTGTAGTAAAATATCCTGAGATAATGCGTTCTTTAGAATTAACCTTGAAATTTTGGTGAGCTGAGTCCGTAGTCTTAATAAATCCTTGCTTTTTATCCATAAATCAACCTCCTATTCTTCATTTTCCAATTTCTCACCATTACCATCTTCCCCATATGGAAGCATAGTTCTGGTAGAACTGTCAACGGTATCCCCCTGAATTTCTTCAATTTTTTGAGGACTTCCATTTTCTAAAATACCATGTAGTACTTCTATTGCCTTTCTAACATTCTCCTGGTCTACTGCAGGTCTTCCAATTTGTCTACCAGGAATTCTATCACCCTCTCCTCCAGTACCAGTTCCCATACCTTGTCCTGCTTTGTCAACTGGTATAAGGTTAAGAGGCATATACCATTGATCCCCCCATATTACATTTGGTAAATTGAAGTATCTGGATCTGGCTTCATTCTGTGTCATTATTCCTCTATCTACCAGCATAGAAGCCAACCTAGCCCTAGTTTCCTGTGAACCCTTTAGTCCTTCTATTGAATCTCTGTCAAAAGTCAAAACTACTGAATCATCAATAGGCCATATTAAATGAGCATTTAGGGCAGCCTCTATCTTCTCCATCTTAGGAAGCAATGTATTTTCCCAAAATAACTTCTTTATATTGTCAAGTACACTATTGTTGACATTTTCAGATATGCCTATGAGGGGGGCATATACTCCTAAAGATGCCAGAATCTCATCTCTAGTCATTTTCTGCAATATCGAGAATTCCATGTCCTTTCTAGTAGTTGTTATATCTCTCCACTTAACTCCTCCTTCTAATAATGCTGTAGCACGCTTAGTTCCTCTATGTAAAGATAAGAATCTGTTCACAATTCTCTTAGCTACATTTTCATTAAGTACCTGATCTGTTTCTAAAATTGATGATGGTATAGCTGAGTTCTTGAAGAAATTCCTATTCCATTCCTTAGCATAATTATCTGTGCTTACAGACATCTCACTAGGAGACATAGCTGACATACCATAAAAATCACTGGTAGGGTTGTAGTATCGTAGATGAATGAGTTCATCAGCTCCAAATTTAACTACCCTGCTACCAGTTTTGTATAGATATCCAGCTATCAGTTTCTTTTCATCAGGAATTATTTCTATCTTATGAGACTGCAGAGGATATATTTCAACAATAGTAGTGGGGTCAAAAACTTGCTCTAAATATGCATTTCCTGTAAGCTCCAAACTAGCTACTATAGCTTCTTTAAGATCATAACTAGACATGAAAGGATTGGGTTTTGTAAGTAGCTTTACAAGAGGATGCTTAGGATTATCCTCTACTTTTCTTTCATCCTTATCCTTTTTGTATTTATACCTCTTGTACAGATTCCAAGGAACTGCAGCTATAGATACAGCTATTTGATATACAGCCGCATATACCCACACATTATGCCCATATTGTCGCACATAATTTTCATATGTGCCCATACCTCTAGGCTGAGGTATCCCACTAGGGGATACTAGTTCCCTGAACCTACCATAATTAAATTCATCGTCTGCACCCCATATGCGTGAGCTTTTAGACTCCATTTCTTTTTCATCATCTACAATTGCCCGAATAACTTTAGCCTGTTCAGGAGGCACAGTTTCACCAGCTAACTTAGAAAGTAGTTGTTTAAATAAATTCTTCATCGTCCTCATCCTTCATCATTTCATATACCAAAGAATCTAGGCGTGAAATAGGAACACCTGCAGTGGCTACACGTGCCCTATCCTTTGGTTCATCTAAGGAAAATACTCGTATGTTTGGTTCTTTCCCTCTGTAAAGTCTTATCGCCTCCCTGAATAGCCAACTAGCCATAACTGTATCTGAATATTTCCCTAATGGGAAATCCCTCAATTCGCTTAACCATACACAATACCCGCAGGAGCATCCATCCTTATGTTTATTAGGTAATTCCCAACTCTTCTGCTCAAATTCTACAGCCATAGCTGGCAGCCCCACATCATCCTTCATCTTCTGGCTCCCCGTAAAATACCCCTTTATAGGAATCATAATGCTTCTACCATATGTTTCCTGAACCCACTGAATTATAGCTTCTTGTACAGCATTATTTTCCACTATTGCTAAAGTAGGATTAAATGTCTCTATTATGTTAAAAAATATCTTAGCGAACTCTGGAGATTTAAATCTTCCTCTAGTAATATTTAAAGGTATCTTAGTATTTCCTACTATTGCACCTGTAAATATTACTGTGTAAGATCCACTCTCACTTCTTCCTCCGCCTATATCTACCCCTATGAATACATCTTTATCTTTTTTACTTACAGTCACAGGTAGTTCTCCATATTCAAAGTCCTTATTGATACATCTCTCAATTACACTTTCTGGAAATAGAGTTTCATCCTCAGACAGAGCTTCCATCTTAAATGCCCTGCTAAATGCTCTAGTTCCAATCTCTTGGAATCTTTCCTGTAATCTTTCTTTACTCCACTTTTCAGGCCATATAGGAGTTAAATCATCATCAATTTTATCTAAAACTTTAGTATAAGTTGGGTCTATCATTAGTTCATGAGTCAAATCATCTTTATGAAAAGGAGTAGCCAAATATAAAACTCTTCCTGTTTCCTCTAAAACATTCATCCACACATTCTTATAAGCCTCTTTAACTACTTCCCTTAAAGCTGGTTGTTGAATAGCATTTCTAAAATCTACGGGGTCATCGAAAATAAGAAGATCACCACGTCCTCCTGTACCTGTAGAGAGTATACCAACAGCCTCTATAGAAGGATCAGGAGAAATTAAATCTCTGTTAACATAAATTTTAGTCTTACTCCATTCTCCCTTAGCTGAAGGAATCAAATCAGGAAATATTTCTTTAAGTCTGGGATTCTTATCTATGTGATCCATTATTGCAGTAAGCCTTTTAATGGCTATATCATCACCTTGGCAAATAAATTTTATTCTCAAATTGTGATTATTACCTAATTCCCACATAGCTCTACCTATTGCCTGAGTCGATTTGGAATGATCCCGGGGCGTAACTAATAAAATTTTCCTACCACCATTAGTTATAGTATTCTGCCACTTAATATGTAGGTCACATTGTTTTATCCATCCAGGTATACCAAAACTCATTATATATTGGATGAATTGATTCGGATCTTTTCTGCATTGACGAATCATCTTCTCCTTCAATAGGGCTTCATATTCTTCTCTAGATGGTAGTTTTCGTCTCATAGTTCACTTTCATACTTAGTGCTAGCAATAAACTGGGGCAGGCTTGGCATTCTCCCATTTCTCGTTTATAATGGAGTTCTATCTCATCGAGATAATCTCCATCAGATACCCAAGGAATGTCCCTCTGCCCACATCTGATATCACCTGTCTTTTTCATATATAATGCTTTACATTTACTCATTAGTAATCCTTCACTGTAAACTGCAGGTAGAAAGACTCTTTCTGCGTAGCATTTGTAGTTACTAACATAGTTACTAAATATGTATGTCCTACAGTACCTGCTCTTATCCAAGGTTTAATAATTCCTGCTGCTGTATATGTATTCTTGCCTGAATCTAGAACTGTAGAAGTATAAGTCGTTCCATCAGTTAAACTCTTGGCTGAAAATGCTACAGAACTTATAGTTTCTGTACCTAACCACTGAGCTACATCTAAAGTTACAAAAAACTCATCTGATGCAGCCTTATATCCATCTAATTCCCAAGTTCTTTGTCTGCTCATAGGAACACCTCATAATCATTCTTAGTAGTCATAGTTCTTCCATCCATAAACATCCAGAATCTATACCTATTGGTAACTATGCAATCAACAAACAGATGTTTATTTTCATTCTTAGGAAGATTCAATTTATTTAAAAGCTCCCCTACTGTACTTTGTACAGTGAGCCTTAAATCTGTTAAAGTTTGTGAGAATAAAACTTCGGTTCCCCCCACTATTTTTAATACTGGTTCCCAGAAACGAGAACCTTCTTTAACCCAAAATATATTGCTGAACAATTCCATAGATTGGGTAGCAGGAGATGTACCATATTTGTTTAGCATATGTTCTATAGTAGATTCCCTAGTTATATCCCATACTCCTAGTTTCCAATCCAAATTAGTCTGAGTCTTCTTCATAAAATGCTTTCTGAATTTCTTAATGAACCTTTCCCCATTTGCTAGGTCTATTATGCAGTCATGCTTATTCATAGTAGGAAATAAAGGAATTAATGACACACGAATTATATCCTCAGCAGGAAGTTCCATAGTAGAATGTGGATCTCCTTTTTCATCAAATTGCTTCAAGATAAAACCATCTTTAGTTTCTAATTCCCAAGTATATAATCTAGCTAGGCTCATCATCATCTTCCTTTTTATCATAAGTCCAAATTAGATTTTTCCCTATATGACCTATATTTACCCCAGGATGTGCCCACACTTTAAATCCTAATTTTTTAGCTCTAGTACAGAAAGATATATCCTCCCCTATCTGTACTCCATCTAACCTCTGCCAGTGGTTAAAAGGTAATCCATATTGTTTAACATTCTCTGGTTTACTCATTTCCTTCAATACATCAATTTTCACTAACATAACTCCTGTACCTATTCCTATATCATTTCCATCAGATCCCGTACAGAAAGGTTCTTTAGGCATAGTAGCTTCATTCATTCTGAGAAAGTAATATCCATCACCTGCTTCAGGAGATGCCTCAAAGACTGTAAATCCATAAGGAGCACCTGTCAATCTACATATTCCACCCACTATATCTTTATCCAATTTTATTAATTCTTTAACAAGTTTAGCATCTATAACCATATCAGTATCTATAAATAATACCATATCAGTTCCTGCTTCGCAAAAAGAATGAACTAAATCATTTCTCTGTTCAAACAACATCCCGCCAGGTCTAACTCTTAAATCACAATTTATTCCTTCCTGTGATAACTGCACCATAGTTGTAAATAAACTTGTCATAAACATAGGCTCTATGCGAGGGCTTGTGTAATGACATGGTACACCAATTCCTAATCGCATCATTCCTCCTTTAGGAAAGGGGGGGATGGTTACCCCCCATCCTTCTAAATTATTAGATTTCCTGATATGAAATTGTAAGTGTTTCTGCCGTTAATGCTCCGCTAGTTGCTGTGCTACCTACTGCCATCTGCATTCTCAGAATATCACCTTTGTATCCTGTACTTGTGAAAGGACCAGTATTGATAGCATCCATATCAATAGTACTTCCTGAGTTCTTGGTGAATATGTCTGTACCTGCAATGTTAGCATTCGTGTGAGCTACAAAAGAACCTTGAACATCATAGTACACCATAATTGCAGTACCAAAAGTATTTGCTCCATCTGTGTATGCTGCTAAGTCTGAAACCTGTGTGTATGCTGTATTAGCTATATACACCTGCAATTCCTTTGTGTAACTGTAGGTTGTACCTGCAGTTGGAATCTGGATTGGATTACTAGTATCTACTGTAGTAGAAACAGCAGCCTTAAACCTAGTTGTACCATCAGTTTTGTCAACTCCTACTCCTGCAGAAACCATTTCATGGATCTGAACTGTTGCTGGCATTTTACTTACCTATACTGATTTTCAAATACTACCTTCTTAGATAGTACCAAACCAGTGATTAAAATATCTGAAAACCCAACATACATTGCAGGATTTTCAGTATGCCATCTCATCAAAGATGCTATGGCAATCTTATTTTGCATAATATATCTCTTTAGCTTTTGCATAATATATCTCTTTAGCTTTTGCATAAAGCATATACCTAGAAACTGCCAACTCTAATGCTATAAAGATTATGGCATCTAATAATGATACTTTCGATGTAATTCCTACAAGTAATGAATCTAGGTCTATTAGTTTCATGACTGTTCCCTGAGTTATTGCATCTATAGTCATAGTCTTAAAATATCCATATGCTATTAATCCATCTATTGATGCTGCTTTTGTATCAGATATCTGTAGAAGTGAATCTAAAGATACTGTTCTGTAAATTCCCACACTAGATAAAATAGCATCTAATGAAGAAGTCACAGTCTGTAAAATAGATATATATCCATCCATAACTGCTGTCTTAAATGTAGATGTAGATAATAGAGCATCCATCAGCAATGATTTACTTACTGATTGCAGAAGTGCTGCGTCTAGGGCTACAATTTGAGCTGTGCTGCTTATAACAATGGCATCAGCCTGAGTAGTTAAACTCTGTGCACTTTGAACTAATGAATCTAAAGATACTGTAGCTGGTACGCCTGCCTTCTGAAGTATGCTGTCTATGGATATAGTTTTAATTGTGCCCAATGCAGCTATAATTGCATCTAGTGAATTAGTTTTTTCTGTAACTTTCTGTAAAAGACTGTCTATTGAAATAGCTGGTATTATATGCATAGATGACAATAATGCATCAATAGATGCTAGTTTTGTTATACCTACTTGCAAAATACATGAATCTATGGAAGTATTTATCCATTTTTCAGCACCTTGTAATATTGCATCTATATTGGCAGTTTTGCTGAATAATTGTAGTAACATGGAATCTAATGAAGCAGTATGAGATATATCTAATTTCTGCAGTACTGAATCTATACTAGTATTTTTAGTTAATCCTGCTGACATTAATGCATCTAGTGATGTAAGCTTTGTAAGACCTGCTGCCTGCAATAATGCATCTAAAGAAGAGATTTTACTCAGCACTGTCATTAAAAGAGCATCTGCTAATACTGTTTTTGTAAGTCCCGTTTGGAAAATACACGCATCTATAGAAACATTTATCCACTTTTCTAGTCCCTGTAATAGTGCATCTATATTTGCAGTTTTAATAAAAACATTTTGTAATAGTGAATCTAAAGAGGCCGTGTGTGAAATATCTAATTTCTGTAACACGGAATCCATACTCATAGTTTTTGTAATTCCAACGGTTAATAGAGAATCTATTGACAAAGTTTTAGGAACTCCTATAGTTTGCAATAAAGCATTTAAAGATACCGATTTAGAAAATAAGGCTAATAACATAGAATCCAAATCTGCTGTTTTAGTAACTCCTTTTTGTAATAAGGCATCCATAGATGTACTGCAAGTAACTAATATTTGTAGCATTGTATCTAAACTGCATACTTTCGAGGTATGCATTTCTATTAAAGAATCTAGAGATAATGTCTTAGTCATTAATTTCTGTAATATTGCATCTATAGATTCAGCTTTAACCCCTGACATTTGTAACAGAGCATCTATCTGAGCAGTTTTAGTTATGCCACTAGACTGTACCAAAGCATCAATTCCCGCATTTAATGCAGTTTTAAGAATTTGTAATGCTGCATCTATAGAAGGATTTACAGCTACTGATTTTTGAAGTAGTGAATCTAAAGAGATATTTTCAGATGCAAGTTGCTGAAGGAGAGCATCTAAATCTAGAGAAATAGTATGTGCTGTTGGGCCTCCTTGCCAGTATCCAGGAGGCCAATACTTACCATCCCACCATCCACCAGGCCACCATCCAGGAGGATTACTCGGCATTAGTTATCTCCTCTAAGCATTAACATTAATTAGGATTCAATGTGACAGAGGTTCTTTCACCGTCACTATTGGTTACTCCTATAATCCTTGCCGTTGTAATGCCTGTTACTATATCCCAGTAATTAATTGTCCATGGACCTGAACCAGTAACATCAGTCACTCCAAATAATGCTGAGGATTGAAGCTTTAATATCTGTCTTAATGTATATGTACCTTCTATAACTTCATCCAATATCTCATCTACCGCATCCGCCTTTAGAGCAGCTGCACTTACAGCATCGTTGCCAAGAGCAGTACAAGTCGAACAAGTTGTCGCTGTAGTGGCCGTTGTGGTTGTAGTTGTCAAATCAACCAGGTCAACATTAACTATAGAACCTGATAAGGTATCTATCTCGCCTGTACCTGTACCATCTTTGATGGTAACAGTCGGGAATCCTGCCTGTTGTGTAGCCCCTACCGCTGAACCATTCCAGTAAGTCACATTAGCAGGAACATAAGCTGCCACTTCACTATAGCCTTTGGTATAAGTCTGAGCCATAGCAGTAACAGCGGAGGTATTTACGAATGTATAGGCAATATGGGTATAGTTTGTCTCAGCCTGTGTTGGGGCATAACACCATGTTCCTACTCCTTCATGAGTTACTACCCCACCACCAGAGCCTTGAGTTCCACCATCTCCAAGAACATAGACAGTAGTAGTCCCACTTGTAACTGCTGAACCATCAGCAAGGCTAATAAGTTGAGCACAGATAACCTGGGATGCCACATTTTTTTGTAGAGCATGAGCAGGAAGAACCATTATCAATACAAGAAAAATTACTAAAACTAATCTATTCATTCTGATACCTCCGTTTTATCTTCACCCCAAATCCAATAAGGTCTTTGAGGGCAATCACCTCCAGCAATAACACAAGTTTCCCCTCCTGGACAACCTGAATCTCTAAGACAGATCGTAGTTGTAGTAGTTGAGCAATTACCAGTAGGGCAATTCTCAGTATCTTCCCAGTTACTCCCAGGGAAGTCTTGACAAATCCTATCCCCGCATGATGGATTCTGAGCGATACCAAAGTTTAGATGCAGTGCAGATTCTCCACCAGATGGGGTGGTACAATAAGTAGTTCCCGATATCTCTAAATACATATCTTTATCATCAGGCTGATAGTTCCCATTCCAGTTAGCTGACCCTACAGTACAAGTCCCATATCCTGTACAATCTCCATCTACATAGCAATATTTAGTAGCAAGTCCCGAACAGTATCCATGCCCATTTGCTGTATTTGCCTTTACACATGTATAGGCTTCTTTTCCATAATAGGGAGTTTGTGAAGAATTAACTGTTAGTTCATTAAACATAAATTTCCAGAAATAGAGACATGGAGGGCTAACACATTCAAACTGCACCCCAGAACCAGGCGTGCTACTTCCAATTAAACACCATTCATCACCATACAAAAGACAGATGCAACCCGAACCGCAACTATTAGTTCCAAAAGTCCCATTCCATATTTTAGGAGGATCTTGATCTGCTATGGAATGTCCACAAGTCTCTCCTGCTGGACAATCGCTGTCCTCATCGCATGGTGTAGCTATTGTAACTGAACAAAAAGCTGAAAGCATCTCTATCAACCAAGTATCTCCTTCTTTCCCTGCGACCAATAGTTGTGCTGGTTGCTGATAGCCTATATATGGACTACCTGTGCCACTGTTATATACTTGATTTACTAATACAGTAGGTATGTTTGTAATAAATGGTAAATCAACGCTTTCGCCAGTAGCATACTGCATGGTTAAATTAGGGTCATGAGTAATAGTGTCAGCTTGCCAATATTGAGTGTCATTTGGAGGTGTAGGTAAAGAACATGGATCAGTTGGGTTATTAACACATGCCAAGCAATTACTTACAGTGTTAGTTCCTACCACATATTCTTTAATTCCTTTTTTAACACAAATTGCTGCCTCTCCTGTATGACCGCCCCTGAATGTTATACATCTTCTATGGTCTATCGTAGCATCTCTTAGCTTCTCAGACATCACCAATAAATTTAAAAAAGGTACTGTGGCATCATGTGTCCCAGAACTTAGCACTATATACTTATCGTCATTCCCAAAATGCGTATGGCAATTAGCTGTCGTGTCACAAAGTCCTACTGCAGAAGCAGCATCTATCTCCGATCTCACAGTGGAACCTCCCAATGGCATACCTAATGCAAGATAATTAGGCCCACAGGTGGAAATACTTGTACAATGCGGGGGTAGAATTGAATGATATAATGCTGTAGTATATGCTACTGTGCTGTTTCTATATGTCAACCAACTTGTATAGGGGAGATAATAATTGTCATGAGCAGGGAACAGTGTGTCTTCTCCCATCAATGAAGACCCTATTGCAGCAGGAGCAGAAGTAGCAAACATTCCTGTAGTAGTCCACCCACATTTTGTAAGAACTCCATTACAGGCTCCAAATTCAGTAGTAGCATCAGCCCCCCATCCACCATTTATAAGAGCCATACCACCGCCTTTAGAAAAACCATAAAATGCAACCTTTGATGTATCTGCATACCAATCTGTATAGAGTTTCGCCATTAACTCTGCGAGTGCGTTATACCATTCAGGGTCATTGCCCTGACTGTAACCCCCTCCACCATTTATGATGACTCCTATAACCCCTGACTTACATGTACCTGTATCCAAACCTGTGCAACAAACCCAGGGATTCCCACTCGCAGTACAATCTCCATCATCCCCCGTATAAGAATTAGTTATCATATCTAAAAGCATTTGATGTGATGTGCCATTATAAAGACTGTTATTAACAGTATCCCATGACCCTATTCCTGTTAAAACAAGAGGATATCTTGTAGACCTGGCGGTATTGAAATAAGGAGGCAATATTATAGTGGCAAGACCATTGCCACTATTGGCTTGTATAGTTTTAAGGCTCATATAAGAAGCTGTACCAGGAGTAGTCCAAGTTGAACCGTCGCCATTACACCATCCTTCGCCTGTAGAGGAAACATAATTCCATCGTATATAATTAGAAGAATTAACAGCGTCAGTATGCAAAACTATCCAATAAGAAACACCATTAGTCAATGTATAATTCAAATCAAAGAAATAATAACCACCTGCAGTTGCCTGTGAGGCAGACCTCCAATTGCTCGATGCTAATGAAACATCGGGTTTACCTGTCCCAACACTATGAGAATATAAATCCACTTTCATGTTCATAGTAGGACTTCCAGTTGGAGCTGCAAATCCTATCCAAACACCATTCAAAGTATATGCCGAACCTGCAGTAAATTTCTGTGCAAAATATTTATTCGTTGTAGCTGAACCTACAGCAACACTACTACCTGAACTACCATATAAATCATTCTTAATCTCATTAGTCCCCATCCTGAGTAGATTAATTAATTGTAATTTTTCAGAAGTCCCATTCTTAACAACACGACTATAATCATTGAAAAAAGATGAATTTGCTATATCAACTAACCTATGATGTCCACATCCAGTACCAAGTGTACATCCTGCTCCCGCATCAGTAGATTCTGATTGAACATAGTCTATAACTTTTGTTGTTATCGCAGTGTTCGTAGGAGAATACATATCCCACTGCTCTTTATCATAGTTATTCCAAAATAAAGGAGGTCCATCCGCACTATATGGGAATGGATTTGGAACAGCACCATCGGTTCCGCATTGATCTTCTAATCCCGTTGTACTATTATATCTCGTGAGATTATAAGTACCCGCTGACCATCCTTCAAAATGGGAACCCGAAGGGCAAGCCCACACACCATCAGATGCACCACAATTACTGCTCGTATAGTTAGTAGTGGAATGCGCCCCAGTTAAATCCCCACAAGTACCGAATGAAAATTCAGGTACAGTAACCCATGCATCTCCTTTTACATTTAGATCATCAAATATTGCTTCTGCAGTTCCAGTAATAGCAGTTGTATATGCAAATCCTAATCCATACCTTTGTATCCCAGCTCTTATGGTACTGGCCAAAGCATATGAATTTGAGACCAATAGTTTCCCGTATGCATCATAAATTTCATAGCCTGTATTATCTGCACCAACTACTGCATTATATCTGAGTTTTATTTGAATCCATTTCCCCACCCAGTTATATGTAGATACAGGTAATGCTGAGACTATATTATTAGTACCAGCAGAATAATAAAGAAACTTTAGAGTGTATCCTGTACTCACATCATTGTTTAAAACCATACCCACAGCATACCCACCTGCCGCATCAGCCCCATAAGCAAGAACCCTCATATTAGCTGCTCCGGTTGCAAGCGTGCCTGTGCTTACTATCTTCATCCAAACTGACATATAAGTTTCGACAGCTGCACTTGAATGTGTTAGATATGTCTGAGTGGCAGTAGTACTTGTCGCTGTTACACGGAGTCTCTCCTCCCCAGTAACATTATAATTGGGATCAATAGAACCCGAGCCTGCAGATGCAGTCCAACAAGGAGCAGAACCACAGGTATCGTTATAGCAATAATTTATATTCCCTGTTATACAGGTAGCGAAAGTACAGCCCCCATCTGTATCTAATTTAGTAAAACATTCATGGTAATTAGGAGGGTTGACAAGCGGAGATATAGCTATCTGATGATATCCATAAGTATCACTGTATAATCCTGTGTAATCAAGTGCTATTGTAGCTGCTGTTCCCTGCTGATATTCCTGCACTGCCGCATATGCATAACTCGACCCTGACCCATCTTTAGCGTCAAATCTTTCAGTAGCTACAGGACTGCTATCTGGAGTAGCTGAATATGTTGCTGTCCCAGGGTCTGCTCCTACAAATTGCACTATAAGAGAGTTACCTGCTGCAGGGGTTATAGAAGGGCCGCTTACGGCTGTACTTGTTACACTACTTTGAGCATATGCATTTATCGGATTCGCTGTATCTATATTGTAATACACCACCACAACAGCCATGCCTCTTTCAGTGCTATTAAAAAGATTAGTAAATGTCCATGAACTTAGCTCACTGCTTGCAATCTTATAATAAACAGCACAAGTTGCATCAGCAGAAATATCAACTTCATTCCCAATTCGAGTAAATCCAGCGATAGAAGTTTCCGTAGTCGTTGTTGTATTAGTAACAAAATACACAAGTATTAGGTCATTATCGGCAGTTCCAGCGGGCTTAGCAACTACGGGGGAATTTGTAGCTGTAGTCCAATATGACTGTTGTGCAATGCGAAAAGTTATCGCCCATGCCTGAGAACAGACAAAGAGAGCCATCAAGATGATAGTTACTGTAAGTATGTATGTCCTAATGGCTCTCTTAAACATAATTAGAATCTCACTTCAATTATATGTGCATACAATCCGAAATAGGGCTTTAACCTATTGAAACTGCCTATATCAAAAAGTACCTGACCACCTACTTTGAATGTCGCAAATTTTCCAAAAGGCCACTTTAAACCCGCAACAGTCATAAGATCAGGAAGACTAACACTTGTACCAATTCCACCCAACTGTGAATCATTTCCCTGTACCATCTGCACGAATTTCCCATCAATGTCTATAAATCCTTTAATAGTCATAAGGGTTGTACTGACACCTATTCCAAATCCTGATCCACCATCCTTTTCTGATCTGAATATATAATCAGTTTCACCATTCAGATTTATATTCGGCAGTATAGCAAATGTAGGAATCACAGTAGGTTCTGCCTTAAGTGCAGCCTTATATGCACCTGTATCTTGCGGGCATGATTTCCAGAAACAGATAGTGGAATTTCCAATACTAGGAACTAGTAATGCTATTATTAGCAAACTAATTAATAGAAATTTCTTCATTTTTTCCTCCTTCTAATCCAAATGTTTCAATTTTGGTTTTTACTTTATTTGGTTCTTTTAACTCTTTCTCCCAAATAATTAAAGTCTTATATCCCATTTTTGTATATGCAACTAACCTCCTTTTATCTGTTTCTTCAGATCCACTCAATGTATGCCAATAATTACCAAACAATTCAATAATTAACTTCTTTCCATTATTGTTAATAAAATCAGGACAGAAACCTTCTATAATTACCTTTCCATCACCAACAAAAATCCATTCATCAGGTTGTATTTCATCCAAGATATTCTGTAATTGTAATTCTTTTTTGTTTGGTTTAATATTATTAGATTTAAACCACTTTCGTAGGGATTCTTCAGATAATTTATGGCCCTTTAATGTATTGGAAATTTTCATTCTAACTTCTAGGCGTTTAGCAGGATTTTTATCACCAATTCTAGATAAAGCTATCTTTCCCTTAGTTTCCTCAGTATGTTTTCTGCCTAAAAAACCTTTCGTAGGAACTTTATGTTTCTTCCCAAAGAAGCCATTATTTTCACCACTACACTTACCTTTTTTGGATTCAGACATCTTTCTTCTATGTTCTTCAGTAAAGTTTCCACCAAACATAGGATTATTTTTACCCATTTTAGCTAGAGATATCTTTTTCCGTGCTTCTGAAGAATGCTTATAACCCAATGTAAACATAAAAACTACTTTTCTCCTTCTTTAAACAAACCAAAGATTTTTTTAAAGAACTTCTTGATATACTCTAATGATATACCAATCATATACTCCCGTCTGAATCTTTTACTTCCCACCATTGCCATTCCCTAATTTCTTAGCAGCAGACCTTGCACCTGCAAGTATACCTAACTTATAAAGTTCAGTATACATATCATTAAATGTATAGGCAGGAATTTGTAATTGTCCGATGTCTACAGGTCCAAACATCCACCCAGCCATTACATAAAGTGCTCCTATGAGGCAAAGAATGTAAATCTTTAAACCTTGAGTTTTTTCTATCATTTCTATTACCCTCCTTTTTATATGTTTCATTATCATTGTATTGATAAAATTCATTCAGTTTTCCTAATCACCCAAAAATCGGCGGCTAAATCTGGATTGGTTACATAATTATATTCAAGGGAAAAATAACCTCCCTTTCCCCAACCACTTCCCCAACTATTGCGTATAATAAATCTTTTTACTTTATCGTTATAGCCAACTGCCATAATTGCGTGGCCTCCAATTAATCTATCATCCTCAGATGGCATAGGGACTTTTCCTGTTATCTTAACTTTCTCACTCTCGAATGATTCATACACTGAGAACCCGAATACAAAAGGGTATCCCGATGCAAGTACATTCTTGAGCATATCTAAGTTTTTATTATCAATCCTGTTATATACAAGTGTTTGATAATTAAGTGCATTTGCATAGGCTTCATCAGGAGGTTTCTCAGTAAACCTTTTCACATCATATGGCCATTGTCCTTCAGGGCATACACCTAACTTAACTACAGATTTAATACCATCCCTTAGATATGCCCCAGAATCCCACATCACCGTATCTTCCATTTCCCTCTCATTATAATATAGAAATAATCTTGAGGGATATATAAATTTCTGTTTTTGCTTTGCACGTATAAAATCTACTGCGGCAGCTATAGCATGGGCAGTACAACTCCCGATATTTCCCTGGTCATATACAGGTGGACAATGTCCTGTAGCAGTTAAATCTACCCTTACAGGTATTTCTACAGGAACAAATGAATAAGGGAAATCTCGGTGGTCAGGTAAATCTGGTATCCATCCCCATTTTTTCAATTCACATTCACCTTATTCATATCCTGCCCCATCGGTCTGACCTCAAAGGGCTGTATTTTCATTGGTATAATATTGTGAGTCTTATTAGCCCTGTTTCCCATATAGATATAAGCCCC
>Ga0180008_1001105_pt1 | contig 18045 bp, 24 predicted proteins | sample MM_PW_MetaG_FD_121121 | JGI IMG/M metagenome (GOLD analysis project Ga0180008, IMG submission 121121) | Groundwater microbial communities from the Aspo Hard Rock Laboratory (HRL) deep subsurface site, Sweden - MM_PW_MetaG | ecosystem: Environmental > Aquatic > Deep subsurface > Groundwater...
CCTGAGGTTGCCTTTATTGAAAAGAAGGAAGACGATTCTGAAAGATACGCTTTACGGCCAACCAGCGAAACCATTATCTATGATTCATACGCAAAATGGATTCGATCATGGAGAGACCTGCCTCTATTGCTTAATCAGTGGTGCAATATAGTTAGATGGGAGGTAAAAGCAACCAGGCCTTTCCTGAGAACAAGAGAATTCCTATGGCAGGAAGGACATACAGTTCATATATCTGAAGAGGAAGCAGAGAAAGAAGTTACAAGCATACTATCTATGTACGTCGACCTCATTCAAAACTATTTAGCAATACCTGTATTAACTGGAAAGAAGACTGAAACAGAGAAATTTGCCGGTGCGTTGCGTACTTATACTCTGGAATCTTTGATGCCGGATGGCAAAGCCCTCCAGATGGGCACGAGCCATAATCTGGGGCAGAATTTTGCAATAGCGTTCAACATAAATTTTGTGGATAAAAACATGAAAGAGAAATACGCGTGGACAACAAGCTGGGGCATTTCTACAAGATTAATAGGCGCTTTAATAATGATGCACGGCGATGACAAGGGATTGATCTTGCCACCAAAAATAGCGCCTATACAGGCTGTTATTGTGCCTATCTACAAATCTAAAAACAAGAAAGAAATCCTAAAAGCCGCGACTAAGCTAAAGAAAAAGCTGGGCAATTTTTCTGTTAAAATTGATGATAGAGATTACTGTACGCCCGGCTGGAAATTTAATGAATGGGAAATGAAAGGCGTTCCGTTAAGAATTGAAATAGGGCCAAAAGATATCAAGCAACAACAAGCCATACTTGTTAGAAGAGATACCGGTGAAAAGGAAGCAGTCAAACTTTCTATAATAAAAAAAATTGCAATCATGAAGTTGGAGCAGATTCAAAACAACCTCTTCAAAAGAGCAAAGAAATTTCTTGATAGCAATATATATGAAGCGACTAACTTCAAAAGTTTTGAAGACATCATTAAAAAAAAGAAGGGCATGGCTAAAGCCAAATGGTGCGGAGAATCCAAATGTGAAGAGGAGATTAAAGACAAAACAGGCGCCACAACCAGGCTGATTATTTCCGGAAAAAAAAGAGTTGCTGGTAAATGCGTGCACTGCAGCAAAAAAGCTAAAGAGACTGTATATTTTGCAAAGGCTTATTAGTATTTATTCTTTGTGTCACAATTATGCAACATAATTGTTTCATGCTCTAATCAATTACATAAAACTTTTCGCAAGACATCTTTGCGAAATTGGAACCAGTAGGGAATGTTAAATGATTAGGGGATTTTATCTTTATCTAATTCTATATAAGGTGGCGACATCATGAAAAAAAGAAAAGAAGAGCTTTTCAAAGAAGCTTTGTCATATGTTATTGAAGCTATCAAACCCATAACCAATAATAAGGTAGTGGTTACTATCAAAGAACTTTATATTATTGCTGATAAAGTCGGTGATTACATTCAAGATTTTGAAAAAAGTGATTTTTTTGATGGCGATGAAAACCTAGCAAAACAAATGAAAGAATGTAGAGAAAATTTAGCTGGCGACCAGATAAGGATTTTAGAGGCGCTAGTTTATTTTTCTAATTATATTGAAGCTGTTGTAGAATCTCTTGAAAAGAAAACTATACAAGGAAGGCTTTTCATTACATCAGTTCCTGTTGTTCTTTCTGAAGGCGATGAAAACAATGTAGCTTCTTTCTTAAAGTCAATTATTGGTATTGGTTTGCCAGCCAAAGCAATTAAGTATGAAAATGCCAATGGTATTGGTTTTTATGAAGATGTTGGAGATAATCTGGATTTTTTCAAAAAATTGCTTAAGCGATACAGAGAAGATAACAAGAATGGAAATCTTCCAGCCAAAGTTTATTTGGTGATGGAAGGTGAGCCATACCTTGAAGAATAGGGGAAAAAACTTTCTATTTTATCAACTACAGGAGAGGTTCGTGAAATGCCGTCAATCAAAATCACAGCAGGAATCATATTATCATTAATTGTAATTGCATTGCCAATTGTATACTGTAAATTAAAGCGCACGCTTGATGCGTTTTAATTCAGAAAAGAAGGACAAAAAATAAAAATGTTTTGATCAGCGGAGCAATCCGCTTTTTTAGTTCCATCTGTCAATAAAAAGGGATATCAATATTCGTAGTCTAAAACAAGTTCATTTTTATCATTCCGCATCTGCAAATGGTCGCCATCATTATTCCACACTGCTTGGATGATCTGTCCCCAATATAATTTTGTTTCACTGTCTTCGCCTGAACCAGTGTAGAGTTTAAAAGTTGTCTTGTTTTCAATCACAAAACTGTCAAAAACATAGGTCTTTTCTGTTGCGTCAGAGAGTTTCCACCCCGTCAGCTCTAAGGGATAAGTACATTTATTTCTAAATTCAATATATTCGCCATTTAGGTTTTCATTATCGTCTCCTGCGGCGTTATATTGGAACCATGAAATGCCGATGCAGAAGCCATTCTCTATGCTTTCATATTGCCATATACCTAGATTATTGTCATGGGCATAACTCTGCGCTGTGCGCAGCTCACTTTCGTACCTGTGATCTGGTTCGATTATATACGCAAAAGCGTAGCCTTCTTTGACCATAAGTATGTTGATGTTCTGTCTGTTCAATATAACGTTCCTTAGCAGGCGGTCATACTTGTCTCTATTAGTCTGATCGCTCTCTAAGAGCACGCTCTTTCCCTCTACAAGCTCGCGTAATCTCTCACTAGCTTCACTATAAAGTAACTGTCCTTTCTCAGGTGTATCTATTCCTAGAAGTCTCACTCTTTCCTCGTTCTCTAATTCTACTGTATCACCATCTATTACGCGCGTAATGAGAACTAGATTTTCTGTATCTATGTTTTGTTGTGGTTGCATTACAAAAACAATAGAAACAACTATAACAAATAAAACAATAAGTATTATTATCAGAGAATAACGAGACATATTTAACGGTTATTATATAAATTAAAATAGTTATCAGGTGAGTGTTTATGTTCGAAGGCAAGCGATGGGACAAATCTTTTGAAGAACCTATAAGAAAAAAATGGAAAACCAGCAGTATCTTTAAGTTTGATCCTAAAACAAAGAAACCTGTTTTCTCAATAGATACTCCGCCACCATATGTTAATACTCCTATACATTTGGGGCATGCTACAACTTATGTTATTCAAGACATCATAGCCAGATATAAGAGGATGCGCGGTTTTGAAGTGCTGTTCCCCCTCGGTTTGGATAGAAACGGTCTGCCGATAGAAATGGCTGCAGAAAAGAAATTTGGAGTTTCTGCTACAGAAATGGAAAGGGGAAAGTTCATTTCTTTATGTGAAAAAATGCTTAAAGAAACAAGCACAGAATCAACTGATAATTTTTACCAACTTGGTGTTTCATTCAATTCTTGGCAAAGAGGTGAAAAGCCAGGCGATGTTTATTACACAGATTCAGATGAATACAGGGCACTGACGCAAGCGACTTTCATTGATATGTGGAACAAAGGATTGATATACGAATCAGACAGAATTAATAACTATTGTCCTGATTGTCAAACTACAATAGCAGATTCAGAAATACAATACAAAGATTTACCATCAACATTTAATGATATTAAATTCAAAGTTAAGGAAACAGGCGAGGACATAATAATAGGCACGACAAGGCCAGAACTTATCTGCACATGTGTAAGAATTCTTTACAATCCAAAAGATGCTCGTTACAAGCATCTAAAAGGCAAGACTGTTGTAACGCCAATATACAAAAAGGAAATTCCTATAAAAGCGCACCCATACGCAAAGATGGATAAGGGCACAGGCATCATGATGGTTTGCTCTTTTGGTGACTATGAAGACGTTCGCTTCTTCCGTGAAGAGGGAATAGATCCTATAATAGCAATTGAAAAGAACGGAAAAATGAATGAAAATTCTGGTTTCTTGAAGGGAATGAGAGTCAAAGACGCCAGGGAAAAAATAATAGAGAAACTGAAAAAAGAGAACTTTCTTGTAAAGCAGGAAAAAACAATGCACAGAACGCCTATATGCGAAAGAAGCAAAACACCGATAGAATTCATAGGAATGCCTGAATACTATTTGAAACAAATGAATTATCTTGGAAAAATGAATGACATTGCAAAAGAAGTTAATTTTTTTGCTCCACAATCAAGACAGTTTTTGCTTGATTGGATAAACACAGTTTCAATGGATTGGCCTATTTCAAGAAGAAGATTCTATGCAACAGAGATACCTTTATGGTACTGTAAAAAATGTAAGGAAATTATTGTTCCTCCGAAGGGAAAATATTACAGGCCTTGGAAGCAAAAACCTCCTGTCAAAAAATGCAAATGCGGATCCGTTGAGTTTGTTCCAGAGACAAGGGTTTTCGACACCTGGTTTGATTCCTCAATATCACCGCTCTATATATTGAAATATCCTTCAAAGTTTTTCGACAAAGCAAAACAATGCTCATTGCGACCGCAGGGAAGAGAAATAGTAAGAACTTGGTTATACTACACGCTTCTAAGATCTTTCCAATTAACAGGAAAAAACATATTCGAGAACGCATGGATACACTATCATGTTGTTGATGAAAGCGGAATAAAGATGTCAAAATCTTTGGGCAATATGATTTATCCTCCAGAGATAATTGAAAAGTTCGGTGCGGAGCCTTTCAGGGCTTGGTGCACTTTAGAAGGAAACATAACAACATCAGATATGCGTTGTTCTTTTGAGCGCATAGAAGGCGCTTCAAAGTTCTTGACAAAACTTTGGAATGTTGCACGCTTTGTATCGCTTTTCGGCAACCAACCACAAAAATACAAGCTTCTGCCTGCAGATGAATGGATATTAAAAGAATTAAACAAGCTTGTAGAATCAACAATAACATCTTATGATAATTTCGATTTTCATGGACCCATGTCACAAATAAAGCATTTCATATGGGACACTTTCGCTTCTCATTACATTGAAATGGTAAAAACGCGCGCATACAACCAGAACAAACAATTTAGCAAAGAAGAGCAGAGTGGTGCAATTTTCGCATTGAATCATGTTCTTGACACACTTCTGCTATTAACAGCGCCTGTAATACCTTTCATAACACATAAAATATACAGAAGCATGAGAAGAAAAGACATAGAAAAGCAGAGTTTCCCTGAACCTGAAAAGAAATACCTAAAGCTTGATCTGCCATTCAAAACAGAAGAGCTGGAGGAAGCAAATGGAAATATCTGGAAAGCAAAAAAGGACAAAGGCCTCTCATTACGCACGCCTCTAAAAGAGGCAACAATACCAAAAGGTTTAAGCTGTTTAGAGCAGGATCTAAAACTAGCGCATGGTATTGAAAAGCTAACTTATGGAAAAATGTTTAGGGTTAAGTTTTAATCGTGATATTCTTTTAAATTTTCTATGTTTTTAGCAAAAACAGATGTTGCTTCATTAATATCATGAGTTTCATAAGAATATGGCATTTTAGTTTTAGAAATTCCATATTGTTTGAATATAAAATCTCCATTTTCATCATATTGCAGGCAAAAGCGTATGTGTCCATGAGATTCGTTTGTGCCATGTTTAACAAAGTAATAAATTCCATCACCTTCACCAAAATTACCATATCTACCCCAATGAGTATCTAATTTGTACAACTCTTCGTTTGTTTCCAATCTTGATTGAATTCCCTTAAAATCTATTTTTTCATCTAACTGTTTCTTTATTTGATCTCCTATTTCTCCAACATATTCAACTATTTCATTAGTCATATTAACTACTTTATAGTGACTATTTATAAAGGTTACGGTCATTTTGAGCTTAAAACGTGCGCATTTTTAAATAACAACGCGAATCATAACAGATATGGCTCGAAGCAGAAATTGTAGTGATTTAAGAAAAAATTATTATGAAGTAAAGGAAAAAGTAGATGCATTAAGGGATCTTTATGGACCACTTGAAGATTCTATTTTTTCAAAAGAAACAGAAAGAATTTTAAGTGATATGATGGGTTCAATTATTTCATCCGAGTCGTCTATTAATGATGATATTGAAAAGAGAAATAGAGACGTGTATTTTGAAAATAGAAATTTGTTGCTTGATTATCTTCAATTAATAAAAACTTATCATCCGTTTAGATGCCATGAAATAGAAAAAGATTTTGGATACATGAGTATGAAAACAGAACCTTTTGATAAATATATTGAAAACGCTTCAAATGAAATGCAAAGACTCAACTAAAAACTTTTTTTATACCTCTGAAAACAAATATTCACTATGATAGAAATAGTATTCCTGGGGACGGGTTCTGCTGTTCCTAGCAAGAAGAGAAACGCCAGTGCTATATGGTTGCATTACGACACTGATTTCTTGCTTTGGGATTGCGGTGAAGGAACTCAGAAGCAGATGATGACAGCCAGAGTTAGCTTTATGAAGATCAAACGTATTTTCATTACGCATTGGCATGCTGATCACTGGGCAGGACTTATAGGGCTAACACAAACAATGAGCCTTGAAGGTAGAAAGAAGCCTCTTTACATTTACGGTCCAGATGCAGAAAGATTTGTCAATAACATAAAAGATTTAGATTACCGTGGACAGCGTTTCCAAATTATTCCTAAAAATGTACCCTACGAAGGAAATGAAATAACAAAAATCGTTGAAGAGGATAAATATGACATTCTCTCAGCTCCAATGAATCACACCGTGCCTTCGGTAGCATATTGTTTCAAAGAGCACGATGCATGGAATGTTGATTTAAAGAAATGTGAAAAGTATGGTCTTAAACAGAGTCCGCTTGTAGGCAAACTTAAGAAAGAGGGAAAAGTAGAGATAGGCAAAAAAACAATCATGCTTGAAGATGTTTCCAATCTAAAGAAAGGACTAAAAATTGTTTACACAGGCGACACAAAGCCATGCAAAAATCTGGACGAAATTGTAAAAGATGCTGACTTGCTTATCCATGACTCTACATTTTTAGATGAAAAGCATAACAGAATGCACAGTGGAGCAAAGGGAGCTGGTCTTCTTGCTAAGAAATCTGGCGTAAAGAAGCTGATTCTGACGCATTTCTCTAGACGCTATGTCGATGTCAAACCTCTCATAGAAGAGGCAAAAAAGAACTTCAAGAACACTATTGCAGCAGAAGACTTCATGCGCGTTAAGTTGAAGAGATAAGCAAGAGTAGAAAGCTTTATAAACAATGTTACTATTACATAGTTGTTAATATATTAAATAGTAGAGTTGATAGAATGGAAGATGAACCAATTGTAATTAGATATCCTAGAATTCCTCCAACAGGTGAGGATTTTCTAGCTGGTAAAATTCAAGGTGAAATTAATAAACATTATAGTAGAGAATTTAACTTTGAAGACGGACTTGCTATTGCTAGAGAAATTTATAATGGTTTTGATATTATAGAAACATTCAAAAAACACGATATTCCTGAAAGCCAATATAGTAACCTTTTAAAAGATATAGATATTCATTTTTATATAGCTTTGTCAACTGCTTTAGAAAGAATATATGAAGAAATGCATGAAGACGATGAAAACCAAAGTGAATATATAAATAATTTTTTCGATAAATTACATTTTACAGAAAATCCTCTTGAATTGTTTAAAGAATCAGATATACCTAAATCTGAATATGCAGATCTTTTAAAAAAGACAGATTTGTATAAAAAAGCACTTTTTGTAAAAATTACACAAAACATAATAGAAAAATTACCTTTATTTTTTTCTGAAAACACTCCAAGTTAAGTGTTTATAAATGTTACCGTAATGCTTATAAGTCAGCTTGTGTTTGTTTTGTTATGGGAAACTACAAATACATTACAAATAGAATTCTGAAAAACAAGGCAGAAGAGGAAAAGGGATTTCTAAAAACAAGAGTGCCTAACGATTCAGACATCGCTGAAGGCATGTACAAATGTCCAGAATGCGAAAACCAAGGAAAAATAAATCAGGAATGGAAAAGACCATTTTCAGTCAGATGTGAAAAGTGTAATTTTTTGATGAGAATATCAAAGCTAAAAGACGAAATTAAAAAAGAAAAGGCAAAAGAAAAACTGAAAAAAAAGAATAGTCAGTAACCCTTGTATTTCCTTTTCTTATGTTTTTTGAAATAATAGACAGTACCAGCTATTGCGGCTATAATCACTATTATAACAATTGCAATCATCAGTGTTGGATTCTCAGGATCAGATATATTTTCTGAAAAATTTGATGTAAAATCTTCTATAATATCTGCTATTGTCTCTTCTGGTTCTTTTATTCTGTCTTCATCTGTTGTAGGAAAATCATCAGCTCCTGAACCACTACTGGTTCCACCACCAGAACTGCCGCCCCCACTGCCTCCTGAACCACCATCAGGTGGTGATGTTGAAAATACGCATTCAGGATTGAACGGAGCTTCTTCATTTTCAGAACAATAAAAACTATCTGTGCATAATTCATTTTTTGTTGTACAATCAGCATTAGATGCAACTACTGCCAAATCATCTGTTGAACAAAAAAGTGATACATCTGCAGTGCAAGAGCACACTGCTGTACTGTTTTCATCTATATAGCATAATCCGTCTGTACCAAGATGGTTGAATGCTGTGCATATGTTATAAACACCTCTTTCAACACAGTCCGTATCTACCTGTCCGTTGAATGCATGCATCTCTTCACTAACTTCTCTGCATTCATGAATCTCTTGGTATTCACATTCTTCTGCTATAGCAAACGGTATGATTAGAAGCAATGCTAATATTAAAAACAAAACCAAAATCTTCATAATTAGTTATTGTAATTCTGAACTTATATTATACCAAAAAAATAATAATTAAACAGGTTATTGATATGGAAAAACGTCTGCCTCTTCTTCCAATGTCACTTGACAAAGCAGTTTCAGCATCAAGGCATTTAATCAGTCTTGGTGATATGCTATCATCCGGGTTTCATTCACTTGCATTTGAATTGGAACAGGCTGGTTTAGATTATGATCCAAGAGAGTGGATAAGTATTGCATTATTTGCAATGATATTTTATTCTGGATGGTTATTTGGTGCTCTTTTCTTGGTGCTATTCATAGCTAAAATAAACATTCTAATGTCATTCGGTGTATCATTGCTTGTAGGTTTTTCAATAGGTATAACTTCATTTGCTTACATAGTTTTTTATCCAAAACTTTATGTTGCAAGAAAGGTCAAAGAAGTAGAAAAAAACATTCCTTTTGCTCTAAGACATCTGTTAATAGAGGTTCGTTCTGGTGTACCACTCTTCAATGCTCTATCTTCTATAGCTAGAAGCAATTATGGTCGTTTATCTTTAGAAATGCAGAGAGCTGTTAATGAAATTAACACAGGAAAATCAGAGATAGCTGCATTAGAGATGCTAGCAAGACAAAACCCATCTCTATATTTTAGAAGAATAATGTGGCAGATTGTAAATTCCTTGAAATCAGGAACTGATATAGGTTCTACTATAAAAGAAATAGTTAATCAGATAGGAATGGAGCAGAGTATAGAGATAAAAGAATATGGTGCACAGCTGAATCCAATAGCTTTAATGTACATGATATTTGCTGTCATATTCCCAACACTTGGAATCACGTTTTTACTGGTCATTTCATCCTTTGTAGGTTTGAGCATAAGCTTAGAATGGATATTGTTAGGTATTCTAGGATTTTTATTATTATTCCAATTCATGATAATAGGAATTATTAAAAGTAAAAGACCAATAGGTGTATAGTATGGTTAATCTAAAGAAACATAAGCTAGAGATAATCTTCATGATCAGCGGTGTAGCGTTATTAATTTTTAACTTTCTTTTTATAGGAGTCGAATTTGCTATATTGTCTCCTTTATTAAATGTTGTTGGTGGATTGATAGCTGTTGTTCCAACAACACTTTTGTATTATAAAACACGAAGAAGTAGGGGTCAAATAGAAAGCCAGTTCATAAATTTTATAAGAGATTTAACAGAATCAATCTCAACAGGCATGACTCTGCCTATGGCACTGAATCAGTGCAGTAAAAGAGATTATTTGGCGTTGTCGCCTTATATTAGAGATATTGCATCACAGGTTGACTGGGGCATACCGTTCAGTAAAGCACTTCAAACCTTTGCAAAGAAATCAGAATCCACCTCAATAAAAAGAGCTATAAGTACTATTATAGAAACCTATAAAGTTGGAGGAAAGATAGCAAATACCCTAAAATCTGTTAGTCGTTCGCTTATAACAATAGAAAAAATAAAACAAGAAAGAACAGCATCTGTTCATGCTCAAATACTAACGTCGTATATGATTTTTTTCATATTCATATTTATTTTAGTTATTCTGCAAACTTTTTTAGTTCCAGCGCTTACGCCTCCAGATGTGCCCGGTGTTTCTGCTATGCCTTCTCAATCAGGGGGGGTAGATAGCGAATTATATTCAGAAAGTTTCATTAATTTTATTGTAATACAAGGATTGTTTGCTGGTCTGGCAACAGGCAAGATGGCAGAAGGCTCGATAATAGCTGGATTAAAACATTCAATACTATTAGTTGTTGTTGGCTACACCACATTCTCTTTAGCTGTGCAGTTTGAATTTGCAAGTTTGATATAATCTTTTTTTAACCTAAAGAACCATAATATAAAAAGGTGGAATTTTGAAAGGAATATTAAAGGGTCTGTCGCCGATAATAGCTACTGTTGTTATGATAGGAGTTGCTATAACTGTTGGCATAACAGTTTCTAATTGGATTAGCCAATGGACAACAGAGCATATGGAAACAACAACGTCTTCCTGTGCCTTGAACACGAACTATGTTATTGATTCTATAGTATTCAAAAACAGCACTTATACCATGACTGTAAAGATAACGAACAAGAATAGCCAAACACTGTATGGTTTTAATGTGCAGGTAGAAAATGCATCTGATATACTGTTATTCAATTCATCTAATGGTAATGTAACATATTCACCTAATATCTCTTCGTCAAACAGACTAGAAAGAGGACGCTCTGTCTTTGTAAAAGTTAACCTTACAAGAAATCCAACAATGGGAACAAGCGCTAACAGAGTTAAGGTTTTCAATGATGCATGTACTGCTGTTTATACAGAAACAGCAGAAATTTCACAAGAAAGTTAAATCATAAAATCGAATTAAATATCAATATATTTAAACAAGTATGCATAATATTAATTATATGACACGTAAAACCAAAAAAGGTATATCACCATTGGTCGCTGCTATAATGCTTATAGCTTTTACAATGGTGATTGCAGGTATTCTTGCTGGTTGGGCTACTAGATTTACACAGACACAGCAAAGAGAAATGCAATATTGTATAGATGCTCGTGCATTCATTCAAGGTGGAAGTTACACCGCTATTAACGATACCCATGGAACATTGAAACTGGTTGTTTACAACAATGGTAAAGTGCCATTAGACTTTATAGTTCTTTTGACATACAATGATGATACAAGGCATCCAGATGCTCTGATAGAAAAATACAAAAATACATTCAACACATCTAATGGTGAAATAAAAACTTTCAGCATAACACCAATATGGAATGATCTACAAGAGGTCACAATCCAATCACAAAGGTGTATGGGTGCACAGGATTTGCTGCAGAAAGAACACGTAATCGGATTGTAAACAGTAACCAGCTAGGAACAGCAATCCTTTTCCTATTTCTATTAATTTTTAATCTTATCTAGCGCCAGCTATACAGGGTAGCTTTTTAGGTAACTTTTGCAATATTAAATATAGGAGCATATAAGGCGGTTGGATGTACAAGTTAATGCCAAATTCATATAAAAACAAGATTAAAGAATTGTTAATTTTTGCAGGCAGTAAGAAAACAGCAGAGGACTTTGTTAACTATTCTATTTCAATAAGCTTTGCAATAGGTTTTGTTGTGGCGCTCTTTTCCGGATCTTATTTTGTTTTTGTTTGGCCTATCGTATCTATAGCAGCGCTTGCATTGTTTCACGGGCTTATAGTATTGGCTGTTGAAAGGAGAACAATGTTTGTTGAGAAAATATTACCAGATGCTTTACAACTCATGTCAGCTAACATGAAAGCGGGTTATATTCCTAGTAGAGCGATACTACTTTCAGCCAGAAAAGAGTTTGGACCGCTTTCTGATGCAATAAAGCATGTAGGAAAAGAAGCTATTACTGGAAAATCTTTTCAGGATTCATTAAAAACTATTACAAGAGATATAAGATCAGAAGTTTTAGAGACTACAGTCAAACTGATAATAAAAGGAACCAAATCCGGTGGTCAGTTGGTAGCACTCTTTGAAGAAACTGCTGCTGACATTAGAAGATTAGAGATCATAAAAAAAGACATAAGAGCTAACATCTTAATGTATGGCATCTTCATAGGTTTTGCTGCATGCGTAGGCGCTCCAATACTTTATGCTCTGTCTGCATTTCTTGTTAGTACTATAAGCGGTATGGGTGCTGCAGCACAGATTCCAGAGACATTGGCAGCAAGATCGCCTTTAATGAAGTTTGGCGTAACAGTCTCATCTGAATTCCTTTTTTTGTTTTCATTGGCTGCTATATTGATAACAACAACTTTTGCTGGCATAATAATGGGATTAATATCAAGCGGTAAAGAGAAATCAGGCATAAAATACATACCTTTGCTGGCAATATTGGCTTTATCTATATTCTTTTTGGCTGGCATAGGAATAAACACAATGTTTGGTACTTTGATACCAGGTTAAAAACCTTATTTTGAGTTTGTTTTATATAGGAACTCAACTAATTATAAATGAGAATTATGAAAATAAAAGGACAAGCGGCAATGGAATATCTGATGACATACGGATGGGCTATTCTAATAGTAATTATAGTAGCAGCAGCGTTATTCGCTCTGGGTGTATTCAATCCAACAGCATGGACAGGAAAGCAAGCAACCGGTTTTGGTGGCTTAGGAACACCAATAGACTGGGAAGTCCAGCCTGATGGTACATTCAACCTACATCTACAAAACACGCAAGCAGGTGCAACAGTAACAATTAACAACGTTACAGCAACACTTGGTTCAACATCGCAAACATGGACAACATACAACTATGATGATGCAAATCATCATCTAACAATAGGACCAGGCGGAGATATAAACCTAGCTACTCTAGTAGGAACTGCTAATCCATATAGCATAAACCTTGGAGCACAATCAACAGGATCATCTTACTCGATTGAAGTTACAGTCTTCTACTTAATACCGGGTAGCTCTTATGTAAGTACTGCTGTGGGAACATTGACAGGTTCAGTGTCATCGTAGAGAGAATAAAAGTTTAGCATTTTTATTCCTTTTTCTTATTTTTTAATCTATAGTAGGTAAGAATATAGTAGGAGCAACCTTTAGAAAAGGTCTTGTCTCCAATAACATGGAGCAAGAGGCATCTCTCATTCTTCGCAATGGGAGATGAGATTGCATCCAAAGAAGGAAGATATGTTTAAGCAGGTTATTGTTGTGAGAAAGGATCTAAAACTTAGCAAAGGAAAGCTAGCTGTTCAAGTAGCTCATGCTTCTATAGATGCTTACAAAAAAACAGATAAAAAAGTACGCGAATCTTGGGAAAGTGAGGGAGCAAAAAAAGTGGTTGTAGCTGTTGATGATCTCAAACAACTTCTTGATGTCAAGAAAAGATGTCATGAACAGGGATTATCCTGTTCTTTGATCAGTGATGCTGGCAGAACAGAACTTCCTCCAGGTACAACAACAGTACTTGGTATAGGCCCTTGTAAAGAAAGCGAAGTGGATAAGATAACAGGTAAGCTTAAAATGTTGTAGAAACAATTGATAATATGGTAAAGCCAAATTCTAAACAACAAGATATGCAGGAAAAGGTTCTAATGTATCAGCTTATGCAGAATCATATAGAACAGTTGAGGCAACAGCTGATGGCTGTAGAAAGAGAATTCTTAGAAATTGATGGCACTATTAATGCGGTTGAGACAATTTCAACCAATAAAATCGACAATGATTCTTTTGTTCCTTTAGGAACAGGCTGTTTTGTTAAAAGCAGCATAAACAGCAAAAACAACTTCTTAATCAACATTGGTGCAGGAATCTTTGTAAACAAAAAAACAGCTGAAGCCGTAGAATTCCTTGAAGAGATGAAAACAGAAAGAGAAAAGCTTCTCAACAAGATCAAAAACGAGTTCGACTCCACAATGGGTAAAATAAACGATGTCGGAAAAGAAATCTCTGCTATGCAACAGTAATCACTGATGCTCGTATTTTTCTTTCAGTTCTATGTCAATCTTGACGCCTTCTGGTATTTGTATCCTTACAATCTGCCTCAAAGCGCGCTCGTTACTACCAACGTCTATAATTCGTCTGTGTATGCGCATTTCCCAACGATCCCATGTAGCATTGCCGTGACCAGTGCCGTCTCCGCAAGGTGTTTTCAATGTCTGTACCTTAAGTTTCTTTGTTGGAAGTGGAATCGGACCTCTATAAGAAACTCCATACTTCTTAGCTATCTCGATTATCTGATCACAGATAGCCTGAATCTCTTCAAGATTCCGTCCAGCTAATTTAACTCTTGCGAATTCCATACCTAATCCCTTTTTACAGGAGGTTCCCACCTTCCTCAAAAGGTCCTGTCTCACCCATTACAACGGGACAAGAGACATCTCTCATCCATTGCAATCGGAGATGAGATCTAAGGCTTACCCCAAAAACGGTAAACCCGAAACACTCCAATGTTTATCTCTTGCTTCTCTGCTTATATCTTCGTGGTCCCTGAGATGATCTAGGAGGCTTGTGCGGTTCTGTTCTCCTAACATCATATACCAATAGATTTCTATCATAACTTAAAAATGTTTTTTTGGCTTCCTCTCCGATTATTTCTACAAATCCTCTTGATATTGCCTGTCTGGCAGCATCAATTTGACCCATTATTCCGCCACCGGTTGCATTAATAATTATATCATAGCCTTTAGCTCTGTCACCCATAAGCATTAGAGGCTCTTTTATTTTCATTTTAACAAGTTCATTTCCTATTGTTTCAATAGATTTCTGATTCATTGTAACCTTGCCGGTTCCTAGTTTGAATCTAGCCCTTGCTATAGCTCTCTTCCTCTTGCCTGTTGTAAATATAATCTTTTCTGCATTCTTAATTTTTGGTTTCTTTTCACTCATTTTCCACCCATCCTTTCACAGAGTTTGCTTAATGTTATGTATTTACATCTTAATTTGTTTTCTGCACCAAAATCCTTTAATTCCCTGTCTTTAAACTCTTCTGGCATTTCTCTATAAACTCTAACTCTTTTCAGCGCTTTTTTACCAAGAGGTTTTTTGTAGGGTAGCATGCCTCTTATAATTCTTTTCATAACCCCTTCTGGTGTTTTTGGATAAAAAGGACCATGATATGGGTCACCTTTTTTTAATTTTTCATGAAAAATCTTTTCAGTGTATTTAGGAGTGCCTGAAATAATAGCTTTATCTGCGTTAACTATTACTATTTTATTTCCCTTTAACGCTTCTTTAGCTGCTTTTGATGCTAATCTGCCAACAACCTGTTCACTCGCATCAATTATCATCTCTTCCATTTTAACACCTAACCTAATATTCTTATCTTAGCTCCCTTTCCTGTTGCATGTGCTTTCAAAAGATCTTCAATATGCATGCACTTTCCGCCAGCTCTTTCAATCTTAGCTTTTGCTGTAGGAGTGAAACGCAGTGCAGCAACATTTAGTGCTTTCTTCATATCACCGTTTGAAAGAACAACACCTGGAACTATTATTGTTTCGCCTTTTTTGGCATTCTTTTCAATATCATAAACATTAACTTCTATTCTTTTCCTTCTAGACTTGTTTAAAGCCTTTGCTACAGTTCTCCATACAGGAGCCTTTTTCTCATATCCAGTTTTTTCAAGTTCTTGTATGAGATCTTTCGTGATATCGTTCTTATCTCTCAATTTCATATCAATCAATTCCTTTCTAATAACCATTTTATCCCTTTTGGTTTTTAAAAAGCTATCCCTGTTATTTCGATTTTAAGCTCAAAATCCAAGTAGAATTCCTAATAAAATAGCTGCAATTCCAGCCAGGAAGCTTGCTGTTAGATTAACTACATGCTTATTGAACCATCTGTATTTAGCCTCAAACGTTGCTCCTAAAAGACTGTCTATATTGCATCCAATAAAACCAGCAAGCGTTCCAACCAAAACAAGAAGAGGATTCATATTAAAAAACAGAGGAATCATTGAAATTACAACAGCTCCAAATAAGGAAGCTAAAAGGCCTGATCCAGATACGCCACCACTCGTACCAGCTACTACTTTTTTCCATGGGTTTATTATGAGTTTAGGAAATCTTGAGTGAACCTGACCCATCTCTGTGGAAAAAGTATCCGCAGTGGCAGCAGCCACAGCTCCTAAATAGCCAATTAGGAGCAGTCCATTCCCTGAGAGAGCATAGACTATGGCGTATATGAGCGCAGCGCCCCCATTACCCCAAACATTGCTGATTGTCCTTACCTTTTCGTTTATTGATCTGTCTTTCTTTACTGAATAACCGTATTTAGTAACCAAATTTCCTAATATGAAAAATGCTATAAGTAGTGATAGCCAAGATAATCCTATTGTAAAAATCAAGACAAAACCAAGCACATAGATGCTTATTATTGCTGTTAGATCCACTTTTCTTTTTCTATAGAAGTGTATTAATGCAATTGTTACAACCAGAATCAATAAAATAACTGCTTCTAACCACATACTTCTCTATACCTATATTATTCTATAAATGTTATGCGGGAGGCAGGATGTTCGGCACCGTCGAATACACCTGTAATAACAGTGCGTTCGAACCTGCGAACCCACTAAGGGACTGGATTCCTCATCATCTCGAGGTTCAGCACTCAAAACATAATATCTTGAGTCCAGCTCGTTTGACCGCTTCGATACCCCCGCATGTATAGAAATCTTATCTTAGAAATAATATATAAATTCGTTATTCTTCAATATCATCAAATCTCTCTTTCATTTTCTCAATCTTATCATAACTGTTTTTTATGTACTCTTCTACATGTTCTGGTACTTTTCCTCTAGCTCCGCTAACTTTTGCAAACCTTAATTCGAGTTCATTTGCAATAACATTAAGACTGTCCAGGGATTTGTTTGCAATAGCAACTCCTGTTGCTATCTCTTTTTCAATTTCAGCTAGTGCATCAAGAGCATCCCTTAAACCTAGAGAAAGAGACTTTAGTTTGGATATATGATTTACAATATCATCATACTTATCAATTTTTACAAAAAGAGGCGGTGTTGCATCAGATTCATCATCTGGCATCGGTCTCATTTTTGTGTTTATTTGCTCTCTTGGTCTTATTCTTTTGATTTCTCTTATTTCATCTGCATCATCAAAATCCATATCGCCTGGTCCTGGTGGTGAAGGTGGTATATCTTCACGAGCAAAATCAGAATATTTTGACTTCTTTTTACGTCCTAACATATAATCAATTAATATTTTGTATTGGTTTTTAATAAATGTGAAAATGCGCCAGGCGGGAATTGAACCCGCGCCTCCACCTTGGCAAGGTGGAATCATACCACTAGACTACTAGCGCAAAAAATATCAATTCTCTTTCTTCACTTTCTTAACATTAATACTTCTGCATTTTGGACAGAGCCTTGTTGCTGGTTCCATAAAAATAGGCTTTCCAACCCAATCACAATTCTCACACTTATATTTCGCCATAATCACCAATTCCCTGATTATATCAAATTATTGATTTTATGTTTTCAAACCCATCTGTTTTGCAATTCTTGCAAATGGTCCGCGTTTGAAACCTTTTCCACCCTTTGTCAATTTCATTATTTTCTTTATTTGCTTATAATATTTTAACAGTTCACGAACTTCTATATCACTTGTACCAGAACCATGTGCGATTCTTATGATACGGTTCTGTTTTATTGTTTCAGGATTCTCTCTCTCATCTTTAGTCATGCTGTCTATCATGTACTGCCATTTAGTCATTTTTTCTTCCTGTATATCAAGCATGCCATCAGGAATCTTCATTCCAGACAGCCCTGGAACCATTTCAGCAACTTTTGAA
>Ga0180008_1001106_pt1 | contig 18044 bp, 20 predicted proteins | sample MM_PW_MetaG_FD_121121 | JGI IMG/M metagenome (GOLD analysis project Ga0180008, IMG submission 121121) | Groundwater microbial communities from the Aspo Hard Rock Laboratory (HRL) deep subsurface site, Sweden - MM_PW_MetaG | ecosystem: Environmental > Aquatic > Deep subsurface > Groundwater...
ATGTTTTTAAGCAAAACGGAGCGGACTTAAGATGCGGCATATTTTATCTGTATTGCTGGAAAACGAGTCCGGCGCTTTAGCCCGTGTTGTGGGTTTATTTGCCCAGCGGGGTTACAACATTGACTCACTTACTGTAGCGGCCACTGAAGACCCGACTATCTCGCGTCTGACGCTAGTGACCCGCGGTGATGATCAGGTGATAGAACAAATCACCAAGCAGCTGCATAAGCTAATTGAAGTGGTGAAATTGGCTGATTTGAGTGAATCGGCTCATATCGAACGTGAACTGATGATGGTCAAAGTCAAAACCACAGCAGAACAACGCGAAGAAGTAAAACGCTGCGCAGATATTTTCCGTGGTCAGATTATTGATATCACCGCCAATACCTACACCATTCAGGTGGTCGGCACTTCGGACAAACTGGAAGCTTTTATTCAGGCGTTAAACGGCACTCAAATACTGGAAACAGTGCGCAGTGGTGTGTCTGGTATTTCCCGAGGTGAACGGACTTTGAGTTTGTAACTCTTCCAACTTAACCAGAGTAAAACAGGTGAACTTTTGTTCACCTGTTTTTTGCCATTTTATTTACTCAGATACCACCAGATAAACAACAAAGAAAAACTAAATAGATAGATGAGCCCCAGCCAGGACAACAAGCGGATCCAGGGTTGCATCAGATGTTTTTGCTGACCCCGCATCAGGCGGTAATTCAGCCAGGCAAAAATCGGGGTCGTGACAAAAGCCAGACTCATGGCAAAAGTCAGCATAGGTCCCAAAGCAGATTTAAAAAATAAAATCACCGCCATACCAGAAGCCGCTTGAGCCAACAGCCAAAGGTTGTAGCTATTTTTCCGTTCGGTTTTTTGCCAGCCCAGCAGGTGGAAGGATTCATTGATCGTACGGGCATACCCATCCAGCACCGTCAGCGTGGTACCAAACATACAAAGAAAGGCGACTAAAGCCACCAGCAACTTTGACCAGTCGCCTATAGTGCTGGCGTACATAGCCACAAACTGACTGGTATAAGCAGCACCAGCTAATTCAACTTTCTGATCCGAGCCATATTGCACCAAGGCCCCCAGAGATAAAAACACCAAAGCTAGTGCAGTGGTACTCCAGTAGCCTAAGTTAAAGTCAAACAAACCATCTTGTTTATTGACAGGCGTATGCTGCTGCTTGGCTTTCAGCCACAAAGAGTTAATAGCGGAAATCTCAATAGGAGCAGGCATCCAGCCCATCAACGCCACTAAAAATCCTAAATACATCAACTGCCATGGCGAAGGGCCAACAAAATCTGCGGCCGCTGTTGGGCCTTTGTTAAAGGCAATAATGGCTGCAGCTACTGTGGTGATGGTCAGCAATACCATCACCCATTTCGACACCTTGTCGAGCAACTTGTATTGGCCTGCCAGCAAAATCAACAAACAGACAGCTAATAACATCAGGCAAAGCACGGTCAAGGACAACTGCACCGGCATAAAAAACTGCAGCAAGCTGGCGGTCAGTAATAACACCCCAGCGGTATTGACCACTGCAGCTATTAAATTCAGCCAGACAAAACTTAATAAATAACCCCGGCCTTGTTTTTTATAGCCTTCCAGCAAGGTTTCACCGCTTTGCAGGCTGTACTCCACACCAAAGCGGAAAAATGGGTACTTCAGCACGTTCACCAGCAAAATCAGAACTGCCAGTTGCCAGCCAAACAAAGCACCAGCCTGGGTAGAAGCGACAATATGGGAGCCACCAATAGCAGCAGTAGCCAATAAAACTCCTGGCCCTAAAGCTTTGAGCCTGCTGCGCCAGTTCGACGAATATCCTTGTTGCATAAGTTTTTGTTTTTATGTTTAAAAAGCCGTGGCCCAGCTTAGCCAAAGCCAAAGCTGAACACCATCAGACAAACGCAAAAAATTCAGAGGTCGGTCCTTCGGCTTGCCGCTTTGCCTGTGCTCTGGCATGCTGCGTACATAGATACATCTGTCTGGAAAAAACCGAATGAGCCAGGAACCCTTAGTCGATCAGGAAATTATTTTTGAAGTGCTGGAAAACCAGCTGGCCGACAACAGTCCAAAACAAGTGAAAGAAACCCTGATGCGGTTATGCATGACAGGCCATAGCAGAGAAGATGCACTGGAACTGATGGCTTGCGCTTTAGCACCAGAAATGGAAGCTGTGATTGAACGCAACGAGGCATTTAATCTGCAGCGTTACATCGACCATCTGGCCTTGTTGCCGGAAATGCCTTGGGTGGCGGAATAAGCTACTTGGTTGTTGTACGGGCGGGGAGAAACCCGCGCCCCTACGGCCCAATCCACAGAATAAATTGGTAGAGGCGACCTTTATGGTCGCCCGTCTATGTGACTGTGGCGAGCTATCTATTTTAAGAGCATGCAGTCAACGCCGCTGCAGCGCCAAGGACGCAGCATAAAATCCAAAGGCATTGGTGTTGCAGCAAGGCGACAAACGAGTGAATCCCCATGAACATAGTTGTCCTATGTGATTGGGGTGAGCGAGAGCAGTCAACGCCGCTGCGGCGCCAAGGACGCAGGATTTTCAGAAATAAATGATCATCTCGGCTGCCTCACAGCGACAATCAAAACCACAACGCACACATTCGTAGCCATTATGGCTGTCTTCCCGCCATTTATCCGGGTGAACTTTAACCAGCTGCCCACCTTGTTTACTAAAATACTTCACTGCAGCATTACCCGGGCTTTGCCGCCATAAATGCGCCACACCGGCTTTTGCGCCTTGTTGTTTTAACGCAACCATAGAGCGCTTCATTAGCTCAGCACCCACCCCCCTGCCTTGCCAAAGTGGCGCTATGGTGTTGCATTTAAAGTAACAGGTATCTTTTACTGCGGTTTCCCATAAATCCGGGCTGCACCATTGATCCGGTTGCCACTGCCCTGCCGCCCAGCATAAACGAAAACCCACCAATTGCTGATCGGCATAAGCAACAAAGCTGGCGTCTAAACCTTGTTTAATACTCAACTGATGGTAATAAGCCAAAGACTGCTGATCCAGATAGCCATCACCGTGCACCTGATTGGCCAGTTGCAACACAGCCGCATAGTCCTGCAGTTGAAGGTGGCGGTACTGAATAGCTATGGAAAACATAAAACACTCTTGGTTTTTTCTGTGGTTCTTGCCATGATCGCCAAAAGTTTCATCCAATACAATAGACCCGCATCACAAGAGGAAAAACGGATGTACGACCCGCTTATCGACCCCCACCCAGGTCAGGGCCAACCTTACCCAAATAGCTACTGGGCCGCTCATTCAGGCTCTGCTCCTGCAGATAATGGCCAGTTGCAACAAGATTTGACGGTGGATGTGGCTATTATTGGCGCCGGCTACACCGGCTTGTCCTGCGCCTATCACCTGGCCACAGAACATAACGTAAAGGCCGTGGTGCTGGAAGCTAATCAAACTGCCTGGGGTTGCAGCGGTCGTAATGCGGGTTTTGTACTGAAATCATCTGGCCGAAAACCTTATTCAGTAATGCGATCCCAGTATGGCGAAGCCGCTATGCACGGTATTTATAACGAATTTTGTGCTGGTCTTGAAACCGTTAAATCACTGATCGCCACTGGCATAGACTGCGATCAGCAAGAGGCAGGTTATTTACGTATGGCACATAAGCCATCGATGATCAAAACCCTGCAACAACAAGCCAGCTTGTTACAAAAGGAGTTTGGTTACCAGGTGGAATTGTTCAGTCGTGATGAGCTGCATCAGCGTTTTGTCGCTGACCAGCATGCTTATGCGGCTTTGCGTTTTTATGATGGTTTTGGTGTGAACCCACTCAAACTGGCCTGGGGTTATCAGCAATTGGCGCAAAAAGCCGGCGCTAAAATTTATAGTGCAAGCCCTGTCACTCAATGGCAACAAGAGGGTGAACAGCAGTTACTCATTACTCCACAAGGCCTGGTCAGGGCGAAAAAAGTGGTGATTGCCAGTAACGGTTACACGCCTAAGCTGCTACACAGCGGCGTACAATCCCGAACTTTGCCGGTGTTATCACAAATTATTGTCACTGAACCTTTGTCTGAAGCCCAACTGGCTGCCTGCAACTTTTTAACCTCGCAGGTGATTATGGATACCAGAGCGCTGAAGTATTACTACCGCAAATTACCTGACAACAGAATTCTGTTTGGTGGCCGCGGCGCTATTACCGGTCAGGGGGCTGAAGATCCTTATTTCGCCAAACGGTTGCTTGAAGTATTAAAACTCAGCTTTCCCGCCTTGCAGCAATTGCGTTATGACTACAGCTGGTCAGGCTGGATTTGTATGGCGCTGGACGATATCCCGCATCTGGCGCAGGCTGATGACAAAGGTAATGTGCTGTACAGCATGGGTTATTGCGGCAGCGGCCTGACTTTTTCAGTACAGGCTGGCAAACGACTGGCTGAACGCTTAATGGGGGTACCGGTTCCTGATATTCCGTTGTACCAGAGTGTTTTGCCCCGGTTTCCGCTGCCAGCTTTGCGACGTTTAGGTCAGTGGGGCTATTTTCATTATGGCGTAGTGAAAGACCGCTGGTTCTAATCCCCCCTTCGTACTTGAAGCCACAGCAAATTCTTGGGTATATAAACAGAGTCAGGTAAACTAACGGTCATATCCGGAGTAAGAAGTGACATCATGAGTTCAAGCAAAGCGTTAAAAAAGAAAATTAGTAAAAGAGCCAAACAAAAGAAAAACATTCTGGTGAAAAACTCCATCCGGCTGAAGCAAAAAGCGGAAGAAGCCCAGACTGAAGTCACGGAAGCTGGGGCGGAGACGACTGAAGCTGCTGATTCACCTGCGAAAAGTACTTCTGCTGCAACTGAATAAAAATCGGCTCTTGCTGCACTTCAGCCAGAGCCTTGTTAAACTTACCTCTTAACCGCTCATTTTTAAAAGCTGCGCTATACAAACTTGGCTGAAACACTGGTGCCAGATCAAAAAGCTGCATACTGTGACCAGCTTGTTTGGCGTAGTAATAGAAGATATTTCTGTCCATCACCACCACGTCACAACGTTCCAGCATTAACATCTGCAACTGCTGACTCTGATTGGCGACTTCCTGATAATTTATAATCTGATCAGTCAGTTGTTTATAGTCAGGATCTAATAAAGCCCGCGCATTGTGAAAAGCCACTACGCTATATGGCCTCAACTGCTCCATTTGCTCCAACTGTAAGCTTTTACCAGCAAGGCTGGCGGCCACATTCTGATAACGAATGTAAGGTTGGGAATAATAAAGCGGCAGCTTGGGATCAGGTTTTTGCAAGGTGGCTATATCAGCCTTGCCTTCCAGCATCAAATCTTTGATTCTGGCGTTGGGGACATAGAGGAACACTGCTTCGTAGCCCATCTTTTTTGTCAGCAGTTTTAACAAATCCAGTTCATAGCCTGAACCGTCATTCAAAATGATGTAAGGTGGCTTATCCAGGCCTACCAGCACCGTAAGCTCGGTTTTGGCCTGAACTATGGTGCTTACGAAAATACATAACCAACATAACCATTTCATCTATAGTCCTCTGAGACGCCATAGTACGGCTCGTGTATGCTCGTCAGGTTGAAGTATAGGCGCTATCTAGTCAGATGACGGAAGGAGAAGAGCAGGTGAACCAACAGTATCAGGTGCAACATCAATTTGAGAAACAACAATTTATCATCGAACTCTCTGCGGAGCAGGCCTTGCTGCAATACAGCTTTGACGCGGCGGAAAAACATGTACATTTTTATCACACTTATGTACCTGTCAGCGCCAGAGGCAAAGGAGTCGCCAATCAATTGGTCACAGCAGGTATAAACTGGGCGAGAGAACACAATTACCGTATCAGTAACAGCTGCTCTTACGTGCAACTTTTTTTGAATAAAAAATAAATAAATAGAGCTTTTTTCTAAAAAAACCGCCTGAATAACATCTTCGCACAGTTAGCGTTCAGCTTTATCTCTTAAAATATCCGCAGTCTTTTTCTGGGATAATGCCTTATGTATCGCCACACCCCCTGGATTTTTGCATCTTTATTAGTGAGCACGCAGGTACAAGCCGATTGGTGGATTGAAGCCACCGATCTGTCACAAAAAGCCGATCTGCAGCTACTGTCCGACTATGGCCTGATCCTGCAGCCGGTGAATACTTACCCTTTGTTCTGGGCTGGTATTAAACAGGATCTGGATGCGCTGGACCTGTCGCAACTCAACGAAGATCAGTTGCTGGCCGTGCGCCGTTTGCAACAAAACTGGCAACAGCAACAAAGCCCATTTGCTGCCAAAGCTCAGGTGCATGCAGCTTCTGATCAGGATAACTACAAAAGTTTTGGTGAAGAATTTACCGACAGCGCTGCAGCCCGTGGCTCCTTGTCTTTTCAGTCTGAACACTTCAGTGGCCGCTTAACTGGCACTTACCATTCAACAGACGAGCGAGGCAACAGAAGCAGGCTGGACCACAGTTATATGGCAGCAAAGTTAGGGAACTGGGTGCTGACCGCAGGTCGTATTGACCAGTTCTGGGGCCCAAGCTGGGACAGCAGTACCATTATGAGTCACAACGCCCGGCCTTTACCCGGCATCAGTCTGAGCCGGTACAACAGTAATGCTGATTCGTGGCTGAGCTCAGTCACAGGTCCATGGACTTTTACCAGTCGTTTCGCCCAAATGGAAGAATTGAGCCCTGAAGAGGTAACACAAGGTGCAATCTCCAACGCTCAGGTTTGGTCCAGCAGAGCCAGTATCAGACCATTCAGCAAACTGGAGCTTGGCTTCAGCTGGGTTATGATGTGGGGTGGTGATGGCTACGGTAACAGTGCATCAGACTGGTATCAGGGCTTGTTCCGTGGTGGCGCTCTTGAAGGTCATGAAAACATGCTGGCAGGTTACGACGCCAGATACAGCGATATCTGGTTTGACCGCCCGGTTGGTTTTTACATGATGGCCACGTCTGAAGACTTTAACCGGCAAAAATATAAGCTGACGAAAGTCAGTTACCAGCTCGGAGCTGATATTTATCTGACAGAAATCAAAAGCAGGCTTTATCTGGAATTCACAGGTAACAATGCCTACTGCAACGATATAGAGAAAAATAACTGCCTGTATGAACACGATAAATTTAAACAAGGTTATCGTTCCTACAACCAGTCTATTGGCTCTACCTATGATAACGACGCTCTGGTGCTGCAACTGGGTTTAATCCGCCAACTGGAGAACGGCGCCAGTTGGCAGCATAAACTGGCCTGGATCCGGTTAAATGTGGACGCCACAGACCGGCCATTACCAGGAGGCAACCCGCTTTCCAGAGGTCAGTATGAACGGCAATATCAATGGCAACAGATTTACCAACAAAAGACAAACTACGGCGACTTGCAGTTTGGTACTGATGTTATCTACTCAAGAACACCTGCTATAGGTGAACAGCAGTGGGATAGCCGTCTGTTCTTTAACTGGAGCAGGCAATTCTGAGATTAAAACTTCTGTTCAGCGCTGATACAGCTTGACGCGCCTAAACTCCTGTCAACTTCATTGCCAAAGGCAATCGAACTTTATAACAGTGAATTGAGGTGCATCATGAACAAGTCTCTTATTGCAGGTTTAGTAGTAGGTGGTATCGCCGTTACTGCTTTAGGCTCTATGGCAGGCTACAGCTATTTAGACAAAGAACCGGACTATGCCGAAGTAGTGGCAAGCAAAGCTGTGTATGAAAGCTACAACGTTCCGGTTGAACAATGTACCGATCAGATAGTGCAGCAGAAAAAAGCTGTACAGGATCAACATCAAATTGCAGGTACAGTGTTAGGTGCTGTGGTAGGTGGTGTACTGGGTAACCAGGTTGGCGGCGGTTCTGGTAAAAAGATCGCTACTGTTGCAGGTGCTGCAGCTGGCGGTTATGCCGGTAAACAAGTGCAGAACGACATGCAGAACAAGGATGTAGAAAGTACTACACGCCGCGTTTGTAAAACAGTGCAGAAAAAAGAGCAAAGAGTTGTAGGTTACGACGTAACTTACCTGCTGGACGGTAAAGTCCACAAAACCCGTTTGGATGAAGAACCATCAGAACGTATTCCGGTAAAAGATGGCCAGCTGTTAACAGCAAGCGCCAACTAAGCAAAATGCCCCTTTCGAGGGGCATTTTCGTTACCGCTTTAGAAACCTTGCCGTTATATTTTTCTATCTGTCTTGCGACTTATCTAAACCAGACCTATGGTGCTAAAAGAGCTATGCCATATTACAGGGCTGTTTATTCATGTCAGCGGTGCGCTTTAAGAGTTCTGGTGCGGTAATTTTGCTAAGTCTCTGGCTGGCAAGCTGGTCTGTAGTAGCAGAATCCTTGTTGTCTGACGCTCAGATCGCACACCTGAAACAAAAAGGCAAAATCACCTATTGTATTGACCCCAACTGGCTGCCTTTTGAAGCGCTGTCGGAGCAAGGCAAACATACGGGTATTTCAGCTGAATATATTCGGCTATTGCAACGCATGTTGCCGGTACCTTTGGAGTTATACCCCACAGCCAACTGGCCAGCGTCATTGCAAGCGGCCAAAGACAGACATTGTGATTTACTCACTCTCGCTATGCCCACAACCTCCCGCCTTAACTACCTAATCTTTACCAAAGCTTATCTGGAAGTACCCAACGTCGTAGTGACGACCAAAGACAAAGCTTTTATCCGTTCAGTGGCCGATATTCCAGCCTCTTCTCCTATAGGTATAAGAGCAGGCTTTGGCACGCTTGAGTTGTATCAGCAACGTTATCCGCAATTACAGCTTGTGCCCTTTCACAGTTATGAACAGGGGTTGTTGCAAGTGCAGGCTGGTCATTTATACGGCATGCTCGGTAATATGGGCAGTATCAGCTACAGCCTGCAACAAAACACCATCACCAACCTGAAAATAGCAGGCCGATTGGCTGAGGATACTTTATTAAGTCTTGCCTGCCGTAATGATGACCCAGTGCTATTGGCCATTTTTGACAAGCTGTTATTGCAGATCAGTCCGGAGCAAAAACAACAAATCAACAATCACTGGCTGGCCATTCGTTATGAACAGGGTTTTGACTATCAGCTGTTCTGGCAAATGTTGCTGGCTTTTGTCTTGCTGATTTCAGTGGTCAGTATCAGTTACCTGAAGCTGAAAAAACTTAATCAGGCTTTGGTGGAAGCCAATATCCGGCTGGAACAACTGAGCCAGCATGACCCGCTTACTGGCTTGTATAACAGGCAATATTTTGAACCTCGCGTGCAGCAGGCTTTGGCTTTGTGCCAGCGACAGCAACTGCCATTGACCTTAGCTATGATGGATTTGGACCACTTTAAAGCCATCAACGACAGCCTAGGACACAACTTTGGCGACCAGTGTTTAAAAGACTTTGCAGAGCTTTGTCAGCGTCAGTTTCAACGCAAAGACGACTTGCTGGTGCGATATGGTGGCGAGGAATTTATTTTGGTCAGTGTCGGCAGTGATGCAGGAACCATGCAGCAGCTGTTAGAAGAGTTTCTGCAGCGCCTTGAGGCTCATCAGGTCCGGCTGAACCATCAACAGGGTCACTGCACTGTTAGTATTGGTTGGTACTGTGACATACCTCCTGCCACTATGGATAGCAGGAGCTTAGTCGAATTAGCTGATCAGGCCTTGTACCAGGCCAAAGACGCTGGCCGTAACTGCGCAGTTCGCTCTGAAGTGACCTTACCCACTACCCCAGATTATTAATCCACTCGCTCATCACCACATGGGTACGGATTTTAATCACGTCCAGTTCGGCATCCAATAACTCACGAATTTCATGCAGCCGTTGCATCGACTCTGTTTTTACATAGACCAATAAATCCATTTCGCCGCTGATGCCATGGCAGGTCATCACCTCTGGAATAGCGCGAAATACATGCATTACATCAGCGCAACGGCCACAACGATGCTGAATTTCAAAGTAAGCCGACACCGCACTTTTTTGTGATTCAGACAACAGCACCTGGTAACCCCGGATCACACCCTTTTGTTCCAGCCGCTTAATACGATCGGATACAGCAGTACGCGACAAACTAACTTTTTCGGCCAGAGTCGACACACTTTGCCGGGCGTCTTTTTTCAGTTCAGCCAGAATATGTTGATCAAATTTATCCATTTTGGGTATATGCGCTCCGGCATTTTGCCGCTGTTTATGTTGATAGACCTGCATTTTCACGGTAGAAAACCACAGTTTGTCGCTTGGGCTTTTATTAGAATATCATCAGCCCTAATCGAAGAGAAAAACTATGTCACACAAAGGAATTGGACGCTGGCAAGGTGCGGCACTGATGGCCACCACTTTACTGGGCACCGGAGTATTTATTCTGCCGCAGATGACAGTCTCTGTAGCAGGCCCCTGGGCATTACTGGCCTGGTTGTTACTTACTGTCGCAGTGTTGCCGCTGGCTTTTACTTTTGGTTTGCTGGCCAGCCGTTTTCCTCATGCCACTGGGCCTGCCCACTTTGCGGCTTTGGCTTTTGGTGAACTAACAGGCCGAATTCTTGGCCTGATGTTTTTGCTGGTCGTGCCGCTTGGCGCGTCCGCCGCTCTGATGATTACCTTTGAATTTATCGCGCCTTTATTACCTGAAGCCCAACAATGGCAGTTGCCTGTTGAATTAAGTCTGTTGGGCTTATTATGGTTACTGAATTATCGTGGCTTACAGCTTTCGGCCCGTCTACAGTTTGGTTTAACGCTACTGATTATTGCGGTTGTGCTGTTGTTATTACTGGCCTTTGGCCTGCTGCAACCACAAAACCTGCAACAACCTTCTTTGCCTGATTTTAATGGCAGCGCTTTGGCTGCAGCTTGTGCTATCGCTTTCTGGAGCTTTTTAGGCGTTGAAGCCATGACCCACCTGGCCAATGATTTCAGAGACGCCAGCAAAGATTTATTGCCTGCGCTTCTTCGTGGCTGTCTGGTAGTAGGCGCTATTTATATCGCCTGCAGCTACTTAGTGCTGGTGATGGGATCAGGCCATCCGCTGGCTATGATTGGCGTTTTTAATCAGTTGTTAGGGGGTTATGGCGAATTGGTGCTTGGGGTTTTAGGTTTTTGCAGCGGCATAGCCACAGTCAATGTCTACACCGCCAGTGTGGCGCGATCTTTGGCCAGCTTTAGCGAACAAGGCATTACGCCTGCTTTTTTTCAGCAAAAAAACCGCCATCAGATGCCACAACGTGCGCTCACGGCCATTATCGCCACTATGGCAGCGGTGTTGTTACTGACCTGGTTCAGCGACCAACAACTGGAAGATTTAATCAGTTGGGTCAACGGAGTTTTTGTAGTGATTTATCTGGTCAGTATGGCAGCAGCTTACCAACTGCTGCCTGGTCGCTATAAAATAATAAGCCTGCTCAGTTTAGCTTTGTGTTTGCTGCTTGCAGTGGCTATAGCAGAGCATATGTTGTACGCCCTGCTTTTGATTGTGCTGATCTGGCCACTGCTTTATCTGCAGCAGAAAAAACAACGGCTTAGCGTACCACTTTAAGTGAACCGTCTTTCACCTGACGACTGATAGTGTAAGGCAAAGCTAAGGTGTCAGTAACAGCGCAAAGCATGGTATCTATAGCCCAGACAGGCAAGTCCGCCGCAGCGGTATAACTGGTTTTGCTTGGCTCACCATACATCAGACAGAAATTATGCGCGACCCCGCTGTAGGTACGGGGAATAGACTGGCAATAACTTCTTTTGTCGTTGTAGCTGATTTTCACTTTGCCTTGTTCCGGTGCCAGAGTGAGCATAGTGCCACAACCAGTTAAGACAAAAACCAGAGGGAACACACTGAAATAGTTGATTGTTTGCCGCATTTAGTTTCCTTCTGTTAACGACGCTGAATTGGCCTGCCCTACAGCACCGGCATAAAAAATCAGCAATAATACAGGTTCAGTGCCAATATTTTTGCCACTATGGGCTGTATTGACCACCTCAGCCAAAGCATCCCCCGCTTCAACTACATTCTTTTTACCATTTTTTAACTTTATTTCCAACTGGCCTTGCAACACCACACCAAAAGAAGGTGTGCTATGTAAGTGCCAGCCGGTTTCGCCACCAGGTGCTATTTCAATTCTGACACCAGTGATTTCAGCCTGACCTTGCGGATAGTTTAATAAAGCACCGTCCCAACTCTGGCTGGTCTTTAATACAGGTGTGACTTTTACAGCAGCATTTGTTTCAATAGCGGATAAAACAGGACTGATAAGAAAAGATAAAAAGCAGCTAAAACTGATCATTTTGTTCATAGTTCATTCCTTGTCATGACAGATGGAATGAAGTGTAGCCGGACAAAAGCAGATCACAAAAATACAAAGGGCATCGAAAACAGCTTCAGATATTTTCGACACCCAAAGGGCTTAATCTATACCCAGCTCCTCTGCCAAAGTGTCGGTTTCCTCACCAAACTTCTGCTGCTGTTGTTGTTGCTTTTGCTCCAGCTCTTTTTGCACTTTCAGCGCATTCTGCTGCATGGCTTTCAGTTTTTCCGGATCATTGGCCAGAGCTTTCATTGCATCAATTTGCTGCTGGCTTTGACCCGCCATTTGCAGACTCAATTGCTCACGTTGCTCAGCTAGTTTTTGTTCAGCCAAATCCATTTTTTCATCCTGCTCAGCGAGATTATAAAACTGACTGGCGCGGTGATAGTGGTGAGCAGCCATCGCCTTATCCCCGGCGGCTAGCGCCTGTACCCGGACTTTTTGTACCAAATCGTCGCGATCAGCCTGCAGATAAAAACTCAGCGCCACCCTTAACACTTCATGACTTTGAGCATAATCACGGCTAAACCAGTTCGCCAACTTCAATTGTTCTGCAGTAATTTGCTGCTTTAATTGCTCAGCCTTAGCGTAATCCGGCATTTGCCTGGTCCATTCATGGGCCAGATAAAAACTTTTCTCAGAAGCTTCCAGACCTTTATCAGACCATTTACCGGAAAAGGCTTTGGCCTGCTGCTACAGTTTCATTTGCCCGACTACATCAGTTCCCCGCAGATTGTCCTGAGTGTCAGAAAGAGCGGTCAGTTCCTCCAGATACTGCTTTGGCACCAGCTCAGACTGTTGCTCTAATAACAGCCTGATATTTTCTGCCGGTAGCGCCGCCACATAATCAAAATGCTGCTGTGACATTTGATAAGGTTCAGTTGCAGCAATTAAATCTGCACTATTACGGCCAAAATAATCCATAGATCGATGGCGAAAGTGCTCCTGTGCTGTGGCTGAGAACTGGCGATTAGCTGGATCCAGTTTTAATGCCTGCACTAACGCATGATCGGCTTTGGCAAAATAGCCTGATTTTTCATACCACTGGAAAGCTCCGTAATGGCTGATACTTTCATCAAACCAGTGCTTTTTTTGCTCTGCCAAAGCTCCATTTTTTTTACCCAGCATAGCGGCCCTGTCCAGAGCCTGGCGTAACACCGGATTCCCACCTGCATCACACACATAACCCTGAGCACGAACATAGCTGTTTAACGCTACAGCGTCCTGGCCTCTGTCTTGTAATTTACGGCCTTTATCAAAAAAGTCCTGCGCTTCTGCCGCTGTAATATCTGCCACACAATCTGCCCAACTGAACGGGCTCAGTATCAGCATGCCCAACAAGGACAAAATTCTGGTTTTGTAATTCATCTTCAATTCCCCAAGCCTTCCATCATGCTACTCATAGCTGGCATAGGATTTAAGCCTTCCGGCAATTCAAACAGAGCTGCGTCCTGCTTCCCCAGCTTTAAATTGCTCATACTCATTTTGACCCGGGATTTTTCACCGCCTTCTTTGCTAATAAAGTCCATTTGCAATGGAATATGCTCAGCCGTCAGCCAGATAAAACCACCAGCCGATTTATCTTTCATCAGCATTTTGTATTTGGTGGTCGCTATACCCTGGACTGTCTCAGTCCCCACTTTTTCAATCGTCATATCGTCAGGCACTTGCCCCGTCATTTCGCTGGCTTTAGCTGCGTCAATTTCCATATACATTTCAAACATCGGCATCAGGTTCCAGAATTTGCCTAAATCCGGTCTGGAAATCATCACGGTTTGCATGCCTTCCATCTGCATCTCTATCCGCTCTTTGCCAAACGAATGAAACACTTTTTGCTGCATGTCGCCCATCTCGCTGGAGATAGTCCGATCGGCGCTGTATTCAGTTGAAGCTACAGGTAAAGTTGCGGCGCTAAGCCCAAACACAGTGCATGCACTCAGCAGTAGCCATAGTAATTTGTTCATTATTTCTGTCCTTTGTGTTGATCAATAGTCCAGCTACTGCAAAGAGAATTCTCTGACAACCAGAGCGCCCGACCTTGTGGTATTTATATGCACTTCGCTGCTCAAATAAACAACGAAGGGCGGCTAATTTACAAGCGCCCGCACCACAGGGTTGTTAAATAGTGTTACTAAAAAAATAGAGCCAATTCAGTGGCTCTTCAGCTAGTATTCTTTAGATTAGATAGACTTAGAGCAGGCTACCGCTGAAACCGGGCGGGAAATCATTGCAAAGTGTTTATTAATTTTTACTAATGCGTACCTTTTGAAATAATTTGTCATCTATCTGGCCCAGAGGATTTCCCCAAATGCAGCCCACATCTTCAGCTTTTCGCTTCAGTTTAAAATTCAGTATTGGTGTTTTTGTGCTGTTAACCTTGTGGTTGTTGTATCTGGACTGGCAGTTGTTAGTGCCGGGTTGGCTCAAATATGTGTTTGTGCTGATTAATGCTGTGACTTTGTTTGGTTACTGGCGCGATAAAAAGGCGGCAGAGCAGCAAGCATGGCGTACTCAGGAAAGCACCTTGTTATTGTTAGGTTTAGCTGGCGGCTGGCCAGCGGCTTTTGTAGCGCAACACTGGTTTCGGCACAAAAACCGTAAAATCAGCTTTCAGTTATTGTTTTGGCTGACAGTGCTTTTGCACACTTCTGCCTTATACAGCTTGTGGTTATCCGGCTGGTTGCTGCCATAAGGGCAAAAACTGCGACCAGAAACAGAGCTTGCTCTATACCCAAACCACAAAGCGCGATAGATTAAGGAAAAAACGACTGCATTGCAGTTCAAACTATCGAGGGAACTATGCGCTTTACTCTATTATCCATCAGTTTAATCGCCGCTTTTGGTTTGCAGGCTCAGGCCGCAGACTTCACCCAGCAAGCTAATAAAATCGCTCAAAGTACGCTTATTATCGACACTCATATCGATGTACCTTACCGCTTACATGACGATTGGGAAGATGTGACCAAAGCCACTAAAAGAGGTGAATTTGATTACCCCCGCGCCAAAGCCGGTGGTTTAAATGCACCTTTTATGTCGATTTATATTCCGTCCTCTTACGAGAAAAAAGGCGGCGGTTATTTGCTGGCGAACCAGCTGATTGACAATATGGAAGCTTTAGTGGGCCGCGCATCGGATAAATTTGCTATGGCCTACAGCAGCGCTGATTTAGTTAAACACTTTAAAGAAGGCAAAATCTCGCTAGCCTTAGGTATGGAAAACGGCACGCCTATCGAAGGCAAGCTGGAAAATCTGCAGCACTTTTATGACCGTGGTATTCGTTACATCACCTTAGCTCACTCCGAAAGTAATCATATAGCCGACTCCAGCTATGACTTACGCCGGCAGTGGAAAGGCTTAAGCCCTTTTGGTAAAGAGCTGGTCAAAGCGATGAATGAGACAGGTATTATGATTGACATATCTCATGTGTCTGACGATGCCTTTTATCAGGCCGTTGAGATCAGTAAAGTACCAGTCATTGCCTCCCACTCTTCATTACGGGCTTTTGTGCCGGGTTTTGAGCGCAATATGGACGACAAGATGATCAAGGCCCTGGCGAAAAATGGCGGTGTGATCCAAATTAACTTTGGTTCAGCTTTTGTCGTTTCAGCTGCCAATCAGTGGGGTTTACAACGGGATGGTGCTTTTAAAGCCTCAGGCCAGACCGATAAAGACGCTTTTACTGCAGAATATAAAAAGAAAAACCCCTATCCATTTGCCTCTTTAGCTAAGGTGCTGGATCATATCGACTATGTGAAAAAGCTGGTGGGCATCGACTATGTCGGCATAGGTTCTGACTTTGACGGTGTAGGTGATTCCTTACCTGAACAGTTAAAAGATGTGTCTATGTACCCTAACCTGATCCGTGGTTTGTTAGAGCGTGGTTACACAGAGCAGGAAATTGAAAAAGTTTTATCCGGTAATACATTGCGGGTTTGGCGTGCTGTCGAGGACTATGCAGCTAAACACTAGATTGAAGCAGTAGAGGTAGAGTAAATGGATTGGTTACGTCAGTTGTTCGAACACCCAGCCGATCCATTGCTGTTATCCGGCAGTTACGATCTTAGTTTGGTGCTGTTGTCGTTTTTAATTGCGGTCTTTGCCTCTGCTATGGCAATGCAGGTTACAGCACAGGCTATTAGTGTCAGTAAAAACTCGCTGCGTTTAATGATGCTTGGCAGTGGCAGTATCGCACTTGGCGGTGGTGTCTGGTCTATGCATTTTATTGGCATGCTGGCTTTTGCCTTATGCACAGATGTCAGTTATCACTTCGGTATTACTGCCTTATCCATGCTGCCCAGCATAGCCGCCTCCTGGGTAGCATTGGATCTCATCAGTAAAAAACACATCAGCCTGCCTCAGCTGTTGCTGGGTGGTTTATTGATGGGCGCAGGCATAGGCACTATGCATTACAGCGGTATGGCTGCAATGCAAATGTCGGTCGCTTTGCGTTACGACTTGCCGATGTTTTTATTGTCTATTCTGGTGGCAGTGGTACTTGCCATCATTGCCCTTTGGATCCGTTTTGGCTTAAAACGTTTTAATCTGGCACCACAGTGGCTGACGCTGCTAAGTAGTCTGGTAATGGGCGGCGCTATCAGTGGCATGCATTACACTGGCATGGCAGCGGCCCGTTTTGTTCCCCCTGTTGGTTTCCAACCAGATACACAAGCAGGCGAAATGCCTTTAGTGCTGGCAATGGGGATTACCTTCACCACCCTGATGATCAGCAGTTTAGTGGTCGCTATCAACCTGTTACTGAAGTACCGCGAAGCCAATGCGTTGGCTAAAGTCAGTGAAAGCCGCTTATTAGCCATGATGGACACAGCAGTAGACGGTATAGTCACCATTAATGCTCAGGGTTTGATTCAGAGCATGAACAAAGCTGCGGAGAAAATTCTTGGCTGGACAGCCGCTGAGCTACTGCATAAAAACGTCAATATCCTTACACCAGCTTTAATTCGCCCTGATCACGATTCCTATCTGCACAATTACCTGACGACAGGCGATGCCCAAATTATTGGCATAGGCCGCGATGTAGAAGCTGTGCATAAAAATGGCCATACTGTGCCAGTACGGCTGGCTATTGGCCATGCCAAATTGCCGGATGAAGATATTTTTGTCGCTTTTATCACCGACATCAGCAGTCGCCTGCAGATGGAGCAGGCATTAAAAGAAAACGAAGAAAAATTCCGCTCTTTGATTGGCAATATTCCTGGCGCGGCCTACCGCTGCCTGTTGAATGAAAACTGGGATATGCTGTTTATCAGTGACGCCATTGAAACCTTGTCCGGTTATCCTGCCAGCGATTTTATGTTGCCAATCCCGAAACGCAGCTGGTCTGACTTAGTGCACCCGGACGATAAAAGCACCACCACTCAGCTCGATTTGTATCAGGGCCATTTCACTATTGAATACCGGATTTTGCACAAAGATGGCTCTATCCGTTGGATGCTGGAATACGGTGAAGCGGTAAAATCAGCAGAAGGCGACATTGTCTGGCTGGATGGTTTTTTAATGGATATCAGCCAGCGTAAACAAATGGAAGTCGAGCTGCTCGAAGCCAAAGACAAAGCTGAACTGGCCGCAGAGAGCCGTAGTGCTTTTCTGGCCAATATGAGCCATGAAATCCGTACTCCGATGAATGCCATTATTGGCTTCAGCGACTTGTTGCTAAGCTCTGAATTGTCTGCTGAGCAGAAAAAACATCTGGTCACTATTCATGGTTCAGCCCATTCGTTATTGCATTTACTGAACGATATTCTCGACAGCGCCAAGCTGGAGAAAGGACAACTTGAACTGGAATTG
>Ga0180008_1001107_pt1 | contig 18043 bp, 18 predicted proteins | sample MM_PW_MetaG_FD_121121 | JGI IMG/M metagenome (GOLD analysis project Ga0180008, IMG submission 121121) | Groundwater microbial communities from the Aspo Hard Rock Laboratory (HRL) deep subsurface site, Sweden - MM_PW_MetaG | ecosystem: Environmental > Aquatic > Deep subsurface > Groundwater...
TCCCAGTCTTCTCCGCTATTAGAATCTGAACCATTTGCCCTGTCAAGAAAGACGACTTGGTCATATACCATTGCTGATGCAAGCCTAGCCCTAGTAGCCAGTTTATAGCCTTTGGAACATTCTTGTAGGATTGAGCCTTTTACATCCATTTTCTTATTCCTCCATTTAATCCTGCTATGGATGGGAATACTTAAATATAAGCATTGCGTAACAATAGATGGAGTAGCGAAAAATGGTACAAATGTTCGATTACATACAATACTTCGGAAACCAATACACCGTGAAGAACTGCGAGACAATTGGAAATAGGATTGAAACAGCAAATCTTTGCCTCCAATTATTTGATAAAGACCATGCATTACACGATACTCTCGAAAAGCTTGGATTGAATATTCATACAGGATTCCCAGACTTCGTATTATTGAGAAATGGTATTCCGCACATAGTGATAGAATGCAAGAGAAAAAGTCTCGGCGAATTAAAGTATCAACAGATTCTGTGGCTGGATTTCTTCCTTAAACACAATGTTCTCGCATTCATTCATCTACTCGATTTGAAACAACTTATCTGTTGGCAAAGCAAAGATTCGAGAGTGCCATTTCCTCATAACCTGGAAACAAGAATTTTTGATAAAAAGGGAGAAAGCATCCCTATTCATATTAAGAATAAATGGGACTGTTTCCATAAAAGAGGTCTTCCAGGTCGCCCGCGCATTTCAAATGAGATGATTCATTATATCCTGCTGCTGCATGAAAAAGAATACAGCCTGCGAGCTATCGCGAAAGAACTTGGTATTTCAGCCATGACTGTATGCCGCTATCTCCACAAGGAATATAAGGAGAAGATTCCTTTATTAAGGAGGGAACAGAATGAAAAAGACAGTGTTCATAGCTGATAAGGATGGAACCGTAGAAGCATTGGGAATAAAAATAGACGCGAAGCCCGATGAAGTGAAAGTTCTAATAAATGGGACTGACATAACCGAAACCCTTACATTGGAGCGAGTAGAAGTAATAGTGGAGAAAAAGGTGAAATAGATTGCCTTGGAAGACAATCATTCCAGCTTCAATTGCAAATATCGAAAAATCTACACCATCCATCATACCGTCTTTCTATATGGAACCTGAACCAAAGATCAGGGTGCCAAAATATAATTATCCAGTAATCTACAGGGTTGGCGAGGAATCATGGCTTATCCAAACAAATATCAGGATAGTCACCCAAGAAATGATGAAGGCGGGATGGTCGAGAATACCAAGATTCAAACAAAAATGCACGTCTTGTAACTCGGAATTTCAAGAATCCGTGAAACGATGTCCAGCTTGTGATGGCGAAGTTAGAGGTCCAAGCCTCGGTCAAGCCAAGATATTCGACAGGCTGACATCGACGCCGAGCCCGAATACTTCTTTCGGCGATTTCTTGCGCTCCGTAATTTATCATGATCTCATGGCAGACGATTGGTATGTGAGCATAATACCAATGAAAAAGGAAGGTTCAAATGAACTTACACCGGCTTTCATGAGGGTAGAAGATTCTCGATATTGGATGCCAATAGCTGATGAATACGGCAACTTGGGCATTAACGAATATTATTGTCCAATATGTTACAAGCCAGACGAGAAAGAAAGCAAGCCTGGCACATGCAAGAAATGCGGTGCAACATTATTGCGCACGTCATATGTTCAAGTATTAGATTCGGACATAAAAGCCCGCTCCAATGAAAACTGGATGATACATGGTTCAACGGGAAGAGTCCAACCCGAACTCTTCGGCAAACCCAAAATAGTACCGGTCTGGGATTTAATACACGCGATCAAGGCAATGGACGAATACATTTATGACGTATTCTCCGAAGGCAAGCTTTCAAAGATAATCAATTTCCCCGGCACCCCGCAAGAAGAACTCGATGCCCTTGACATGAAAATTAAGAACTCATTGGCAGAACGCTCGATACAGACCATGGCTGGCTACAGACCCAAACGCTCGAACCGCACGTTATTCTTGGGTTCAGAATCCGAAATCAAGGTATTCGACGCAATGCCATCTCTCACGGAAATGAACGCAATAAACCATTACCTGATAATGATACAAGCCGTGTGCGGTAGATTTGGCGTGCAACCAATATCGCTTGCACTCAAGAGTTCAGGCGAACGCGGCTCGGTTGCGCCTTTCATGCAAGTGGAGATTCAGCAAAGCGCAATGCAAGAATATGAACGGGATAAAGAAGAAATGTTCAACTTGTTCCTATTCCCAAAATTCGGCATAACTGACTGGCTCTTCAAGTTCAATCCATCCGAGAAACGCGATCTCTATCAAGAAGCATTAACCGACGAAATAAAAGTATCCACGTTAATCTCGCTAAGGGAAGCAGGATTCGACGCGACGTTCAACGAACAAAAAGAACTCATGATACCAAGCAAACCCACACTCGAAGCCATATCATTGAAGAAGCCGGCTTCTCATAGGCAAAAACCCAAGATTTCAGACGCTTCACATGACACCATCCAAGGCACGACAACCGAGCGTTTTCCGCACGGACCAAGAATGGAGTGACCCAAATGAAACAATTACCACCCGAAGGGACTGATTTCGCGAAACTAGAAACCGAAATGCTTAGAGAATACTTTAGAACCGTATTCTCCTGGTGGACCCAACTGAAAGGCGGTTCGCCTCCCGGAGCGGAGCCGATTGAAGTTTCTGAGGAAAGCATAATGAAGATGACCGTCGCCATTATGAATGAACTTATTAAACGCAATATTAGATTCCATCCAAACCTTTATAACCCACACGCACAAGAATTATTCAGGGCTGCACTGGATAAATTGAAAGTGGCAGGGCAGACGCAGATCAGGGAAATACGCAATGGCGTCTACCTCCCCGAGCCCTATCCAGCGTTGATACATAAAGGCTATAAGTCTTTGATCGTCAGACCTTTCGACTGGAAGAAACATGTTGATGAAGAAGTATACTTGATGGGCGACAGTGTATATGGAATCCTGAAACTCACCAATTTTTCGAAAGTAACCAAGGCTGGTCTGCTCAAGCTAAGCAAATACCATTTAATACCAGAAGAAGACATAGATAAACGCTTCGGTAAACACCAGAATGAATTCTGGATATACGAATTTGACTATACCCCTTTCAAGATTGCTAAAGCATGGTCTAAACCCGAATTCCCAGAATCGTTCTATTATGATGTCATAATCGAGAAGATGCGCAAGCCTCTTTCTCATCCTCTAGGAAAAACGCGTCAGCTCAAGCTTTTCCTCGCCAATCTTCCCGAGCACAAAGTTTATATCGAACCATTCGCCGGAGCTGCGACCCTCTTCTTTTCTAAGAAGCCTGTCCCTCGGGAAATACTCAACGACATCAACCCTGTGTATGCCCAATTCTTTAAATTTCTCAAGGAGGCTTCTGACCAAGAGTTCAATGCTCTCCGCAAGAAGGACTTCGTCCCCTCCAAGGAGAAGTTCGAGTCGCTTAAGACCCTCAAGACCGATAACAAGATAGAGCGCGCCTATGCCACGCTTTATCTCAACGCCCACTCCTATGGCGGTACCATGAAGAATTTCACCGAGAGAAAAAATCCTCGGAAACTCAACTTCTTTCTGGGCAGGCTTGAGGAGTATCGGGAACGCCTTGAGAATACTATTATTGTTTCCAGAGATTTCGAAGATGTTGTCGTACATTATGATGCTAAGGACGCCTTCATCTATCTTGACCCACCCTACATGGATGAGGACATCAAAGGGGACCCGAGTAAATTTAAGCAGCGTCTCTACAAGGTTTGTGAAGGAATCAAGGGTAATTTCCTGTTGAGCTTCGCTGACGATGAGCTGATTCGCAGGCTGTTTTCGAAGCGCTTCCATGTTAAGAGCTTTCCTGTCAAGAGACAACTATCTCAAGTCATAAGTAATAAGCGAGAGTTACTTATAAGCAATTTCCCTATCCGCATTCCCCGCACGTTAATATCAAAGTCGCTAAACATCGAAGAAATAGACGCTGAATACGTGAAAGACTTATCCGATGAAGAACTTAAAAACACCGATGAATACCTGCATGATTATGCTAAAGAACACGGCGTTAAAGAACCGGTGTTGAACGCGCATGTATTCGTGTGGCATGAGATGGACAAGCGCGGCATCGAACATGCCATAAATGACGAATTAACGAGAGTCTCTCGTTTCTGGATACAAGAATACCCACCCCTACCCGCTAAGAAATCCATTTCACTTTCAGATGTTCAAGCATCTTTCGATGAACGCATTATACTGCCAAGCACTGTGAAGGGAATCTATAATGTAGGCGGCTTGGTCAATCGCGGTAGCATCACGAATGAAGACGTCGATATTCGAATTGCCGGACCATACAACGCCGATGCGGAACGCGTAATTCTCGAAGCATGCTCGGACAATGAAATACGTGTCAAAATCAATTTCATATGGGATGAAGAAGGAGGCATAGGTAATGAAATGGTGTTGTACAAGCCAGTTGATGCTGCAGGCAACTTCATGAAAGATGAATCGCTGCGCCTCTTCTCCCCTACACAACCAATGAAACCGGCATCCGAATACGATAGCCTTCAGGAATTATATGAAAAGTGGGCTTCTAAGCGTATCGATAAAGGAATAATAGTGCAGGAAAAGAAGGACGGCATGAGCATGCAAATCCACGCTACACGAGAGAAAGTCTCAATCTATACCGAAGATTCGTTGCGTGACCGTTCACCAGCATTCTCCAAGTCTGTAGCTGAACTCAAAGAAAAGCTTAAAGCCCGATCCGTAATCCTAGTAGCAGAGATGGTTGAATATAAGGGCGAAGACCAGATTCCTCGCGAAGACTTAATCAAGTGGATAGCTGCCAAACCTTCATCTTTAGATGATGAGAACGTGGTTTTTCACATTCATGATAGATTGTTTGAAGATGGCAAAGACATTACTGATACTGGATATCTCGAACGCGTTGATGGCTTAAAAGATTTATTCGTTGGCAAGCCTAAACATTGGCAAGTATTAGAAGCACCCGTAGCGACTAATCTTGGTGAATTAACTCGTCTTTTTAATAGGCAGCGGTCGGCTCAGAATTCGGAAGGCGCAATGTTTAAAACAACGGATTCGGTTTATAGAACAGGGCAGGCAAGAACCCAACGCCAAGGGGACTGGACTAAAATAAAGAACCTGAAAAGCATAGACACGATTGTATTAGACAGAGACCCCGTAGAGGGCTCGCCGGGTGTCTTTACATATTCGTGCTACGTAGGTCCAGTCCCCACGTCCGATAAAGACAAATATCGTGAGAATAGATTACAAGACTTCCAAGGCAAAACATACCTAAGAATTGGAACTTCGTATAACGTGAAGGCGAATCTTAAGGTCGGTGACATTCTTGAAATTCGCTGTATAAGGGTGGAATGGCAGCGCGAAGGAGAAAAGGAATGGGTAACATGGATGTTCCCCCGCGTTGGTATCCCAAGACCTGAAAAGAATACGCCTGCCACCATAAAGGAAACGAAGAATCTCGCAGAACTAGGAACTAGACCTCAGAAGATGATATTGAAAATATCTCTACCAAATTGTCCATATTCATCTGAGAATTTCTGTCCTCTCTCTCACAAGATTAAAGTGATAGAGAAAAGCGAAGAACAACGGGTTCAAATCGAAAAGCTCAAATACCCGATAGCTTTATGTAAGCTCGCTAACCATTATATCTGTAAGTTTGTAAAACCATATTATTATGGCTACGAGGAGATAGCTGATGAAAATCTTTAATGATATGCTCATTCATCTTGAGGACCTGATCAACAAGGCTGAAGAAGGGGCACCCACGTCTGAAGGCATAAAGATTCCCCCTCGTTATCTACAGCTTCCCCCAGCAGAAGAGAATGGCAAGGGTCGCTACGTATTACAGGCACATTGGCGAGGTCGTTCAGTGCATTGGGATTTGCGCCTTGAACTGCCCTTATTCCTCATAGGGTATACGATTCTGGATAATCCCAAGATAGAAGAAGCCCCAACCGAACAGAATGTCAAGTCCGTCATGGAAAATCTTGATTTCAAGTTCAAACCAATCCCGGGCATGGAAGGCAAAAAATGTCGCATTGCCGAAAAAGCCCGTCAGCCAAAAGATTGGCTATTATGGAAAGAGGAATACGGAGAATGCGGCTTAATCAAATTTGATGAGCTTTATAAACAGGATATAGGCGTCTTATACACGGTTGAAGAAACTACCGAGTTCTCCGATTTGGTAGAAGCCGACCTTCAAAAATATATAAAGCAGATAGGCAGTAGATGGTGCGTTGTTCGACACTCCCCGCCCCACGAAATCATACATTGTTATTCTGGCACAGGCGCACACGATAAAGCGAGAAAGCTGCTGGGCGCCATCCAAGCCTCGAAACACAGACGCATGATGGCTAAGATGAGCACTGGCACTGTCTATTCAGTTGAACCGGGAGGCGTTGGTGCAACGAGATTCAAACCCGGCGTCTTATTCATAGCTGATAAGGGCAAAGTTACTTTTGGCGCGCAGAAAGTATGGTATAACGAATATTTCCTCGAATCGGAAAGCAAAGGCGGCAAATTCTCATTCAATAAACTACGCGTAAATGTCCGCGGTGTAAGACAGCCAGTCATGCAGTTCCCAGAACGCAAAATCACGCCTGGCAAGTACGAAATCGTGTGGGACATCTGGGTTCCCGAAGACCAAAATCCATACGCTGTTTCATCCCGTGCAATGAAACATGAAGTCTGGTATCCTCCTAAAAACTTCATCCCGATTCCTAAATATTGGATAGAAGATAATCAAGAAAAATTTGATAAATGGATGGAATGGGTTAAAACCAAATGGTACACTCATAAATCAATCGAGAAGGCGGAAGGTGAATACTGCCTACACCAAATGAGCTGGAAAGGACAAGTCGTAATACGTGACATTCCAATAACCCATTATTATTTCTCGCTTAAATCAGGCGAAAAAATAAGACATTGGGAATTACGTGAAAACCCACTCCGCTCAGAACCATCCATCGCGACCTATCACGGCACGTTGCCCGAAAAATATTTCCAGAAAGATACTACGCTGCAACCCGGCGAATTATGGAATACAAACAAGCGTCTTATTGCGAAGTGGAATACGCTTGCGCAAGGTCAAGCATACATTGATGTAGAACGAGTACAAAACGAAGAACGCGTCAATTTGACCCTGGGAGGCGAGTTGAAAGGCTCATGGAGCATGAATCAGGAAGACTCGAATGCGCCGATCTACATATTTGCGAAAAACGAAGCTCAAAAGGCAGCTCGCCACTTCGTAATTTACAAGGTCAAAGACCGGTTCCACACAGAAGTAGAGCTCGATTCAAAAATCATGAACATTGTTTCGGATAAAGACCCGCGCAAATTGGGATTGGAAGAATCCACTTCAGCCATGTGTTATTTCACATTCGCCGATCATTCGCATCCCAGCAATGTCCTTGAACGCGGCTCCGCGGAAATCATCGAGTTAACCGACAAATTCAAGTCGCTAAAGATGCATTCTCATGACATGGACTTCTACTACGTCATAAAAGATGACAGGCTCATTCACTCCCGCCTCATTTCCGATAAGTCTTTAAAGGAGAACGATGAAAGATATATGGAGGGAACTTATTGGGACTCCTAGAACAACTCGAACAACAGGCATTCAGCTCAGAATTTCTGCCATCTCTAGCCTTGATTTTAAAGGACGACAAGAAATTCATAATCGCTGGTTATTCGTCAGTCGACATTAAGGATTCGGATGGAGAAAAAGTCAACCTTTCTGCCCTCCGCGTGGCATTCGATACGTTAATGAAGAAACAATCTAGGCGCAATCTCATGTTATCCCATTCAAATATACAGATAGGCGAATTACTTGAATCCCATAGAGATTCAGCGGGAAAATTATGGAAGAGTGGCGTGGACGATAACGGGTTATTCATAGTTGCCGAGCTTTTCAATGACACGCGAACTGGCAATGAAATGATAACTCATATGAGAAATGGGCGTCTAATGAATTTCTCGATAGGCGGAAGGACACTTGATCGTGAAATGAAATGTGATGATTATTCATGCTGGAGCGAAATAATGAACCTCGAATTATTCGAGATTACATCATGCGATAAAGGCAAGAACCCGGAAGCCAAGGCGTTTATCCTTAAAGCCGATAACACCGATGAGCTTTGGGACCTGAAGAGCGGGAAAAGCCTTATAAAGAAATTACCAATAACAGATATACCAGTGATTAAAATGGAAGGAGAAGAAGAAAGAACACTAAAGCAATCAATTGACGGACTTACCGCGATAATCAATGACCTACGAGACGACATGAAAGCAGAGAAGAAACCTAAGGAATATTATTACTACCAAAAACCTAAGAAAGAGGAATTCAAACGCTCTGAAGATTATGCTTCAGCCCTCGAAACCTTCAGTTCAGACGAAGCCGAAAAGGCTCGGAAGAAAAAGAAGGAAGAGGAAGATGAGGAAGAAGACGAAGTCACCAAATCAATGATCGACCTATTAACAGAAGATTTGGACGACGTCGAAAAAGCCTCATACAGAGAATGCATGTCCACCCAAATGAAGGCAGGCAAATCAATGGCTGAAGCAGCCAAGGTTTGCAAGCCCAAAGTGAAGAAAGCAGAGGGTCCAGAAAGCTGTGCCGCAGATGAAGAGTGGGATGCAGAAAAGAAAGTCTGCGTCAAGAAACCAGCTGAGAAATCAGCCGACGAAGTAGCGAAAGCTGCGATGAGAGCTGAGATTATCAAGGAGCTTGGACTCCCACCCGAAGGCGATCCAGTGAATAAAGGACAAGTTCCAGACCCGAAGAAAGGCGCTAATCCGCTCGACATAGCAGGACTAATCAAGAAATCAGCTGACGTGAATTCTTTGACAGAATTCCTTGAGGGTGATTAAACATGACCAGACCAGATTTTGCAAAAGGATATAACGAGGCATTCCTCAATTGGTGGTACTCCGGCGGCATGAACAGTGTCATGCCTGGAGCCATTGCTGATCTGAAGAAAGCAAATGCGGATTATGAATGGGATGCTCCTACATCTCCATATGCCACATATCAAGAACCAGTCTTCGCCGCGAAAGTAGAGCTATGGCTTGCACGCAATTCGGCTGTTTACAGCCTATTGCCCAAGTCAACTTTCCTCGCTAAGGGAGACTCATTCAAGTTCGTAGAGACTGAACTGAGTGGCTTGACAAATGTGGGTCCGACATCTACGCCATTCGCATCATTGGCAGTAGAATCAGCACCAACCATAGTTGATCTTGAACAGATGAAGCCAGGCTTCTATGCTGATCCATGGAAAATCAACTTTGTTTCAAGAGTTGAATCTACATGGCAGAAAGCAACAGAGCCTGCAACTGATCCGGCATTCATAAAGCAATTCCATGCTGAAGCCTTGCCGCACCAGATAGATAAGCTTCTGGTGACAACTGTTGATACTGCTTCTGGCTCATACAAGACAGAATCTCTGGATAGGCTGCTTACAATATATGATGAAGCTTCAACCACATATTGTAATGCTGCAACCGACCCAGACATCTATTTTGGAAAGAGCGCAACCATAGGCACAAGGGCATCTGACTCAGATGACACTTGGGGCTGTGGAGCAGGCGCCGCATCAACAACGACAATGCTAGGCTCTGGAACTACGACAGGTGCACGCGTCCTGAAACTTGATTATGTAGATGCCGTTCTCGCCGAGTCAATCAAGTACTCGAAGAACAAACGCTATATAATCATAACTGGACCAAAGACAATCAACGAAATGCAGAAACTCATTGATCCCAAACAGAGATATCTGAACTCAGAGATGGATTACCAACAGACACTCAATGGTGTAAGCACCAGAAAAGGTGTCGAAGGTGGATTCACGGTCGGAGCATTGATAAGCAACGGGTTAACCATACCTGTTTTCGGCTCTGATAATGTTCCAGGTGAAAGCTCAAGCAACATCTCTGCGACAGTCACCTCTCAGAACATAGGCAACATCTACATAGTGGACCTTGATGCTGTTGAATTGAGGATAGCGGTTCCAGTAACATATCTGGAAACACCGCCTCAATCCATGGCTACAATGGACTACTTGCAGACAAGGCACATGTTCTTGTGGGCAGGTCAGTTGATAGCGACAAATCCGCGGGCAAATGCAGTGGTTAAGTACCTAAAGGCAAGCTAAACGCATAATGCGGTTTAGCATGCCACCCCGCCTTTTTTTTTCGTAATGCTTATAGGCGAGTCAGAGAATAATAGGAGGAGTGAAATGATATGACGTTCAGTTCGACCCTAGCAGATAGGGAGATATTCGGTACCAGATGGGTGACATGGGGCACATTTGATTCTACTGGCGAGACGGGTGGAAATATTGATACCGGGCTTGGATTGGTTGAATCATTCATGGCTGTTTATACGGGCAGCTCTGCAGCAACCGCGCCAATTACGGTAGATGAAAGCTTTCCGCTTACAGGAAGTGCAGTCACGATAATTTGTGATACGAGCGGTGCAGGTATCTGGTTCGCGGTTGGCTACATGTAGGCTACCAATCAATAAACGTGAAGCCCACTCCGCCTCTCTTCTTAAGAGCCCACGCCGCAAGAGCCAATGCAAACACACAATCATCGTTGAACCCGCGCGGTGCTTCATAAGTGGGTTTTCCAGTACGCGTCGTCTCTATACCGAAAACTTGCAACTCATTCATCAACTCGGGTATTTCTGCCCACGTTATTTCTTCCTGCTCGATCATCAAAGACAGATTATCAATCAGGCTCATGCGCTTGCCTCCCGCAGAAATATAATATGGCGACGCATATGGATATATTTGTTTGAGAAAATCATATATCGGATCACCTATGCCAGTAGAATCAAGAAGCATGCGGGCATTATTATATTTCAAACCCAAATTGGCAACGCGTTTCACCTGCAAAGTCCAATCGACAGTCTTGAATCGGTCATACGCGACAACGTGTCCAGCCATATCGAGAATGAATATCACGGTAAACGAAGATCGTTTGCCTAAATCCACTCCGCCCACATATTTTTCGGCTACAACGGGTTCTTGGAATGAGCCTCGAACATTAACGATTTCTTTCGTCACTTCATCGCGTTTGAACCTGAAAACCGCACCCAAATCTGATAGGAATTCCGCGCCAAATTCTTGGTCGAAAAGCCGTTCAGGCATATCCTGTCTTGCAGAATCAATTTCTCCGGCTTGTATATATGGATTAGTCCACGTTGGGAACGAGAAAGACTCCCATCCTGGGATATTGGCTCTACCCATCATGTAAATCTCGTAGAACCAATTCATGCCTTTCGGTGTGCTCAAGAAAAGCGCCTTTCCCTGCTTATCCGTGAGCCTAGGTCTTATGCATTCGAACCATGCATCTCTCTTCATGCGGGCAGCTTCATCAAGTACAGCAAAGTCCAATCCTTCAGCTCGCAGATGTTCATATTCCTCCGCAGATTTAAACCAAATCCATGAACCATTAATCACGCGGATTGACTTCTCTGAATTATTTATTGAAGACATAACTTCATGAGGAATATCTTCCAAAAACATTCTCCATGCTACGCCGGCTTCACTCCAAGAAGGTGCTAACCACCAGATTCTCGCATTAGGTTTGCCGAGATAATAGAATGCTTCCTGCACCGCTAGCTTAGTCTTGCCCCACCTCGTTCCGCATTTCAACACCCTGAACCGCGCTTCTGAACCATGTACGACTTGCTGTCCTGGATGAGGAGAATATTTGATAGTTATAGTCTGGAGATCAGACGTTTTGATTCTCCTCTGCCACTATTTCTTTTTCGAGATCGATATAATTTGAGGCATCCAGGAACGTATCTTGTAACGCCTCATTCTGTGGAGGAATAGATTTAGCATATAGATTCAAACGTCTCAACATTTTCAGCAGTTGATAGAGACAAGCTACGCCTTTCGCCGTCGTTATGTCAATTGGCATTCCATGTTCTGCCAATGATTTGCAAACTGCAGCCGTAGCTTTGAAGTTCGCGAGGATATCTTCATTAGCATAGTCGGATGCCTTCTTCAGGCGAATACTCATGCGCTTCTCGAAGTCCTCGCGTTCAAGCTTCAATGCATCTTCAAGTTTCATCGGAACGCCCTCATCACGTCAACAGCATCTCCTATATTCAGGAACGGCAGCATCTGGCGTTTGTTCGGGAACAAAATCACGGTAGGTATTTGTGCACCAGTATCGGTGAAGCCTATACTTCTCGCATATCTATCAGCTCCCTTGAAGCTGCCTGGTCTCACGAACACTCGTTCGATTTTGTCGCCGAGCACGGCTGTCTCGATAGCAGCCTGATGATTGTGAGCTATGCAGCCGATGTCGAAGTCGCCTAATTGTTCACGCATTCTCTTCACCGTGCTTGTGAGGTTCGTGGAACTGTTAAAGCGGTATTTGTGCCGCACTGCAATCTTGTATAGTTGCTTGCCTACTTTCAGGTTCACGAAACCGCCGAATCCCAGATTCACACAGCCAAACTTATCAGTAAGATATTTTGTCCAGTCAAAATCATCAGCTTCGTGAGAGCCTTCATCATGACAGCCTTGAACCAATGCGAGCAATTTACTTTCAAGCTGCGAGAAAATATATTCAACAAGGCGTTTCTGTATTTCAGGTGGACAAATCACGTCAAACTGTCCTTGCGAATGGAATGAGGGCAAATAATTATCTACCGTATCTCCAGCAGAAATCACGAAAGCATTGGGCGTTGAAGCGATCAGATCGATTCGTTCTTTCAGTTCCTTGTATTTGCCCGATACCGCGCCTATGTGGAGATCAGCTAGGAAACAGACCATGACCGGCTTATCTGTATCAATTGAGATGTTAGCGGTTTCTTGCTGTGTTGAAAGTCCTTTACTCTTGCCTTGATAACTAATGAGGGCTTTCCAGATTTCTTCAATCTGTGCATCAGAAGGCGGAAGTCTTAAGTCTTCAAATACTGGTACTGCGTCCTTATTCCTTAGCGCCGATTTCATTCCAAGATCGAAGGCTTTTCTGCGTATGGCATACTGGCTTTTATTCGGAAGTTTATATGCCCAAGTTGAAATGGCTTGTTTTCCATAATTAAGTTTGAGTATGGCTAATTCTTCTCCAGTCCAAGTTTTACCCATTTATTTCCACCTCCTTCTCTTGTTCTTCATCAGAATGTTCTGTTTCATCATCTTCACTCATGTTTTCTTTTTCCTCCTTCGAAGTCATAGGTATTGTTACGCTGATTCCGGGTTTTAGATTCTCCTTCTTTTCCAACCCAGCTCCCCAACGAATTTCAATTCGTGGTGGGGCTTCTGTTTCGTTGAGCAGTTTTGAAATGTTTTCTAACGCGCGTATGACGTCGGCTAGCCTGAGCTGGTCTTTCATGCGTTCTGGGTCCTCGAAAAACGTGGTAACTATCTTCTTATAATAATCCATGGTCTTCGTGAATTTGATGTCGGCTTGTTCCGATGCATCTTGCAAATATTTAGCGCGCGCCTCCTTTATATTATATTTGAGATGGTTCTCCACATGTCTTCTCAATGAATCATAAGATATCTTATATTTCTTGGCGATCTTGGTAAGATTTGGCATTGGCTGAGAGAGCTCGGAATCTATTTCTAAATGTTGTTCATGGAAACATATCCCGCACGGTCTAGGCAAATATCACTTCACGCTCCTTGGCTGGCTCCTTTTTTATGATCGACACTTCATGCAAGAACGGCGCACCCTTCGCGGCTTTAACCCACGCATCTATCGAAGTGAAACCCGAATTTTTGAAATAATTTTGCAATTCTTCTTTTCGTCTAATGAATGTTATGTAGCTGACGTAAACTTTGCCTACATCGGGATCGAGTGCGAGGCTCGAACGAAGTGGATGTACCCCTTCGGTCTTGACGTGGTCTCTCAAAGTATAAACTTTCCCATATTTCATGAGATGGTAGAAAGCTTGAGGGACATTGAACCAAATCATATCATTCATCTTTATAACGCTGATAACGCTGCTCACTTATAAAGCTTTGCTTGAAATATATTTAATACAAGCATATTAGCATAATATAGAGCGTCATCGATGCCTGCTGAATGACATATTTATTTAATATGTATTAATTAAATATGTTGTCCCAAAGGCATATCTACCTTCCTAATACCAACATATTAAGACAAACCAGCACAACCTTTAATAACCAAGGTCCACATCAATACTTGAGGATGACGATGAGCTTCAAAATCAATGTCAATGCTCAAGACCTACTTGAGGATTTAGATAGACTAACAGATGACATGAAAGGCAAAATACGCGACGCCGTAAATGAGACCATTCGAGATGGTTACAACTTAGCCTCTCAATATGCCGACGCCGCATTATATAATTCTGAAGGATACAAGGAAGCCATGCATGCCCAAGATGCGCATGATGAAGGCGGAGACATAGTAGGTAGACTGATAAATGATCATCAGTGGGCAATGGCGATAGAAGAAGGCACGCCGCCTCATGAAGCTGGTCCAGATGGGTTCAGAGTGGGTCCTCACAGACCACCATACCCTTGGCATATTCCAGCAGACAGGCGAGGATGGCGCACGTTTTTCTATCATAAAGGCGCAAGAGCCTTCGGCATATTCGGATACGTAGCCGAAGAACTTGCCCAGAGATTCCATGAAAGAATGGTAAGGGCGGTGAGTTCTCCATGACAGGCTACTCAACAGATTTCCAAGCAATCTGGGACGCATTAATAAACACGATAGTAAGTACCACAACTTTCACGTCCACAAACACATCTGGCGCATTTTATAAAAGCTGGCAAGGCGTGACATATCCAATATGTACTGTTAGACCGCGAGAAGACAAACGCATTGAAGAAGAAGTCGGCGGCGTTACAGAAAGACGCTTAGCCACATTCAGGGTAGAGATAAGGAGTAAGGGGACTGGATTACAAGACGATCAAGATACAATTATAGGGTATGTAGGAGAAATTAAGGATGCCATCGTTGCGAACTCATCGCTTGGATGCACAACAGTACCATGCCACGCATACGATTTCAGGGTCGAATACTCACAGCAAGGACAGGGAAAAAGCGCCGTGATATTCTTCGCGGTCATGGAAGTCCAAGTACTATGGGCTAGGATAGCCTCATAGCGGAAAGTTTATAAGCAAATTCAGACATTATCATTCTGAGTAATTAGGGAGGAATATGATAGAATGACGAATGCACCAACGGTTGCGACTAAATACCTCATGTGTCCGAAATGTACAATTACGTCAACTTCCATATATATAAGCGGGAAGAATCTGAGAACACAATGGTCTTACGCAATAAACCAAGAGACAGTCATAGGAAGCAATGACCCAGTGCAAGGCACAGGAGAATTCAGAGGCACGATTGAATTCGAATTCATAGCCTTTGTTGATTCTGTTTTGCATGATTTGGTTACGCCTTCTGCTGGACAGATTGCCGAGACAACTCTTTCAGTTGCAGAAGTAGATACCACCGCCACACCAACAACAAGGACATGGGTTATCAAGGCAAGGCTTAATGAATACCAAGAAACTTTACGTGAAGCGGACTTCGTGATGGGTAGAATAGCAGGCGTTTTGACTGACGAGCCTACAGAATCATAGGTTCCCAACTCAGGATAAGTGATATGCTTCACAACTTCTTAACTGACTGGGTAGAGACTGATATAGGCGGACTCATGACTGTAACAGAAAATTCATGTGTATTTAGCGGTGCCACCAAAGCATATCTGGAATTTGGTTATATCATACCCTCCATTTCAGGCGATTTCGATATCTGGGTGAAAGCCACCCTGACCAGCATGAGTTCGACTAGCGATACTCAAGGCATCGCCATACTTGGAGACGGTGCCATCGCAGCGAATGTTCTCCCCGCTCATTATGCAAGTGTGCATTTTATGAAAAGCGGTGCTTCTACTTATATCATTGGAATAGCGGATGAAGATGGAAGCGATACGTCTTCCGCCATTTCATTAGCCACGGCTTACACAATTCATTTTTACAGGCGAGCCTCGGCGGGCAAGATATATGCGGATATTTACACAGGCTCAACGCTTGTTGAATCACTTGAATACACGACCACATTGACCGCGGTGTTCACCCATGCGGTATGTAATTTCGGATATGTATTGACTGGCTCAACAGCATGCACGGTTGCGAATTACGATTTAGGTTTCGATATACTCTCAGCATATACCGATATCACGGTCGAGGAGGATTCTAACATCGCAGTATTTGAGAAGCCGGGCGTAGAGACTGGGCAGAATTCACAGTTCATGGGAGTTATACCGAGACGCGTATTTCTCAGCTTCGTCGAGAAAGGCGCTCTAGCTGCGAAGACGGCTTTTGATGCTTGGAAGACGCAGGCGAAAACCACAGCAGACTATTCGCTCTCAGTCCGAATATTCAATAATCTCTGGATAAACGCGATGAACTGTAGAGTGACTGGTCTTACAAACGCAAGTATTATGCGGGGCACTTCGACAGATAATGCCGCAACAATATTGCATTACACGGTAGAATTGGTTGAAAGCCCGACGAGGTATTCATAATGAGTTACTTGCATATTCCCCAAGCTTCATATCCTGATGGTTTGACAGCGACAGCCGCATCCGGCGGCGAAATGACACTTGGCACATATTACTTCAGAGTTTCATGTCTCACAGTAGATGATGATGAAACATGCGCGTGTGCCGAAGTGGGAATCACCTTGGATAATGAAGCTCTTGCAGCCGCTCAACTAAATTGGAATGCGGTGCCAGGCATTTCTGATTACCGAGTTTACATGCGGAAATCTACGGAATCTCTCTGGACTGAAGGCATACGATACAAGGCGGAAGTAGCAACCAACTCATATAAATCGACAGGTGATTCGCGTTCATATACTCAATACGAGAATTCATGGCAAACCGAAAACACGTCTTACTCCGTATATGGCACACGGATATTCGGGCAGATTTTCGTTACAACTTCGAGCCACGACCTCTCATATATTCACTTCTCCGGCAAACGTGTTGGGTCTCCGGGCACGCTGTATGTTTACGTCGCACCCGTGCATAGGGTGACTGTTGGAGGAACATTATATTGGTATGCTGAGACTCCAATCTCCACAGGTAGCGTGAGCGCTGACGCCTTCTCTTCCTCATCTTTCGGTACTAGATGGTGTGAATTAACTCAGGCTTGGGTAAGCAATGACAAAACATTCGCCATATTCTTCATCGCGCCAGATGGCGATGCTGACAATTACGCTATGATTGAATCTAAATCCAGCTCTGCATACGCATATGGATATTTGACAAGCACCGGCTCCAGTATCACTGAAGGCTCATTGCACACATATACTGCTGGCACATCAGCATCTTTCAGAATATATTCTTCGACTCCAAGGCGTTTCGTAACATTCAAGGCGCAAGAACATAATCTTGATGAATCATATATACAGCCAATATTACCGGTTGCGGGTTCATTCTATCCTCGCCAGCAAGTTCAGCATATGGGGAAAGCGATTGATTTGAAGCGTTTCGATTTTCTATCCAATCCCAATCAGGCGCTTGGCGAATTAAGCTGCCTAAGACAGATTCGAAACTGCGGCGTGCCAGTTGAAGTCGTATTCTATCATGGTGCGCAAACATGGCTTGATGATTATTATTTCCTGAAGAAATTCACATGGTCACTCAGTCCAGGCACTGGAATAGAATGGATGCACGGTACACTGGATTTTGTGGAGGGATAATGAAGTGGAGGTGAATTGTATGAAAGTCAATGGCGTATCAACAGGCACTTCATGGACTTGGACAGGCTGTTCATGCTGTTTCTGCACTTGCTCAAAATGTAACGGTTTGCGAGTAGTCAAAGATGAGAAAGGTGCTTGGCAAGTTTGTCCAGAATGTAAAGGCGAGGGACATATTAAGAAATGCCCATGCTGTCCTTGCATACCTTGGATTCCATATCCATACTATCCATATATTCCGTATTATCCACCAACAGACCCTTGGATAATAACAA
>Ga0180008_1001108_pt1 | contig 18035 bp, 17 predicted proteins | sample MM_PW_MetaG_FD_121121 | JGI IMG/M metagenome (GOLD analysis project Ga0180008, IMG submission 121121) | Groundwater microbial communities from the Aspo Hard Rock Laboratory (HRL) deep subsurface site, Sweden - MM_PW_MetaG | ecosystem: Environmental > Aquatic > Deep subsurface > Groundwater...
AGAAGTCTATCTTAAAGATTATCAGAGTGTCCGAGAAGCAAAACAAGGTATTGGAAATTACTTAGCTTTCTATAACCATGATAGGCTGCATCAATCCCTTAATTATTTGACTCCAGTTGAGGTTCATTTTAATTAAGAATAATTTAAGTGTAACTTAAAAAACCTAAAAAATTGTCTTGATAAATGGGTCCACCTCAAATATTTGTTTTTTACTATGAAATTTTGAAAGGATGCATCTTCTTTGTTTCTTCAAAATTCTTTGTTCCTTCAGCAGAAAAAAGCATATTATTATTGTAAGCTCTAACTAAGGCATCTACTATTACCGGATCAAACTGTTTTCCTTTATTTTTTATAATCTTATTTATTGCTTCCTCTCGATCAATCTTTTTTCGATAAGGTCGATCTGAGGTCATAGCCGAAAAGGCATCGGCTACTGAAATGATCCTACCTGAAAGAGGAATTTCTTTTCCCTTGAGCTTTTGAGGATAACCTTTACCATCATATCGCTCATGATGAGAAGCCATAGCAGGAATAATTTCAGCTAACTGACTTACATGCTTCATAATTTCCACTCCTCCGACAGGATGTTTTCTCATCACGTTTAATTCTTTTAAGGATAACTTATCTGATTTTAAGAGAATTTTTTCTGGAATACCAATTTTACCGATATCATGCAACAAGGCTCCTAATTGAATCTTTTCCATTTCCTCCTCTGAGAATTTTAGTTCCTTAGCTATAGCCAAAGCTATAGTCATAACTTCTTCTGAATGACCTTTGGTATAATGATCTTTAGCATCTATAGCCGAAGTCAAGGAAGACACGGTGCTTAAAAATAACTCCTTTACATAATGAAAAAGACAGGCATTCTCAATAGCTATTGCCGCTTGATCAGCTAAGGCAGATAACAACTTCAAATCTCCTGAAGTAAATACCCTTCCCTCTTCATGCTCACTAATACTTATCACCCCAATAATAGACTCTTTTCCCCTCTTTAAAGGGACGCAAACTAAAGGGGTGCTCAAGAAAGAAGTAGTCTTATAATCTCCTTTTTTATTGAATTTTATCCTTTTTTCTTTAGTTATATCTTCTACTAACAAAGAAGTCTTCTCTTGGGCAACATAACCTGCTATTCCTTCCCCTACTTTAATCGTTGTTTGCTCAATAATCTCTTTATCTATGCCTACCGAAGCTACTATCTTAAGATATTTACGATCATCACTCATTAACATCAGAGAACCTTTTTTTGCTTGAAGAACATGTAAAGCTTCCTGTAAAATGGTATTAGCTACTACCTTAATATCTACAATATTTCTCAAAATGCTGCTGATTTCATATAAAAGAGTTAATTCTTCATAATTACTCGCAATCTCTGAAGCTAAGTTATTTATCTCAAATTCCTTTTGAGAAGTTTGGACGATGATATCCTTAATTAGTTGCATACACAAATCAGATGTTTTTACAAATTTACTTCTTTTTTTTTGATAGCCTAAAATTATTCCTGAAATTACATCGTTAATAACGACAGGACAAGCATACTCTATGTAATCTTTTTGTTTATTAATTATCGTCTGGTTAGGATTGATTTCAATTTGATTAATGAGGTAAAGATATTTTTCTTTGGAAGGAATGGTTATTTCGTTACTTTCTTCCTTACTTTGGAGAATAATAGTTCCTCCATCATCGAGAAGATAAAAGATAAACTCACTTATTTTAGATAACTTATCTAAAATCCCTTGGGTTTCTTCTTTCTTGATAAGTTCACTTAACATATGCCTTGGTCTTCAAATATTTCTTTCATTCTTTGGATAACCTTGGAAGGGCTAAAAGGTTTAGTGATGTATTCATTAACACCAACTTCTACTCCTTTCATCTTGTCTTCTTTTTGGCCTTTAGCTGTTAAGATAATAATATATATACCTTTTGTTTTTTCGTGCTCTTTTAATCTTTTACAAACCTCGTAGCCATTTATTTTGGGCATCATAATATCTAAGAAGATAAGATCTGGCTCTTCCGTCATCGCTTTTTGAAGAGCTTCCTCTCCATTAGAAGCACTAACGGTAAGATAACCTTCCTTTTTTAAAACAAAGATTAATGACCTTACTACATAAGGCTCATCATCAACTACTAATATCTTCTTTTTTTTCATAGCTATTCTATCCTAATATTTCTTCAATTTCTTTATAAAAATACTCCAGTTCATTGGTTTTAGTAAAATAATCTACTGCTCCTAAGGATAAAGCTCTTACTTTACCCTCTTTTATATTGTAAGCAGTAAGAACAATTATTGAAATATTTTTTGTTTCGGGTTTTTCTCTCATTTTTTGGATAACTTCATAACCATTCATCTTCGGCATAATAATGTCTAAGATTACTAAATCAGGTAACTCTGAGATCATCTTATTTAAAGCTTCCTCGCCATTATAAGCTTCAATAGTCTGATAACCTTTCTGATTTAAAGTGTATCCAATGGCTTTCACTATACCCTGATCATCATCAGCAATTAATATCTTCTTTTTTTCCTTTTTGTCTAATAAAACTGCTACTTTCTTAATTAATTCACTTTTATCTACAGGTTTATTGATATGAGCATTTGCTCCAAAGCAATAACCCTTGTCTTTTCCATCAATAATGGAGACTATTAGGATAGGAATATCCTTTGTCTGAGGGTCATTCTTCAAAATACTTACCACATCAAACCCACCAATTCCTGGCATTATTACATCTAAAGTAATTAAATCAGGAAGATAAGTTCGGGTTTTTTCTATTGCTTCTTCGGCGTTGTGAGCTTCTATCACCTGATAACCTTTCATAAAAAGATGATAGCTTAAAAACTTACAAGCATTTACTTCATCATCTACCACTAATATTAACTTCTCTTCTCTCTTTTTTTTAACCACCACTTCTTCTTTCGCTACTTTTTTAGCTGGTTTACCACTGGGAATGACAAAATAAAAAGTACTACCTTTTCCAAATTCACTCTCTACCCATATTTTCCCTTCGTAACGAGTTACGATTTGCATAGATATAGCTAACCCTAATCCTGTTCCTTGAGGCTTATCGGTCATAAGATCTGAACTTATTTGGCTAAACTTTTCAAAAACAACTTCTATGTCTTCTTCTTTAATGCCTATTCCTGTATCTGAGACACTTACTAATACACCACAGATAGGCTTTTCTGTGAACTTAATCTCGACCCTTACTCTTCCTTGGGGAAAGGTAAACTTTATGGCATTACTTAATAAATTAGTTAGTACTTGAATAAGGCTATCTTTATCTGCATAAACAGCAGGAATATCCTCAAAAACTTCTGCCTCTAATCTTACTCTTTTTTCACTGGCTAAAACTTGAAAAGAGCTTAACATTTGTTGAACTAAAACTCCTAAGTCAATTCGCTTGAGCTTCCATTCAATCTTTCCTGCTTCGATCTTAGAAAGGTCTAAAATATCATTAATCAGGCGACTAAGGCGATCGCTTTCATTATTAATAATAGTTAAAAATTCTTTTCTAGTTTCTAGATCTTCATCAGGATTACTAAGAAGTATTTCTGCAAAAGCTTTAATAGATGTGAGAGGAGTTCTCAATTCATGAGAAACCATAGAGATAAAATTTGTTTTTATGTTATCAGTTTCTTTTAATTTTTCATTAATTTCTTCTAACTTTTTAACATGTTCTTCTATTTCTTGAATGTTTTTTTTTCTTTCATCGATTAATTTTATAATTAATTTACTTCCTTCGTATCCAATAACTTCGCAATTTTCTGGCTTTCTTTCTGTAAGAAGTTTTTCTACTTCTTTACTTCCTGTAACATTAAAGATAGCATCAATATCTTTATTTTCTAATAAACTTAGAAAATCATTAGTAATGGGAATATTATACTGCCGGGCTAATTCCAAAGCAGGACTTTCTGGGTTTATTTCAGCTATTCCTATTATCTTTATCTCTTTATCATCACAAAATATCCTTAGTAAAGCTGCACCCCCTTTTCCTGCGCCTATTATGATAATATTATTCATAATTACTCCTATAGTGACATATAGTATCTTACTACTAACATATTAATTCTTCATTGTCAAGACATTGTTAGCCAGCAATTTGTCAGTTAAAAATCAAATACCTATGGAAAATACAAGAGAACGTTTGTTCTGGCCCAGACGTAATGGCTTGGCTGATTCTACTACTAATATCTTTCTTACTTCAAATATCCTATGACCCTAAGATCATCTCCTAATCTCTTGTACTTTACTTCTTTTAACCTTAATAATAAACTTTCTTGGGATTTAAAAAGAGAAAGCCCATGGCCAGCTATAACCGGAGATAGGTAAAATACTATCTTATTTACTAATTCTGCCTTAAGAAAAGAAAAAGAGAGTGACGAGCCTCCTTCCACCAAGAGATTAATCATTCCTTTCTTAAAGAGTTTAATTAACAATTGCCCAAGGTCAACCTTTTCATCTTTTGGAGATATCGTTATTACCTCTACCCCGCCTCTTTCTAAGGCAGAAATTGCTTTTTTATCAGCTAATTCAGTAGTGGCTACGATAGTTTGGGCTTCTTTATTTTTAAATAAGTTTAAGTTAGGACTTAAACTACCCTTGCTATCCAAGACAATTCTTATCGGATTTTTTCCTTTCACTAAACGGGTAGTAAGTAAAGGATTATCGATTAAGGCTGTATTTTTCCCAATGATAATAGCATCGACCTGACTTCGTAACTTATGCACTTCCTTTCTACTTTCTTCTCCGGTAATATGTCTTGTTTCTTTTAAAGCTGGATAATAGATCTTTCCATCTAAGCTTTCAGCTATCTTTAACTGCACAAAAGGTAGATGATGAGTAATGCTATAGATATAGGCTTCATTTAATCTTTTGGCTTCTTCTTCTAGGATTCCTACCTTAATCTTAATTCTAGAGGACTTTAGCTCATGTATCCCTCGTCCCGAAACTAAAGGATTTGGATCTACCATAGCTATAACCACTTCTTTTATGCCTGAATTGATGATTTCTTGAGTACAAGGAGGAGTCTTGCCAAAATGATTACAAGGTTCTAAATTTACATATAACTTAGCCCCTTTGACCCCTTCCTTAGCATCTCTTAGAGCATTAATCTCCGCATGGACTTCTCCTGCCTTTTTATGATAACCTTTTCCAATAATATAACCATCTTTAACAATGATTGCTCCCACCATAGGATTAGGACTAGTTAAGCCTACTCCTTTTTTAGCTAAATTTAGAGTATCCCTCATAAATTTTAAGTCTAATTTTGACATTTCTTTCTTTAGGATAGGCATGATTTATTTTTAAGAAAATCCGAGGCTATTACTGAGATTATTAACTAATAAGATATCCCTGGCTAATGTTTGAAACTATCTTTCTTAGGATTTCGCCCCTTCCTCATCCCGGCAAAATTTATAATTTTTTTAAAGGAGCATAAATATACCTTATTGCAGCGGTGATAGAAAATAAGATCCAAAAATACTTAGTCGATAAGGAGTGAAGGAAGAAGCTACAAAAACAAAAGACCACTAAGGAAACTTCTAAGCCATGACATAAGTTCATCAGGGGAAGATTATTAGTTTCTTTAAAGAATCTTTGAAATCTTTTCATCTCTTTCCAGGTATAGACAATTAAAGCTACTAAAGCCGCCAATCCTAACAATCCCATATTAGCGGCTGTATCTAAATATAAATTATGAGCTCCCGTTAAGGTAAAAGCTTCTACTGTATGAATTGCTCCTCCATATACTTTGGCTACGTCTAAATAACCCCTAAATAAATTAATTCCAAAATTTCCAATCCCTACTCCTAAGAGAGGGTAATCTGTGATCATCTTTAAAGCTGCTTTTTGAAGCTCAAACCTTACCGAAATAGCAAAATCTGCTTCCAAAAAGACGGTAGAATAAACTCTATCCCAATAAGCAGCAGGAAGAAGAGGAGCTATAATAGATGAAAGTCCTATTACTGCAAAGACAGTAGAAGGCTTAACCTTTTGTTTAATCATAATCATTAAACACATCAGTCCTAATCCTAAGGCAGCCATTCGAGAATAAGTAAAAGTAGTTGTTAATATTTGGAGTATGGCGGCCCAAAGAAGTAATGTTTTTTTCCAAGGAGTAGTTTCAGCAATAAACCAGTAAATAGTAATGGGCACAATCATTACCACCAACATAGCCAACCAATTAGCATCTCCTGTGGTTCCAGAAATCCTAGTTAGTTCCCCTCCTGCGGTAGCTACTAATTCCTTAAAAGGATTTGCCCCTAAAAATTGAATAATTCCAAATAAGGCCAATAATCCATTAGAAATAACCATGGTCCAAATAAAGATTTTTAATAATTTTTCCGTCTTAATAGTATTAATTACTAAAAAATAGTAGATAATCTGGTTGGCCACTACAAATAAGGCTCCAAAAGCAGCTCCTTTAGAAGTAGCAAACCAGAAAGAAATAAAAGCTATGGCTCCAAAAAAAAGAATATAGTTAGTCATAGGCGTATAGACAAGATCTATTTTCTTTAAAGCTAGATTTACTATCCAAGCTGTCGCTGCACCCATACCTAAAAATCTAATCAAAGACAAAACTACAGGAATATCAGCTGAGGTAAGGGTTCCTAATATACACATGGGAATAAAACCTAAAACTGCTAAAATGCCAAAAGTAGGATTAACAAAGAGATAACAAAAGAAAAAGATCCCTAAAACGGCAAAGATAAGAAGAGTAGAAATCTTAAAGGTGAGATATCCTAAAAGTATTCCTCCTAAAAATACTAATACTTCTTGTCTGATGGTTAGTGAAAATATCTTCTGAAAAGTTTTTTCTATAAACATTTTTTAAAATTCTAAATATGCCTAATAAAAAAGTCGAATATAAATTTTATATTCGACTTCAATTTTTCATTGTTTTCAAAATAGGGGACATCTTTCTTTATTAGGTTAAGATCTAATATTTTTATTTGTCATTTTGATATTTGATTTTTACTCTTTGATTTAATCTAATGTTTATCTGGACTCGGTATTATTTCTTGTGTTCAGTTTTGGTTAATAACTACTATCATGGCTTCGATTTAGATAAGACCTTATCTTTATAAGATCTTATAGACATAATTAGGTATATAATATTCGCGGTTGTTTAAGACTACTCCTAAAATATTTCCCTCAGTATTTCTTATTGAAGAACAAGCTAATTGAACTATCTCCCTTCTCGTCTTGCCAGAATGTACCACCATAACTATCCCATCAACTAAGGGACTTAGCATTAAAGCACTACTCGAAGCAGTAATGGCATGAGTATCATAAACAACTAAATCAAACATAGAACTTAGCCGTTGAATCGTCCATTTCATTTTTTCACTACCTAATAAACCAGCCGGATTTTGTAAAGATCTACCGGCGGTGATAATAGTTAGATTGCTAGATTTAACCTTTTTAAGAGCTTCTTCTAATTCTAATTCTCCAAGTAAAACATCAGTAAGACCACCATTCTTATCTAAACTAAATATTTTATGTATCCCTGGATATTTTAAATTAGCATCGACTAATAAAGTATTTCTACCAGCCATTGTGGCAAAAGAAAGAGCTATATTGATAGCTATGGTCGTCTTTCCTTCCCCGGGAACGGCGCTAGCCACCATAATCTTTTTTATACCTTGACGTTTTATAATCAGCCTTAACTGATCGTATAAATTATAAAAACTTCCAAAGAAAGAAGATTTGGGACTAGGTTTGGTAATAATCTTAGCTTGTCCATCACGTTCCAAAAAACTAGCTCTTCCTTTCATAATCAAACTTCCTTGATCAAACTTAAGATCAAAATTTAATAATTTTTAGGTATTGACCCTAATACTGGCAACCTTAGATACTTATAGATACTCTCTGGAGTTTCCATAGAATGGTCAATATATTCCAAGAGGAAGCATAAGCCAAAACCTACTAACAAGCTCACAATCGCTCCAATTACTAAATTCATCATTTTTCGTGGTTTGATAGGACTTTTAGGTATTTCTGCTGGTTCTACAATTCTTATATCCGTAAGTTTTAAAGCTTCAGCTAAAAGAGCTTCATCTTGTCTTTTAAGTAAAGTAATGTAGCCTTCTTCACAAAGAGTTACATTACGTTGAAGCCTGGTTAATTCCATCTCTTTTTCAGATAATCCTTCTAATTTAGTTTTATAATTTTCTACAATGATAGAAAGAGCCCTTTCTCTTGCCGCTAAAGCAGTAGCTTGAGTTTCATAATTAATTAAGCGATCGGCTAAATTAACATAAAGAGGGCTGGGAGAAGAGATGCGACTTGAGACAATCTCCTTTACTTCATCTCTTAAGCTTTGCTTTATTTTTCCAATTTGGTTTAAAACGGTAATGATTTCAGGATGTTTATCCTTGTATCTAGCTCTTAAGCCCGCTAAAATTACTTCTAAGTCAACTAATCTACCTTTATGAGCATCAACTAAAGGATTATTAGAGATAGTCATAGCACTAATAATAGTATTACTAGTTCTGGAGAGTTCTCTACGAATTTGATCCGCATTACTTTCTGCTTCAATTCTACTAGCGTGGGTTTGATTTAAAGAAGCTTCAAAGTCGGCTAAAGCACTTACTCTAACATTTACCTCAGCAGGAAGAGAGATAATTCCAGTCATCGCCCTATATCTTTCTAAATCTTTCTCTGCATTTTCTAAATTTTCCTTAGCTATTTTTACTTGTTCATTAATAAATTTATAAGCTGTAATTGCCTCTTTACTTTTAAAATCCAAAGTATATTCAATATATATCTTAATTAAGGTATTAGCAATTTGAGTAATTAATTCAGGGTCACTTCCGCTGGTACTTACCGCTACTAAATCTGTACTAGTAATGGAATCAATACTAATACTTCCTTTTAACTCTTCTAAAATAGCCTTCTTTTTAGCCTTTTCCTCTGATTGAGAAGCAACTACCATCTCTTCTTTTTCAGGGACCTTTTCTTTTAAAATATGACTCTTAATTAATCTATCTATAAAAATTCTAAATTCTAGATACAAGTATTTAGGAAATCCTATTACTTTTCCAATCGCCTTTCTCACCTTATCTTTAATAGTTACTTGTTCTTCTCTCTTATCTAAGTTTAAAGCCCTGATTACCCTATCTAAGACTTCCGTACTTTTCATAATCATGCCTTGTGTTTGGGTAATTTCTATTTTTTGAAATTGTTTAATCTCGGTAGTAAAAGGAACAGCTTGCCCTTTAGGGCCTTCGATTAATATTTTAGCGGAAGAGACATAGACAGGTTTAGCAATAAAATTTCCTATAAATACAGTCACCATAGTAATTAAGAATAATAAAACAATAACATGGCGACGTTTAAATATAATCCGAATGTATTCTCTTATATTTATACCTTCGCCAATATTTTCTCCTTCTGGAAATGAGGCCTTCTTTAATTTTTCTTCCATCTTTTTTCTTGTTATTCTTTTTCTTCTTTTAGAATTTTTGGAATAGCTTAAATTTTATAAAATACTCTCAGGAACAAGAATAATATCATCTGTCTTAAGTAAAATATCCCCTTGACCTCTCTTTTCTTTAATAATATCATGAATATTTAATTTAATGGTAATATAGCCACTTGCTCCTTTCTTTCTCAACAAGCGAACTCTCGAAGGAGCGGCAAATTCTGTAAAACCACCAGCTATAGAAATAGCTCTTAAAAGAGTAATATCTTTTTCTAAAGGGAAATTGCCAACTCTTCTTATTTCCCCAAAAATAAAGAATCTTTTACTTTTATACTCAGCTATCGTTACAGTAACTTTAGGATCTACAAGATAATCCTTAGCTAAAAATGCTCTAATCTTATCTTCCGTTTGAGAAGTAGTCAGACCAGCTACATGGATTTCTCCAACTAAAGGAAAAGAGATTAAACCATCTGGAGCTACTGTAACCACCTTGGCTAAATCTCTATGACCCCAAACAGTAATATCTAAAACATCAGGCGAACCAATAATATATCCACTTGGTATGTATTGTTCAGCTTCTGCCTTAGGTAGAAAAAAACCCAAAATAATTGATAAGTTTAAAAAAAAGAATAAGATTAAAAGTCTTTTTGTCTTTATCATTTACCTATCTTTCGTTTTATCCGCTAAATTAATCTTCTTTAACAAGTTTTAGTGATAAGTAATTACCTTTAAATTAAACATATGGTTTTTTAAATGGCCACTTCTACTGTCAGGATCAACTATCCGGCTGTCGTAAAACCGATTATCAATAAAATCATATCTTAAATTAAAATTTATACCCGAAGTAAGAGGAAGGACAACAGGTGAAAGCCACTTATGCCAACGATAATTTACCCCTATGCTAAAAGCCCAGAAATTTTCCCATCTTTCCAGATCTCTTCTAAACAATCCTCTATAATCTTTCCTTATCTTACCTCCCCAAACAAAGAGATGAGTCTTTTTCCAAAATCTTCTGCCTATTTTACCAGAAAATTCATGGTGTTCTTCAATAGTACTGATAAAATTACCGGCATTATAATTATGAAAATAATTTAATGAAGCTTCACTAAAAGTAGCTAATTTTGACAATAGTTCAAAAGTAATGTCATTTGCCCTAAAGCTATCATTTTTATACGGATCATTCTTAAAATCTATCTTAAATCTGTTAAAATCAATCTTTAACTCATTATTAGCATTAAGTTTATGTTCAAAATAAAGACCAAACTTTTGATATGAATTGTCCACGTCTTCATAATTTCTCCAAGCATATTCACCATTAAAGTTAACATTGCTTCTTTGGGAAATTAAATGGGATAGCTTTCCTAAAATTCTATTATTATTGCTATCGCTTAGCGGAGAACTACCTTCGGTCATCTTAAATTCCATCTTTTCTTTTATAGTTTCTAATTGAATTGTCGCTCTATATCCTAAGCGATAATTAATTCCTGGATTTAAAGTTAAAGTTTGATACTTATTAATACTAAGTTCTGACTCCCCTGGAATAACTGTTGCTTCTTCTGTTGCCCTTGAAGCAACTTCTTGATTTGTCAAGGTAAGTAAAAGAGTTAAATTCTTAGTTAAATTATACCTTTCTTTTAGGCTTAGATTATGAGTAACACTGTTGTCATCGGGCTTTTCTTTAGAAAAGAACCAAACACCGTCATAAGAAAAAATAGCTGGACTTTTTAAGGATTTATAATTCATTGAGATACCTGGATTAGCCCAGGTTAAAAGATCGCCCTTGTAGGTACCTTCTGATCCCATATGAGCTCTATTATTATACTTTTCCGTTAAGGTAAACGTAGGCAGAGCATCAAGTCTATCCACTCTTTTTGACCATAATTCTCTTTTATCAATTATTGAGGTAACCACCAAAAATATAATAACTCCAACCGCTATTTTTTCTTTAGAATACATTCTTTATCAAGGTTTATCAAGGTTGCTCTTTTGTTTTTCTTTCTAAGCCTTTATCTAATTTATTTTGTCAATTTTTATCAAAATTATAATAACTTATACTTTTTACTATTTTAATATAGCACTATTTTTTTTAATTTGTCAACTTTTAAATTACTGATCTTTTATTAAAATATCCTTGATATTATTTCTAATTATCTAGATTTTGTCATTCTTTCTATCGACTAACTTTTAGATAAACTTTAATCATTTCTTACCTGCTAATTAAAGTTAAGGTGATAATATACGATGAAAGATCTGCTTTTTTGTTTAAAGTAACACTTTAAACAAAAAAGGCAGAAGAAAGATTCTTCTGCCTTTTTTGTATTCTTAACTTACGATGAGCTTTATTTCAATCGCCAAAAAGCATTAATCCTTTCTAATAATCCATATGCTTGTACTTTTAAATACTTTGTTTCTCTATTCATAACTAATTCATTAGTCCAAGAACTTCTTTTAGGAAAGAATAAGATGGCCTTTTGATAAAAACAAGCACCTTTTTCATCTTGATAAGTTACTTTTTTAATAGGAGAACTCTTAACCTTTACCACCTCATATTTATTTCCTAAATCATCAATTAAATAAAAATGCCAAAGATCCAAATCTAGGTACATCTCTTCCTTATATGTCTCCATCTCCATAGCCACAACGATATACTTAAAAAAAGTGGTCTTTTTTAGCTCTTCTTCAGTCAACTCCTTTCTTTCTTCTTTGTAAACTTGATAATAAGCAGCTAACAACTCCGGACTATATAAGGTAAATTTAATCTTAGTTAAATTTACAGAATCCTTCACACCTGAGGTATCCTTAGCTTCAACTGTCCATCTTTTTTTTATTTCTTCATAAGCAAAGTTTTCTTCTTTGGTTAATCTCTCTTTTTCAATCTTCGATTTTTTTAGAGACTGATCTGCTTTTTTGAACACATTTTTTTTAAAAACACCGCAGTTAGCAAGAAATAAAAGAATAATTATGAGTGATATAAATATATTTTTAAAATTCTTGGTCAATTTATAATTATTCCTTTTTTCTCTCTTTTGTAAAATTTAAATTATTCTTTGGAACTTCTAAAGGCATAGTTAAATCAATATTTTTTCCTTGATTGATGACTTCTGGATTATATAACTGAGGAATCTTCCATCTCCATAATTTTTCTATACCTAAACCTAAGTATTTAAACACAAAATACGCTACTGTCGATTTAAATAATACTAATAAGACTAAATTAACCAGACTCATTGTATTTAAGAAGTTAATAAAAGTAGCTACCCCGGTAATAGAAAAAGCTAGACAAGCTAAATAATAACTTAGTTTATTTTCTTCCATCGTTAAACATCAAGTATCTTTATCTTACAGCCAGCAACTATCTATCTTTCTTTTGATATAAAGGTGACATTTCTCGCAATTCTTGAACTATCTTTGGTAAAATATTCAAGGTATATTCTATCTCTTCTTCTCGATTGTATTTTCCTAAACTAAACCTGAGAGAACCTTGAATCATATTCGAAGGCACATTCATAGCCATTAAGACATGGGATGGCTTTAGACTTTCGGAAGCACAAGCAGAACCAGCCGAGCAGCTTATCCCTTTATTGTCTAATCTTAACAACAAAGATTCTCCTTCTACATAGGCAAAAGAAATATTTAAGGTATTAAGGAGAGATCTTTCTATGTTTCCATTTAACTTGATCTCTGAAATCTTTTCCTTTATTCCTCTATATAACTTATTCCGAAGATTAGAAATATAAGCATTTGTCTTTTCTGAGTTTTTCCCGGCAATTTCACAAGCCTTTCCTAAGCCCACAATTCCTGGAACATTTTCCGTGCCGGCTCTAATATTTCTTTCGTGATGACCTCCTTGCTGGAGAGATTTAACCTTAATTCCTTTTCGAATATAAAGAGCTCCTACCCCTTTAGGCCCATATAATTTATGGCCAGAAAGAGATAGTAAGTCTACATTTAAATTCTTAACATTCAAACCTATCTTTCCCACACTTTGAACAGCATCCACATGAAAACCAAGGTCATAGTTTTTAACAATCTCTGCTATTTCTAAAAGAGGTTGGATAGAACCTACTTCATTGTTAGCGTGCATAATAGAGATAAGGACTGTTTCGTCTCTAATTGCTTCTTTTATCTCTTCTAAATTAACGAGACCTTCTTCATTTACGGAAATTATAGTTAAATCATAACCTTGTTTTTTTAGCTCCTGACAAGAATTTAATACGGCCGAGTGTTCAATAGCCGAAGTAATAAGATGTTTCCCTTTTTTGGGATTAGCTAATAAATATCCTTTGATTGCTAAATTATTAGATTCCGTTCCACCACTGGTAAATATTATTTCTTCAGGCTGAGCGCCTAAAAGTCTCGCTACTTGTTCTCGGCCTTTATCTACTGCTTCTCTTGCCTTTCTTCCAAAATGGTGAATACTGGAAGGATTTCCATAAGTTTCACTAAAATAAGGCATCATCTCTTCTAAGACTTCGGGATCTACTTTTGTGGTAGCGTTATTATCAAGATATACCTCCACCTCTTTTTTGCCCTTCCTTAATTAATAAAGGTAAATGTTCAGGTATAACATCTTGCTTTTCTTAGTTCTGGCTGATGGCTAACATCTGAACGATTACTTAAAACTTAACTTTTCTTAAATGCAAATCTGGTGGGCCCACAAGGACTTGAACCTTGGACACCCGGATTATGAGTCCGGCGCTCTAACCAACTGAGCTATGGGCCCTTTTAAGAAAAATACTAAAAAATGTTAGCAAACATTTCATTAGTTGTCAATCTAATTTTACTTTCTGTTAGCTAAAATTGAAAAGTGCACTTCTCTATGTTAGTCTTGAATTACAAATTCAATCACACAGGGAGGGAAAAAGAATGACAGAACATATTCGCAAAAGGCTTACAAGAGAACAGGTAAGAACGATTTTAGACCGGTATTTAAAGAAGGAGATTAGCGCTGAATATGACATGGATTTGCTTGGTCTGAAGCGGAGACAATTCTTTAAATGGGTTAAGAAATACAGGAAAGACTATGAGGTATTTACCATTGAGTACAGCCGCAATGGGGCAAACAGAAGGATTAGTGAAGATATTGAGAAAAGCATCCTGAAGGAATTAAAGACGGAAAAGACTTTGATAGGCAATCCTACCATGCCTATCCGGTTCTACAATTATACTATTTTTGGGGTCCATTATAAAAAGACAAGAGGTATTTTCTCTTAATGCTATCACTTCTTGTGTCGCCAAAACATGAGAAAACTAACAACCGAAACAACGGCTAACCCTATTATTATCCAAAAGACATAAGGAAGATTTTGCAGGGGTATCTTTACATTCATAGAAAAAACGGAAACAACCAGGGTTGGGACCATAAGGGCAATGACAACAATATTTAAGGTCTTCATCAAGATATTTAGATTATTATTGACAATGGAAGCACGGGCATCCATTAAGCCGGCAAGAATGCTGGAATATATATTTGCCTGACGAGAACACTGGTTATTTTCAATGATAATATCATCTAAAAACTCCAAGTCTTCTTGAATAAAACCAATCTTTTTGGCATTATTTTTTAATTTTTCCATAAAGACACCATTAGAATCTATAGCATTAAGATAATAGACCAGACTCTTCTGAATGGTAAATAAACTTATAAGATAGCGGTTTTCCATGGAGTGCTGGATCTTTTGTTCCAAGTCATCAGAAAGCATCATCATCACCCTCAGATGTTCCAAGAAGTGGTAAATAGAACGATATACGAGTTTAAGGATAAGGTTAGTGAGGGAAGTAACTTTTGTGAAGTGTTTCTTCTCGAAGATAATGGTTTGTTCATTTAGCACCAAAATTAAAAGGTTACCAAAGAGAAAGACACCAGTAGTAGCGGTTTTAAATAATAATTGGTCATTTGCTGAATAATTTTTAGGCCATTTTAAGATAAAGGCCAAATGATTTGGTTCAAATTCCAATCGCGAAGGTTCGTCAGGATCTAAGGCAGAATTAAGCGTATGTTCATCTATTTTATAATGCTCCACAAGAAAACGCTTTTCAGTTTCGTCAGGATTAAAGTAAATTAAAATCGGACTCTTTTCTTCATTGCTTTCTACGATTTGTCCTGAAGAGATCTGATATTTTTTGAGCACCCTAAGTTCTCCTTCGTTTGTTAACTTGCTAATCCTTAGAACGTCTATTAATGAAAAATTTGACCTAGAGCAAATTAATTATAGGAAAGTATTAAAGGTTTATATACATAAATTTTATCATTCTGATCAAAATTTATTAATTCAAAATGACCATGAAGAGGAAATTTATGACTTACCACTCGGGCATCTTTCTTTAATTCATCAAATAGCTTAAAAGCCAATTTCCCATTTGTTTCTTGAGTTAGATAAATGGTAACTACATCTGCCTCATTTAAACTATAGTGAAATAAATTTCCCTGAATTAATTTTATATTTCTATTTAATAAATTTAGTAATTTCAATCTTAACTTTACAAAAAATATCTTTAATGGATCAATATCTATACCTACAGCTTTAGCCTTAAATTCTTTAGCCGCAATAATTAATACTCTCCCATCGCCGCATCCTAAATCATAGACTAATTCTCCTTCCTTTAATTTTGCCATAAAAAGCATCTTTCTTATCTTCCTCTTAGGAGTAGGATACCACAAAGCTCCAAAAAAATGAGGGAAAAAGATAAAAGTAAGTATTAAAAGACTTACAACTCCTAATGTGATTAATGAAATAATAATAACCATAAATACTTCTCTTATTATAATTTTATTTGAAGGCAACCAAAATTAAAAACAAACCATAGCCAATAAATTATTGTTTTTGACTAAAATTTTAGATGCATCTTTTATATGCATCTATGAGCTTCTTCTTTGTTTCATGAGGATCTTCAACGATAATCCGAGTTCCCGATAAAACCTCTATAAATCCAACTTCACTCTTATATCTTGGAACAACATGGAGATGAAGGTGATCAATACTTGCTCCTGCTTCTCTTATATTGAAACCAATATTAAACCCCTGAGGTTGATAAAGTTCCTCTAATTTATTCAGACTAAATGAAAGGATATTAAATAATTCCAAGACTTGTTCAGGTTTAAGTTCTCTAGTATCCAATATATGTTCTTTTGGAAATATGATAATATGACCAGGGTTATACGGGTGTAAATTTAAAGAAACTATAAACTCTTTTGATCTATAGATGTCGAGATGCTCCACCTTTGAATCATAATCCCTAACTGCACAAAGGATGCATTTAACATCTGGTCTTATTCCTCTTACGTAAGAAGATTTTGATGGAACAAAGAGATTATTATACATTTCTTATCTTGTCTCTCCCCATCTTAGAGTCTAAATTCAAAAAGTGCTGGTAAGTATTTAGTAACTGTTTAAGTATCAGTTTTCAGCTATCAGTTTGGTTAGGAATAAGTCATTAAGGCAAGAGAGAGGAGCATTGACGCACTATTACCTGATTTTGTTAGTTTTGACTGACGGCTAAGAGCTTGCAGTATTTGCAAGTTTTTCAGAAATTAAAAACTAAACATATCTTTAGATATCTTTTCTGTGGCTTTAAGAACTAACAAAGATTCCTTATTCTTTATTCTTTCTAACTCTTCCTCGTTTTTTAATTTCAATTCTTCTGCTTTATTTTTAATCTTGGCTAATCCTTCTTGATGCTTTTCCTCATAAAGAGAGTTAATGTTTTCTCTAAATTCTAATAAGGTTTTATTGCTCTTTTCTTCTTCTTCCTTTATCATTCTTTCTACTTCCAGCTTAATTCTTTCTTTTTCTTCTTCTAATTCTTTTTCAATATTTTTAATTACTGGAAGCAAAGAATCTCCTTTTTCTATCTTGTTAACTTGTTCAATAGCCATTTTTATCAACCTCCTTTACTTGATTAAATTTCTTACCAGTTATGCTTATGAATTTCTCGTACCCAATTTTTTAGGAATGCCTTCAAAGAAAGATAATAAATATATGAGTCAATGAAGCTTAACGATAAATTATTACAAAATTATTACAAAAATATTTTATAAAGTTAGCATATAATTTCCAATTAATCAATAATAATATTTTAAATGTAATACACTACTTATAGTGAATGTATATCAACTTGCTTAATATTAATGATACCGCAAACTTCAAAAATAAACAAACGAACTTTAGAGAGTTCCTTAACCTTTTCCGCGCTGGGAGGGAGGGATAAGGAAAAGAATCAAAAGCCCACTCGCAAAAAATTTCGCCGAGCCCTCGCAGAGGGCGAGCCAAACCTTTCTTTTTCCAACTTGGCGGTGTTTTTTGAACGAAGTTCGAACATTTTTTGAGCAAAACCCCCCCAATAAGGAAGCCATCCCCGCCGTCGCTCGGAAACCTCGCCACCCCGCACAAAAGTTTTCTTCACAATTTTTGATTTGCGCGCGCCGATTTTTTTCTTCTAAAAGGAAAAGAAAACTATTTTGCGGGGTTCTGCTCTGAACGAGCAGGACGGCGGGGCTGTCTTCAATTTGATTTCCCTCGGGCGTGGCGGAATTCCCCCCAAACCCCCCTTCCCCCACGCCCTCGCGGGGACGATTCTTTTTTTCGGCGGAATTTGAGGCTGTGCCAATTTCATTAGCG
>Ga0180008_1001109_pt1 | contig 18026 bp, 2 predicted proteins | sample MM_PW_MetaG_FD_121121 | JGI IMG/M metagenome (GOLD analysis project Ga0180008, IMG submission 121121) | Groundwater microbial communities from the Aspo Hard Rock Laboratory (HRL) deep subsurface site, Sweden - MM_PW_MetaG | ecosystem: Environmental > Aquatic > Deep subsurface > Groundwater...
CTTTAGCCTCCAGCCGTCGTCGAGCTGCGGCTAAATCTTCCAGATCGAAGAATAGCTGAAAAGGTCGTATGCTGGATTTATCTGTTTGCCACTCATCCTTGGCTTCACTCCAGGCCGTTAGTGCCTGTGCTGTCGGGGCTGAGAGCGGATCGAGAAAAAACGGCCGGGGTGCGGTATCTAAGGACAGCCTCTTGCCAAGAAAGCTGGAAAATGCGTCGCATGCTCCAAGGTATTCTGTGATATTGGCTGTTGTCGCAGAACTTTTGATTACATCATCGGCCTGCAGCCAGGTTTTCTGCCAGCCCTGATGCTCCCGTTCCGTTGGGGAGCTACAGGAGTACAGGAGAAGAAGGATAGTAAAAATTAAACCCGTTTTTCTCACAGCTGTCTCCCCGGTTATGATTTCTTATAGATTTGAGTACTACGGCACCAGCGAAAAGAATAGACTCCCCCAAGGTATTTTGCAATACACCCGGAGGAGTCTTATTGATTTGTCTACTGTTTTACATAATAAGCAATGCGGAAGTAATCATTTGAACCATAGCCGATTGCCTGTTGCCAGAAATTGGTGCCAGTGTCGGTTTCGATACTGGTACGCACGTTCTCCACCTCGTATACAAGGGCGGCGTTTACGGTTTCCCAGCCATCAATAGTATCCGGAACCCCCGCGACATCATCACTCAGTAATGGATCCTCGAGTGTGGGATCGTAGAAAGCTGTTTTGATACCATCAAAGGTGTTGACCATGGAAGAATCCAGGTAACTGATGTAGGGCTGATTGTTCTTCAGTGTGATATCCGTCCAGACGCCTACAGAACCAATAGAGTCAATGACAACGGACGGTCCAAACGTGTATGGTGTAGTGCCGTTAGTTGGATTGTTGGTTGAACGCAGATAAATCAGATCACCGGTGGAATTACGGAAGAAAGCTATGTGCACATACCCATTTGCATCGATTTTCATGGTTATATATTTCCCGGAATACAGGTAGTTTGTATCACCAGGATCCATGACTGTCTGCAGTTGCCACTGGCTTGCTGTCGGATTTACCGCCGATGCCTGGGCTAGTTTTACCGTACGGTTTGTTATGTCGTAGTAGGTGATAACTGGCAGGTTGGTAGATGTTACTGCTATGGCACTGAATTCCCCTGCGGCAGCACTGCGACCGGTTTCAACCACTCTTGCCAAATCAGCCATGATAGCTGCTACTGTAGTTGTGTTATCAACGGCAGTACCAACGGGCAATGTGGATATTAATAGTCCCGCAGTTGATGCGTTAATGATTGTAGTTGCACCAGCATAATTTTCTAGAGTCATTATCTGGGTTGGGGTGGGTGTTGTCTCTACAAAACTGCCAGTGCTTTTCTCTATCGAAAGTACGCTGTGCGATGCTAGACTGGCGACGGTTATTGTAGTGAAACGCGGAGTCGCAGAGCCAACTGGAAGCAGATATGAAACAAATCCGTTTACAGAGGCATTTACTTGGACCCCATTTGATAATGTTGCTAGCAGGGTTCCTGCTGCTACTTTCTGGCCAATTGTAACATTGTGTGAAGTAACAGTTACCCCATTGACAGTAGCTCTATAGGTATCGTTAGTCGATGACGAAGCCGCATTAGTAAGATTACTTATGCTACCACCATCATGCTCATCTGCACCACCATCAATATTAATCCAGGTAAGATCGTATCCAGGATTAGTATTACTGGTATGGTACCAATATTTCAGTGCTTTTGTATCAGTATCATAATAACTGGTATGAATGGCACTACCTGATGTAACAATGCGCTGGTTGATGAATTGCATTAGCTTCTGATCATGGTAAAGCAATTCTGATTCATAAGCATTGCCAGAATTTCCATCCAAGGCAGCATTAGCAAACTGATCCCAAACATATACACCACCGGCTCCTGTACTGGACCATCCACCATTACCATAAAGGTTGGCATTCCAAATAACTGTGGGTCTGCTTCCAAAATGTATGTCGGTATGTTCAGAAGGGTCATACCCATTGAATATCTGAGTAGCCATGGAATTGTTTGGTCCATAGTAGATATTGGAGCTGGCATAATTGCTCCAGGAACCATACAACACACCGGTTCCGTCTATGGTCATTGCCGGATATTCCGGGTCAATACTGCCCGAGAAATAGCCGCGGTTGTTCCCTGCCTGGTTGTCATCAGAACGCCATACATGTATCGCCCTGTCGTCAGTCCACAAGGCGCTGCCATCGTATTCGGCCGAAACAGTTGCTTCCTTATTATATTCCAGCGTGTTGTCATTGATGTTGTTCAGGCTGGGCAAGCTGTTTACAATAAGCGATACCGGACCGGAGGACACTGTGTCGGCAAGGCTGGCAATGGTAAATGTGGTAGCGCTTCCACCAGAAGGCAAGTTAAAGTTGCTAGTTGTGCCGCCAGTGTTGCTGAATGTAACAACATCGGTAGTGGAGTTGAAGATATTGAAGCCAATGAATATCAGATTTTCAGCCTGTCGGACACTGAACGCTCCCAACCGTGATCGGTAGGTATTGTACAGCGCAGGATTACGCTGTAGATCGGTGATGTAAGGCACCACATCGAAGCGCAGCTGGCTGTGGTCAAGCGAAAGATTGCTAGCGGCATCACGGGCATGGAACGCCATGGTCTTGTTCAGTCCCGCTCTTCCAGTAACCGTTGCGGTATTCCAGCGGTAGGTAAAGGAAACAGTATGGCCTGATTCGGTAAGACTCTGGCTGTCAATGATAAGTCGTCCGGCCGCTGTTGCGGAAGGTACGAGTTGTGTGCCATTCCATTCGGCAATTATCAGATCTGGACCAATGTTTTCTCCTGTTACATAGAGGTTGCTGATGCGGTTTTCGTCGAAGGCGGTAGCCTTTAGATTAATTTCACCGGATGCCTTAGGATCGTCATCACTACCGTACTGATCGCTAATTGCCGTCCAGGCGGTAGGGGTATTGTCTTCTGCCAGTTCCAGGTGCCCGAGTGGCCCATCTGCATCGGTTGGAATACCATTAGCCTGGGTAAGTGCGAGTGGAGTTACGGTTGGTTTGGTATTATCATCGGTTTCCAATACAGTGATAACAATATTACGTCTGACTGCGATATCGTCACTGTCGCGGACTATTACTTCCAGGTAATAATCACCAGCTGAGGGGAATTGGTCGGAAGGTATGCTGATATTGATAGGATTGACGGAGCTTACATTGTCGCCAGCTACTCCGGAGAAAGTGGTTAAAGTGCCACGGGTACCTGGGCTAGGCGCAACAATGTTGATAACGGTGCTTTGGTTGGTTCCATTCGGATCGCTGGATTGAACATTGAAGAAAATACGCCCGTTTTTAATGCGTATGGGCTGACTGCTTGCCAGACGGTCAATCTCACCGGCAGGATAATAGTAGTCCAGAATTTCTGTGACGGCTCCAGGAACATCAGCAATAGTGTTGTTGTTGTTATAGTCCGAACCTATGCGAATGCGGCCGAAAGACGGGCCGTTATTCGCGATAAAACCGCGACGGACTTGATGCACACTATTACCCGCCATGTCATACACCACATAGTGGATGTCGATTTCGCCATCGGGCAGATATTGGCTATCGAAATAAGCACGGAAGCGCTGTGCTCCGCCATCAAGCCCCATGAACTCGAAATAGCTGTCGCTGTCGGTGCTGTCGGTGCCAGTGCTGATGGAACTCATTTCTGTTGGACGGTCAATGCGGATTACATAATTGTCACCAAAGCCGGCGTCGGCATGGCTAACGAAGGGGACAATCGTATCGGTGGAAATCCAGGTGCCGTTGCCTTCGTTGTAGGTTTCCAAGGGTACAGTTACATCGGGGTTGAGAGAAGGCAGGTTGCCGGTAGCACCACTGATCCGTCGTACCGTATTTTCTTTTACAAAATAAACTTCCACGCGGTCAACGCCGGATACTACACCGGAATCCAGATAGTTGCCTTCCAGGAAGGCGTAATCGTACAACGGGTTGTTGTTGATGCGTATCTGGCCATTGCGCAGGTTCAGTCCGTCGGGGGCTCCCGGGCGGTCAGACCAGCTGCTGGTCGGGGCCTGGTTGTCGATATAGTAGGTATATGCCCGCTGGTTAACGTAGCTTGATTCGTCTTTTACATACAAATCTACATAGAAGATACCGGAAGCGTTGTTAAAGAAATGATTGGTATCGATATCGATAGCCAGATCATAACCGTTTTGTGGGTCAGCCAGATCGGCTGTCAGTGTTCCAGACCAGCCTGGTCCTGAATTGGCCCCGGGTACCAGTGTTATATACCCTGATTTGTTAATGTTTACCCTTATAACCGAATTTCCGCTCAAATTAAGGTCAGCGTCATCGCCGAATTCGGCCAGCAAATCAAAGTTACCGTTCTGGTAGCTCTTGTCGGCCGGACTTACGTTTTCGATGCGCGGGAAGGTTTCATCCAGACGGATGGTGCGGGTTGAAATCTCGCTGGGCAGGCCATACATATCCCTGCTGCGTGTGCGGATTGTAATGTTGCCGGTGGCCGGATCCGGCAGATTGGCGATATTGCTGGCGTACAATTCGCCAGCAACATTTAGTTCTCGTGACCAGCTGTTGTTGGTTACCGCAACGGCGTACCATACGGATTCGTCTTCGAAGGGCTGGCTGTTGTTACCGAGAGTTACGCTGAAGGTATCAGCACCAATGAGGTATTCTTCGAGTGTTCCGCCTGATTGCACGGAGCCATTGTTGTTTATGTCGTAGGTATCGGAGAAGTCACCGTCACCGTTAAAGTCGATCTGCACTTCGACGCGCATAACCGGGCCGTCGTCATCCGACGCCGAACCGAACATATTCACGATACCGCCAATGTTGGCACCTGCTGTCGGCTGGGTTACCGAGATAGTTGGCTTGTCACCGTCGAGATCAATGTAGAAGAATGGCCAGTCGTCTTCGGCCGGGTTGTTTACTTTATAGTCGAATATATTTCCGGTCTGATCGGTCGCGGTAAGCTTGAACAGAACCTTAAACAGCTTGCTGTTTCCATACACGTCCACGCCGTAGGTTCCCGTCGCGTAGCTTTCGAGGTTAAATGGGAATTCCCAGCTGGCCAGTGTTGTGCCGGCCCGGGCAATCGTGGCAACCGGAAGGTGCGGTGGTGTTGGGGACAGCAGTTGCAAGGTTACATCGGACAAGCCATTTGGGTCATCGGCGGTACCGGTAAAGGATACGAATCCGTTCAGGTAAGCGCCAGAACTGGGGTAGCCAAGATTCAAAACCGGGGCTGTAGTATCGATGGTTATGGCGCGTGTCAGGCTGTTCTGTTTGCCGGCCCGGTCGGTCAGTACCAGATCGATTAACAGCGTTCCGTCCAGCGAGTTTTCGTCTATAGCCACTGTTTGACTGAAAATACCACCGGCAACAGTCGGCGTAAAGCTGACATTATGTAGAGGGCTGGCAGTACCGGAAGAATGCCTGAGGGTGATAGCCAAAGGCGTGGTTCCCAATCCGCCATCGTCCGTGGCTCCTCCGGAGATGACCAGGTTTCCGGTTTTTACTTTAGCTCCGGCGCTTGGGGCGTCTACTGTCAGAACCGGATTGATTGTATCCACCAGGAAGTAGGTCGGTCCAAGGCTGGCTGCATTGCCGTTGCGGTCGGTAGCCTCGATTGTATAGTAATGCGTACCGGCGCTCAGGCTGGCCCAGGTGTAGTCCCAGGTGGCGGTAGTGCCGGTGGTATTGCTGGCGGCAATCGGACTAACATTGCCGTCCAAGTGCAGGTTTACAGCGCCGGCCAGGAAGCCGTCATCGTCACTTATGGTGCCTGATACTTTAAGTAAGGCTCCCAGCAGGTTATTTCCGGCATCACCGGCGGTTGGCGCGTCCACGAAGGCTTGGCTGATTTGCGGCACATCAGCCGCCTGGCTGGTGCTTACTGTTTTGGTTACAGTATCGGTTATGTTGCCGGCCTTGTCGGTGATGCGCAGGCGCAGTTCGTAGGAGGAGTCTCCAAGACTGCTGGTATCCCATACATACGACCAGACAAAGGTCCCGCTTGCCGGAACATAGGCTGCACCGCCGATTGATATCTCTACCGGATTGGTGTCAGCAAGGTTTAGTTCGGTTACTGTACCGGTAACCCTGACAAGCTTGTTTAACAGGCTTGTATCAATGAAGGAGCCGGATGGATCGTCGCGGAATTGCGCGTCGAAAGTTGCTGATGGCGGTGTTGAATCCAGGGTTGTGGTAATCTGGCGATTGGCTATGAAGTCGCCCATGTCGGCGGCGATTATTTCGATGGTTTTCAGGCCGTCCGAGCCAAGATTAACCGTAAGTGACCAGGTGTCCGAAGTATTGCTAATCCCCCACGATCCGGTTCCGGCTACAGCGTTGGTCCAGCTGCCGCCGTTAATGCGTACGCGCACGTACTGCACGCCTTGTCCGTCGGCGACAGTGCCTTCCAGGGTAAGATTGGCATTGTTGCGGAAAGTATCCACAACAGTCGTCAGATTAAGGTTGGGGGCACCGGCATTAACCGTAAAGCCAGCCTGTGCAGACCAGTCTCCCCAATTGTTGTTGCTATCGCGGGCCCGGGCCTGTACTACATAGTTTCCTGAGATCAGTCCGCTCAGAGAATAGTTGAAGTTGGCGTTTCGGCCGGTACCGCTTATAGTTGGATTTACTGTAGTCGGGGTAGTGTCCGGCAGTGGTCCCCAATACTGGATTTCGATAGCGTCGCTGTCGATTGGATTAATGCCATCTAGGTTATCGTCGTCGGATGCGGTGCCTGAAATCTGAACAGTGGTGCCGTAACTGGACGCGTCAACTGGACTGATCAGGGTGACTATTGCTTTGTCGGCCACCTGGTCCACACTCTGGCTGAATTCACGTACGATACTGGTGTTGTTTGCGCTGTCGGTAGCCATTACCCGGAAGTATAATGTTCCGGTCCCGGCAATCAATGCTGCAGAATCCGCAATGGCATAGGTCCAGTTGCCCGAACTGAGTGTAGCTGCATTATACGATCCGTAGGTAACATTGTCGGTAGACAGCGCCACTGATACGCCGGTAAGACCGCGATTGTCGTAAGCTGTACCTTTGAGTTCGAAAGCGCCGTTAGGTGTTGAACCGACAAAAGCCGGGTTTACTGTAAAGGCATTTTCCACTTCTGGCGGATCTATGTCGATAAGAATGGTCAGGGTGCGGGTGCTTGCCCTTCCGGTATTGTCAGTGGTGATCAGTGTGATGGTTTTGTTACCGGAAATGATGCCACTGGACGGAACGGTGTAAGTCGTCTCGAAATTACTGCCAGACGGATTGCTTATGGTTCCCAGTCCGGTGCTTACTCCATCTATATCTATGGTCTGGCTGTCAATACCAGAGCTATCGCTGGCGGTCCAGCTTAGGGTTATTGCATCGCCTTCCGCATAGGCACCCTGAACCGGTGCCGCTGAAATTGTAGATACTGTAGGCGGGTTAACATCGTACAAGAAGCTCTGTACTGCAGTTGTGGTATTTACTGAGCCTTTGCCGAGCTTAGCCCCAGCATCGTCGGCAACAACCAGATACACTTCGTAGATACCGTCGCCTCCTGCTGTTAAGTCGGTAGTGGCATCATAGCTCCAGGCCACTTGCTGGCCGGCGCTTCCGGTTAAATTAAGATTACGGACAGTATAGCTTGGAGCTCCTTGTTTACGGATGTACAGAACTGCTCCGCTGGTGGCTACACCGTCATCGTCACTGAATGAACCGCGCAAACGTCGGTCGACACCGATTTGTTCTCCGTCCGCCGGGCTTTCGATGGTAGCTGTAGGGATGTCGGATGCCTGGTTAACATTAATTGTGGTGGAAACCAGTCGGTCATTACCGGCCCGGTCGCGGGCCACTACCCAAAGTGTATAGGACGTGGCGTTGGTGAGTGTCGTTGTGTCGATTTGGATGGAATAGGGTGCTGCCAGGTCGCCGCTGGTCGGAGCGCTTATGGCGTCGGTATAGGCCGGAGTACTCGCGTCGGTACGCAGAAAATATTTAACCCCGCTTAAGCCGTTGCTGTCAGATGCATTTACCGACAGAGTGACCGCTCCATTAACTGTCGCACCGTTGAGTATCGGCAATATCGAAGTAATCTCCAGATTTGGCTGCGAGCTGTCTACGGTAACTGTGCGTTCAACTGAGCTGGAACGGCCGTATGCGTCTGCTGCATTGATGGTAAAGACATAAACACCGTCGCCCGCTAGATTAATAAGGCGCGACCAGCTTGCTCCATTTGTTAATGGATTGGTTAAGGTGTGGGTAACACCGTCTTTCTTTGCGCTAATGCTTATCGGGCTGGCTCCAAGATTGCCGTCGCTGACGCTGCCACTGAGCGTAAATGCGGCGTTGCGGTACGCCGAGCCGTCGAAGGCTGCATCGACGCTGATAACAGGGGCGCCGTGGTCGACGGTAAAGGTACGCTCAACGGATGTGGATGTATTGCCGGCCATATCGCTTGCCCGTATCCAGACCCGATTGGCACTGCCTTCGCTAAGGCTGCTGGTAGCTATATCGTTCTTGAACCAGCTGGAGGTGCCGGTTAGAGGGTTCCAACCGTCGTCGGCGGTGGCGTCTCCGTCCAGATCCAGGCAGTATTCTAGTAAGTCCAGCCCGCTTATGTCATCTGAGGCAGTTCCGCTGACACTAAGATACGTATCTGCGTAGTAGGTAGGTGCAAAGGCTGCCACACTGAATGTGGGTGCCTGGGTATCGATGATCAGGCTTATTGCGCTGTTTTGGTTTGTGCGCAGATAGCGGTCCGTAGCCCGAACGATCATCTGTGCGGTACCGGTATTGCTGGCGGCAGCTATTGCAAAATCCCAAGCCAGCGCAGCCGGGTCTGTTGTACTTAGCGACAGATCGGCCCAGGTGCTGCCGTTATCGATACTGAACTCTACTTTAGAAATACCGGAGGTATCCTGTACTGTACCTTCGACGGTAAAATCGGCATTCCGATAATCGCCGATAGCTACGCCCAGGCTGTCGTCACTGTTAAATACCACAGTGGGCAGCGAGGTGTCGTAGGCAAACCAAACTGGGTCTATGAAGGGCAGATTGTGCACTGGTGTGCTGTTTGTATCGGCAGCATCGATACGGAAGGCATAGGTGCCTTCCGTCAATCCGCTTACTGCGTAATCAAAAGTTTTGGTTGTGCCTAGACCCAATAATGTTAGGTTTATGCGTTCGGCACCGCCATCAAAGGTGGTGTTATGGTCTAGGTCAATTTCTAGCCAGGCTGCAATCACGCCGTCGTCATCTGTGATGCCGCCGGAAATCTTGCCGCCGGATACCAGCAAGTTGTTGTCTTTGTCGACAGCGGTTTCGGTGATGATGCTGGCTGAAAGACTAGTCAAGGTGACCACCGGCCGGTCGGTAGACTGGTCTACCTGGAAGCTCTGGCTGCTGGAGTTAGCTCCCTCGTTGCCGGCTTTGTCGCGTGCCACAACCCACAGGTAATAGGTGGTCAGATCAGTTAGCGTGGTGGTGTCGATGGATTGGCCAGCCAAGATCTGGATTATGCTTCCGCCGATAGAATCACTGTAGGACGGGGCAGTGTTATCTGTAGTTATGAAATATTTAGTGCCGTCTATGCCGTTGGCGTCGGAACTGATGGAGCTGAATGTTACCGTGCCGTTTACCTTGCTGCCGGTGGCATAGGAATTAAAACCGGTAATGTTTACAGTTGGCACAACGGTATCCACGATTACCGTCCGTTTCTCGGTACTGATCCGGCCGGCAAGATCGCTTGCACTTATGGTTATCTCGTACGTGCCTTCACCGTCGAGGTTTATGAGTCGCGACCAGGTGGTGCCGTTGGTTAGCGGATTGGTAAGCGTGTGAGGGTTTCCGTTCAGTGTCGCGCTTATGCTGATCGGTGCTGCTCCGAGGTTGGTGTCGCTGACCGAGCCGTTAATTGTAAAAGCTTCTCTCCGGTATACAGCGCCATCAAAGGTGGCATCTATAGTGATGACCGGTGCTAAATGGTCTACAGTAAAGCTGCCACTGATTATCGCATTGTTGCCGGCTTTGTCTGTAGCCCGTACCCAGACCAGTTTTCCGGCGCCTTCGCTGAGACTGCCGGTGGCGATTTCGTTTTTAAACCAGCTGCTCGTACCGGTTGCCAGATTCCATCCCTCGTCATTGTCGCCTTCACCGTCAAGATCCAGAGAATATTCTATTGTATCAATCTGGCTGGTATCATCACTGGATGTGCCGCTCAGGGACAGAATAGTGTCGATATAGCCGCTTATCGGTGCAAGGGTAATGGTCGGATGTACCGTGTCGATAATAACTTCCACCGCCGTATTTTGGCTGCTGCGCAAATAGCGGTCCGTGGCTCGTACGACCATCTCCATTGAACCATTATTATCGGCCGCAACTATGGGGAAATCCCAGGCTAGCGCAGCAGTGCCCGTTGTGCTCAGCGACAGATCGGCCCAGGTGCTGCCGTTATCGAGGCTGAACTCAACTTTGGAAATACCGGAGGTATCCTGTACTGTACCTTCGACTGTAAAATCGGCATTCCGATAATCGCCGATAGCTACGCCCAGGCTGTCGGCAATGTTAAATACCACCGCGGGCAACGAAGTATCATAGCCAAACCAAACCGGGTCTGCGAAGGGCAGATTGTGCACCGGTGTGCTGTTTGTATCGGCAGCGTCTATACGGAAGGCATAGGTGCCTTCCGACAATCCGCTTACTACGTATTCAAAAGTTCTGGTTGTGCCTAGACCCGACAATGTTAGGTTTATGCGTTCGCTGGCATCTAGGAAATCCCCGTCTGCATTAAGGTCAATTTCCAGCCAGGCTGCATTCACGCCGTCATCATCAGTGATACTGCCAGAAATTTTGCCGCCGAGTATAAGCAGGTTGTTGTCTTTGTCGACGGCTGATTCTTCGGTAATACTTGCAGAAAGACTAGTCAGAGTGACCACAGGCCGGTCGGTAGACTGGTCCACCTGGAAGTTGTACGGTATGGTATTTGCCCCTTCGTTGCCTGCACGGTCGCGGGTAACTACCCACAGGTAATAGGTGCTCATATCGCTTAACGTGGCAGTCTCAATAGTCGTATCAGCCAGTATCTGCACGATGCTTCCGCCGACAGTCGAATCGAAGGCCGGAGCTGTCGCTGCATTTGTAATAAAATATTTTGTAGAATCTATGCCGTTGCTGTCGGAGCTGATCGAGCTGAATGTTACTGCTCCATTTACCTTGTTGCTGCTGACATAGCTGTTAAAGCCGGTTATGGTTACATTGGGGCCGGTGGTGTCGTAAGTGATGGAGCGGAGTAGGGTGGCGGTTTTTCCGCCGCTTGTGTTAAGAATTATTTTATAATTATACAAGCCGTCTGCCAGCGAAGCGCCAAGCGGCAGATTGCCGCTGAGCTGGTTGGTAAAGGAGGTGGGCGTGCCAGCCAGTGGAATGCTCAGATCCGAACTTGCCGAATATTCTGCGCCGTTATAAGACTGGTAAATGTCTATACTGGCTAGGCTGGTTGAATGAGACCCGTCGAAAGACATCTGGAAAGCCTGGTTCTTAAAAAGAACCATTGGCGTTATAGTTGTCTCATTGAAAGACGGAGTATCGGCATCCAGGAAAAACTCCTGATAATTTTCCGCTGCGGTTCCCTGGTCAGTTGCTGCTTCGATGATAATGCAGTAAGCGCCCGGTATCAGATCTGTGCCGGTAGCGTCTTTCAGGCTGATAGTGAAGTTTGCTGAATCACCGGCTGTTTTGATTTTGATATTATCATCTTCACTAAGATTATCGCTGTCTTCGATAACGACCAAAGGAGACGTCAGAGGATCTGCGCTATAATCTGCATGGCGCCAAATCTTTACGACTACCTGGTCAATGGCTCCGGTTTCTGTTGGTGGGGTAATCAATCCAGATAACTTGGATCCAGGTGCCAGTATGTTTTCGTCAACAGTTCCCTCTGCAATTATATTCGAGTAGTCGAATTCTATCTGTGGGTCAGCTTCATAACGGAAATGTGCAAAGTCGGCCGGGTTGGCGATTCTTTGAGCTAGCAGCTCGCTTGCGGTTATACCGGAAGCACCGTTAACTCCAAGCTGATCAATACGGCCAATTTCATCCATGGCTGGAAAAAGAGCCGCAGCATCTTTGATTGCCAGAATACCGCTGCGGTGGAAGTAGTAGCTGTTTACATTAACCGCTTTATCGGTAACCCGGACATTGTAGCTATACTGCTCATCGTCAATCAGGCCAGGCAATACTCCTTTGAGCTCAAAGCGGATAGACCAGCTGTTTGTGCCTTCAGCTCTTCTCCAATCGGTCAGAGCGGTTGTTCCATCCGATTTCAGCAAGCGGACCTCAACGGAATTGATGGGGGACTGGTCCCAAACTTCACCTTTAATATCTATAGCGTCTGTGTAGATGGGAACAGGGGTGATAATCAGCGGACTGGTAACCAGCACACTGGGGGCTGTGTTGTCCACGAAAATTGGAACGATACTCTCTGTTGCTTTGCCGAATTCATCAATAGCTTTGGCAATTAAGGTCAATTCGCCGTCAAATTCACCCGAGCTGGTGTCTAAATTATACGACCATGAATCTTCGGCTATCGTAGCATCGGCATCCTTGAGTATTGTATTATCACGCTTTAATATAATTTGTACCCTGGCAACCTTAACATCGTCACTAGCGCTACCTGAAATTGCGATTGAACCCTTCGCGTAGGCATTTCTGGAGGGGGACTCAATGCTGATTTCAGGCGCACCGATATCAACCTGACTTCCCAGGCCGAAAGGTGCATCACAAGTGGACATAATAACTGCAATCGCTGTAAATACTAGGCTTTTTACGATTAGTTTGCCCTGTTCAAAAACTGAGTTCTTCCTTGTGTTCATATGCACCTCCACAATCCTACACATGATCGAGCATAAACCGTGCCATATCCTCAATTTTATTCAAGTATTAATCATTTTATATATAATATTTAATTTGCTATATTATAACTAATTAGCGACATTAATCAACAATTTCAATCATTAACGGACAAAGTATATTTTTAGAAATCTATTTTTCTTCGACGTAATTGTCGATTTAGCCAAAAATGTCGAATTACATATTATACATTTTGACTATATTTATCATATAGAAAAAAGTATAACGCATTTATCTAAAATTAGCAGAATGATTCAAGGAAAATTTAGTAAGGCGTGGTGCGGGGTGTTGTTAATGCCTTTCTGCTTGTTTATACTGAAACATGAATGTATTTTGATATTTTCAATGTATTAAGAAGGGCAGTATGTGGCAGAGCACCCAAAAAACACGTCGTCTCAGTTTGTTGTCCTGTTTGTCGGGTTGGCGTTTAATCGCCCTGGTTATTGGGTTTCTGGTGGTGCTCGCTATGGTGTTGGTGCTGCTCTACGAGCGCAGTTTTCTTGATTTAGGTTTTCGCGGTGGCGGCTTGTCAGAGGCATCAACGCTAGAATTGATCTTGGATGCGCTTCCGGGTCAGGACTTGGCTTTAAAATTACACGATTTACGCTCTACAAATAAGGCTGTTGATATTTATATAGAAACTTCCGGGTTTGATTTTTATGATCTGGATGCTAAAGATAGTACTATTTTCGCGCTTGATCCCTTTGTGTTACTCATTGACGAGCGACCGTCGAAATCCCTGATTGAGCTTGCTGATACTGCCTCTTTGCAGGATTTTATGAATGAACTTCCTGTTTTTTCTGCAGGGAGCCAAGTATCTTTCGGTATTGCTGGTAACAATGATCATGATCTGCTTGCTTTTATTTTGTATCTAGCTGGTGAAATTTTACCAGCTGATTATTTTGGTCAACTGGTAAAGGAGCTTCGTTCGTCGGATGGCGAAATTCCTCCGGCTCTGGCCGATGTTTTGCAATATATACGAATTCTTGTGCAGAATGGTGTGATTGCGAGAAACTGGACAAATTGGGATCACATCGCTTTGCTGGAGGCTATGAAGCGTCAGGAGATTATGGTTGTGTTCGCACCGAGGAGTTTTTTTAAAAACCTGTCGCGTGATACATCACGTTTTCTTTTGCAGAAACGCCTGCCGGGCGGCAGAGGGCGCAGATCGTATTTTTTGGCTGGAGCGGCTCTGCGTCTCACGGCTGAAGGAGCCTTTGGCGCGGGTTCTCTTCATACATTGACTGCATCATTAAGACATGCTGATTTTCAACACGAGCTGGAAAAGGGTAGCTTGATGAGTCCGGTTGGTGGTGTGAGTCCGTTCTTTGACCTGAATCATCGAAATTTTGTTACCTGGGTGCAGAACGCCGAGTATTATTTATCTATCGATACTACGCCCTTGTCTCCCGAGCTAATGGCTGCCTTGAGGTTTGCCCTTCGCTGAAATGCTACCGGCACAGTGTCAGTATTTCATTTCAAATTCGACAACAAATTTGTCGAAAGTGCTAAAATTGTCGACATAAGCATGAAAATTCATTTTGATTTTCAGTTGTATTTGTAGTATGATATATAGATCTACTTTGATGTTATTGCTGTTGTAATATGTATCTCTTTATATAAAATAAAATTAGATTATATTATCTCTTTTAAAGTGTTTTTTGTGGTTTATAGATTACTTGGCACGGAAGTTGCCGATAATGATTGTAACTGTTTGGAGGTGTAGCATGAATACTACCCAGAAAAAGACTCGAATCCAACATCTGTTCAGCTTATTATTGCTTGCGCTAATAACTATATCCTCGTTTTTCATCACTACGTGTAAAGCGCCTTTCGGCCTTGGCGGGCAGGTAGACATAGCTCTGCCTGTTGTTACCATTATTGAACCACAGCCGAATTCCTACTTTGGCCGCAGTTTTAAAGTGAGGGGTAAGGCAGAAGATGATATCGAGGTAAAAGCAGTATACGTCGACATCCTTCAGAATAATGAAGTGAAGACAACTGTCCCGGCTACTTATTCCGATGGAAGTTTTTTTGCCGAAGTATTTACTCTGGACGAAAATGACCAGGTTATCGTTCCTGACGGTCAGGTCACTTTGCGGGTGCGGGCGCTTGACCAGCGTGCACTTGACAATACTAATGATTCAAATATCGTAAGGCAGTCTGGTGTTTCCAATGTTGCTGTAATCGTTGATAACCGCGCTCCTACTACTCTGGTAACAGTTCCGCAATTCCTGGCTGAACCCGGGGAAGATTTATACCCACTTACCAGTACATATTTCGTGATCAAAGGTGAGGCTTGGGATCCTTCAGGTATAGCGAAGGTTGATGTACTCATTCTCGATGTTGACCAGAAAGTTCTGGCTCGCAAGACTGCGGAAGGAACCGCGAGCTGGATGACCCGTTTTACTTACGGCAACAGTACTGATTTTCCGATAGCACTGGCAAACGGTTTGTACAGCTATCGCGTTATAGTTACAGACAAGGCTGGAAACAATAGCAGTGCATTCTATCATTATGAAGATATTGCCGCGATTCGCAGCAGCGGCAGTGATTTCCCTTCGGTTGACGAAATAGGTAGAGCCGATCAGCTCGGGGAAAGCCCTCCCTCTGGCAGTTTCCTTTCCAGCGATCTCCCCGAAAAACTTCGCAGCACACAGTTCCGCATAGATTCGAATGAAGACAACCCGAAAATAAGGTTTTCAAATATTACCGGAGCTATGGAAAATGGTGATCCTAAAGAAAATGTAATCGCGAAATTTTCCTCTATATTTGGTACTGTCATTGATGATAAAGATGGCATAGACAAAGACAGTTTTACTGTACGGATTACCCCGGTTCCCGAAACTGCAGAAAATGCAGCCTTTGACGTTCCTGTTGAAGCGTTGATCCTTGATAGTGGTGGTGATACTAACTCTGTCAATTTTCAGATATTTCCCACATCAAGCGCTGATCTCGAAGATTACGATGCGTATATCGCCGAAGGCATTTATAAAATTACTGTCAGTGTCAGCGACGATAAAACTCCGGCAGCCATGAACTCCGATACTACTATTCTGATGGTGGACAGTACTGTTCCATCTTTTGAGTCAGTTTCGCCATCGCCTCGGGCCACGACCACCTTTTTACCTTTAGGTGATGGTAATATAATTACGGTTACCGTTGACGTGGCGGATGACAATCCGCTGCCGGACGATGCGGTCAGCTTTACCCTGGTCAATATACTTACTGCAGAATCTCTGCCGCTGGTAGTGCCAGGGGTGAGGGTTGGAGCCACTAATACCTTCAGGCTGGACTATGATCTCAGTTCTTACAATATTGCTGACCCCTTGCACGTAATAATTCAGGCAACGGACAGTTCGGGTAAAACTGCCTTTTTCCGTAATCCTTACGCCGCTGTTGATGCCGACAAGAGAATCATTGTATACACCGTTTCGACGGATTTCCCTGAAAATCCGGTTATCACCCTGCCCGCGCCACCAGTTGGAGGCGTATTGAATTGGGTTGGTGGCGACAGTGTATCCATTCGCGGAACTACCGGTCTGGACAATGGCACGAATAAAGCCGATAGAGTTTATTTTTATCTGGGATCAACATCACTTGACCCGGCAGCTATCGCAAAACCTTTTTCCGGTTCCGAGGTATGGACTTTGGGTTCTGTCTACAGTTCAGCTTCTGTACTTAACTGGAATGGCACGCTTAGTTTCCTTGATGCTGGCGTGCCTAAACCTGAAGGCACATACCGTCTTTTCGTCTTCAGCCAGAACAGTGCTGACAATTTTAGCCAAAATCCGGCATGGGTGGATTTCTGGTATGATAACGCAGATCCGGAAATCACCGAGACTGGAACTGGCATCCCCGATTCGGAACTTGTGTACCGGAATTCTGCGCTTGCATTCGCCGGTGCAGCTACAGACTCCAATGGAATTGATAGTGTAGTGGTGAGCTACCGGAAGAATAACGGTGCATCAGTAACTTTACTGGAGGATACAGATGGGGACGCCGCCTGGGCGGTTACCTTGCCGGCTAATCCCGATCATTCAGATGACGGTTCCTATGTACTTACTTTCACAGTAAAAGATATTGCTGGAAAGACATCCGGGTTTACCCGCAATATTGTTATTGATACGAAAAAACCGGAGCTTACCATAACAGCTCCAGTGGCTAACGAGGGGGTATCCACTAGCGCATATACCGTCCTGGGCACGGTAAACGACGGGAGTGGCAAGGGTGTAAGCAGTCTGCAATACAGTCTGGACAGCACTGACGGCACGAACGGCAGCTGGATGGATCTGAGTCCTGCTCTGAACTGGAGCGCGCTCAATGTAGACTTCAGCAGCGGCGGACAGGGAGCCAAGGCGCTATGGGTACGCGCAAGCGACGGCCTCAATGTTCCGGCCGTAGAGAGCGTAAATTTCTTCTATGATACAGCGGACCCTCTGCTATCGGAAACAGTCAGCGGCCTGTCCACCGATCAAGTAATCCGCAACGCGGCAGTCAGCTTTGGCGGAGCGGCCAGCGACACGAATAGCTTGGCCAGCGTAAAAGTAAGCCTGAATGGCGCTGCTGCGCAGGATGTTACCGGCCCCTTCGGCAGCTGGAGCTATACCCTGCCGACAACACCCAATGGCGATTTTACCCTGGTGTTTACCGCTACCGACATAGCCGGTCGCAGCGCTACAGTAACCCGCCGGGTGTTCATGGATAACACGGTTCCGGCCCTGCCAGTAATCAATGCGTTCTCCGGTACCTACGTGGTTAACGAACTGGTAGCCAGCGGCACGGCCAGTGATCCCGGTGCGGCTGCCGCAGTGGGGCTGCAGGATGTGCAGTATCGTTTTAATGATACCGGAGCGTGGACCAATGTGACGGGAAGCAATAATTGGTTTCAGACAATTGATGTCAGTGGTATGGCAGAAGGAACACATGAGCTTAACGTGCGGGCTGTGGACCGTGTCGGCAATATTTCGACTGTCGCTGACCGTAGCTTTATCATTGACCGTGCCAATCCTTTGGTAACGGTTGCGGCCGCGTACGACGGCATTGTATACCGCAGCGCGGACTTTACCATTAGCGGTACCGTTACTGACAGCCTGGCACTGCACGGCAGTAC
>Ga0180008_1001111_pt1 | contig 18024 bp, 23 predicted proteins | sample MM_PW_MetaG_FD_121121 | JGI IMG/M metagenome (GOLD analysis project Ga0180008, IMG submission 121121) | Groundwater microbial communities from the Aspo Hard Rock Laboratory (HRL) deep subsurface site, Sweden - MM_PW_MetaG | ecosystem: Environmental > Aquatic > Deep subsurface > Groundwater...
ATCTGCCTAAAGCTATGCCATAAGTACAAGTTCCATCACTCTTTGCTGATCCACCGAACTCATAAACTTCACCTTCGTTAACCTCAAAATAACGATATGTATTATCAGGATTTATCTGGAAAACATTCTTATCGATACCAGCCCTCGTAACTTCCAGATATTTATTGCTGTCATCCCCTCCCGCTACCTCTGTTGAAATCCCGACTCCACTATCCCAATAATAAGCATTCGTGCCGTCCGTCTCCTCAAATCCGCCATTCATGAGCATGTTCTGGAGGCCGGGATCGCCGATGATCCCTATATACATCATTTCTGCGGCAATGACAGCGGCAGTGACTGAGGAAACTGCAAGACAATCTCCTGTGATTGTTCTTGCTGCAATCTGATTTGCCGTGATTGTGTTGGCCAATATCTTAGATGCTGTCACGCAGTTGGCCGTCAGTTTAGGAGTGCTAATGGCATTGTTGCTGATGTGCGTTGTTGTGACTGCTGAAGACTGGACGGAGGTGCTGTTGACGGAACTCTCGTTGTTATAAAGATCCGCGGACTTGACGTCGAAATATATCGTGGCTGTGGGTCCGTGGGTTTCTATTTCTGTGCTACTCATGAAATAGGTGTATTTAGTGTTATAGATCACCTTCCATGCGCTTGAAGCGTCTCCCTCAACTCCCGTTCGTATAGAATAGTGATTCCAATCTGCCTCATTGGCAGAAGTCCAGGCAAATTCTCCTATCGTCAAAGATCCGACAGAGGACAGACCGATTGGAGCGGCAGGATTCTGGTTGTATATCGTTATCTGGGCGGGATTCTCACTGCGAAGGTTGTAGATGTTCCAGCGATAGACCTTGAAGGTGATTGCTCCGTTGCTGGCTACGACATAATGGTCGAGGAAGTCGTCCTGCCCATCTCCATAAATATATGTGTACTTCAGATCCTTTGTATAGACTGTGTGCCTTAATGCTCCACCGACGAAGATCTGGACCTCATCATATTTCCAATATGAGTCTATAGAAGTGCCGCCAGCTCCAGTAGTTTCCTGTCCGGCTGCTTCACGTCCAGCCCCTCCTTCGCCGCTGCCACCTCTCCAAACAATGGTGACATTCAATCCGTCCCAAGTGTAATCATAATACTTGTTCTCTATTCTCAAGCCTTTTACTATGCCCGGTCTCAACTGTACCCCATCGATCACTTCCGAATCAGTTGGAGCAGAATAAAACGGAGCGGCGACGTTGTTATCATTGACGGATTGAACTTTGACCCATACGGTATTTCCTACCGTGAAGTTGGCTTTTACTCCATCAATGGAGTATCCCAACCCTCCGCTGTAATCATCTCCGTAAAAGTTCCATGCGCCATTTCCCGAATCTGTATCAACCTTGACAGAGATTCTTGCATGGTCCCAAAAGACCATTTTGGTGGGCTTTGTATAAGTAAGGTTGACTGTAGGAACATATGTTCCATCTGTGTTCGTGTAGGCATCTTCAACTAAGGTGACGCCAGTCACATGATCCGGAGGTTCATAAGGATTAGGTGGCGTAGAATAATAACTGGGTTGTACTTCCGCAGCTCTGTCGTCGTGAATTCCACTGTGATAAGCTTCCAATTGAAAAGTGCAGCGACCGTACTTGTCCTGCCCTTTCTCTATAATCCTGAACTTTTTACCAGACCATCCAGGATTGGGATGTGTGACTGTGACTATGTCGTATATTTCCAGCTTGGAAGACTCAGGAAATACCGTCAAGCTGCAAGTATAGTCTGTGTATTTGAACTTGTTGTACCAGAAGTGAACTCTCCTTCTGGCAATCTCCTCATCCGTAATGAAATAAGTAGATTCCTCATAAAGAACTTCTCCTTTATTGGAGATGGAGGTCTCCTCCCTCAATTCTACATAGTCCTTCTTATTATTGTTGTCGCTGTTGATATAGTGGATCCTGATAACATTTGGCCTCTCTGGCTGCGCCCAACTGAAAGAGCCTCCCACGATGTTTTCTTTGGTGAAGGCAAACACGGCACTTCCGCTTTGCTGCCACACCGGTTTGATCTTTCCCTGGGACCGGACGGAAGATCCGTGAAAAGATCTCCAGACAATTTTTTTCATGTCATTGACGGTCATCTCTGTGTCAAAAATGTAATCGAATCGATATCTTGGCTCGTTTCCTCCTGTTGGGACAGCATCACAGTATGTCTCAAGAGCCTGGAATGCCGTTGTGTTTAGCTCTGCCGACGTGATGCCCTCTAGATCGGTATAGATGTGATATAGAATGACTGCCGGATTACGTGTAAAGGCAGGTGCTCCTCCATCTATCGTAGCAAGCTTCTTTGCCTCTATGACAGAAGTGATCGTCGGAGTTCCACCGATCTGGGAATCAGCCGCTTCAAGAGTCAGAGCGAGATATGCAAGCCCTCTATATGCTTGAGCCTGATCAGCAAAACGTGAGTCTGCAGTCTGCGTCAGCGTCCCTGTGTATTCAGATTTTGATTTTATGGAAGAAGTAGCCTGAACCTTCACAGTATCAAAAAGCATCGTGCCAGCTGTAGAAGAATCCTTTCTTAGTCTGACAAGTGTCCTGCTGCTCGTGGCTGTAAAATCGACGGTAGCTCCTGACCATGCCGCCCCAGCAGCCACGGTGTCAGTTCCGATAATCACAGAAGATTCCGCATCCATGGCTTCAAGTTTGCCATTTTCTGCTCCGGAGGTTCCCTGTTTGATGTAGCACGTAGCCTGATAGGTCTTTCCAACTTCCGTCGTAAGCATCTGGCAGGCTACTTGATGAGTGAAAATTACGTTTAAGTTAGTCATCTCTAAACAATTTCCGGATTGTCCTCCAGCAATGCTATCGATACTGCAACTTATTTGGTTGCCATAATTTGGATAACAACCTGCACTGCTCCAGTTCTCAACATCGGAAGAAAAACCGCCGTTGGTGACAATGTCATTCTCGTAAAGACTCATCCAATCAATATCATTGACGTAGACTGCAGAAAAGGTGCTGATTTCCCCTTCACAGAGTCCCACCAAGAATGCTCTCGTGGTCTCACTTTCTAAAGATCTGATGATGTTCCCGCCGACCTTTACTTTTCCGAATGCAAGAGCAATGGGAATGCCGGCAGAAACTGTATTTTGTATTGTCTCTTGGGAATAGGTAGGAGAGGATATTTTTGGCAAAGAAGGTGTCTCAGGAGTAAACCAGCTTATAACCTTTTCGTACAGCCATCCCATTGGTCCTATCAAAGGGTGTTTAAACGTGTATTTGATAGGAGCCAATAAAGTTGTTATGAGACCGCCCATTTATTCCACCTTTAATTCAACTACATCAGCTATTTTTACGAATCCATACTTCATAAGTTCTTCTGCCAGCTTAGTCGTGGCTGTGATTCTTTTAACACCTAATGATTTTGCCCACTCCTTTACTCTTTGCAATACTTCTGAGTTCTGTTCTTCTCCAAGAACAGAAAAAGCATAAGAGATAAAAAGATAATCACTCAAAGGAAGATTTACTAGGTCAAATACCACGATATAGCTATCGATCCTGTTCTCCTCAAAGTTGGCCCACACGGCCACTTTCGGATTGTCTGCTTGAGATACCAGCCATTGCACCCATTCTGAATGCGTACAAGGCTGATACTCTTCAATATCATCTTTTACAGCCAGCAATCCAGCCATCTCTTCAGCAGTCTCCAGTCTTTTTACTGTCATTAATAATCCTGTTTCACTCTTACATGGAGGAAGCCTCCATAATTATTCCTGTTGTCGGCAGTTGGTCCCCAGGCACTTACTCCACTGCAGGCAACCCAAGTCTTAGGACAACCGGCCTTGAGACTGTATTGTGTGCCTCCACTGATGTTGGTGGAAAAAGCGATGTCGAATTCCACTGTGCCTCCAGAAAAAAAATCCACAACGATCCTTTCTTCGGAAGAGCCGCTCACAAGACAAGTCAATCGACCGTAATTCCAAAAATCGGCAGCTTGGTCCAAAGCGTTGTCGTAAAGGACGGTGACCCCTCCTCTGTCGCTTGCTCCCGTAACGTATAAAGGAGCTCCGGTCAGAGTGGCATTGCCATCAATGTTACATTTTGTACCGCCGAAAGGCAGAGCGCAGGAACGTCCATATGCTCTCTCTGGATACTTCTTTTCCAGAGCTATGCCAGCTGTTGTCGGAATACTTATCCAGTTATAGTCGAAGTTTGGTTCTTCCATGATTCCAGCAAAGACTTCTTCATAGTCAGTCACGCCAGAAGTTCCACGATATATCTTCCAAATGGTCAATTTTCTGCCTTTAAATGGGGTAATGGCAGCGTATGTAAACATATCTTTCGCTGTATTATCCAACTGGACTGTCATCCTTCCTATCTGGCCTTCTGCAGAAGTACTGATGTCTCCATAAGTCAGAGCCTTTGCAACGTAAGTATTGCCGGCTACCGGAAAAGTCACGTTCGTTTTAGAAGAAGCATAACGCAGAGTGCCGGTATCCAGTTCCAAGATAACAAGATTGACTGGTCTTTTTTCTTGCGCCGCCTGTTGAATTTGAACTGCTGTTGAAAGTGTTTTTGCCATCACACATCCTTCTCGAAGGCAAAGTTAATTTCCCAAGATCTTGCTCTCGGCTCTTCGTTATAGCTGCCTCTCACATAGCGTACCGTCATCGTTGTTCCTGCGTTAAGATAGCTTGGGACAGAGGTCCAGACAAAGTTATCGTATCCACCACTGACCCCAGCCCTGTGGGCAGCGATCGTATTACGGACAGCATCTGATATCCCGTCAAAATGAAGATCGTATATGTCTTGAGAATTATCGTCTAACAGCTGATAGTCTTTCTTGAAATTTTCCGATGCTGTGATAATGACAGGATAAACCGGCTCTCTCGGATAAACCCACGTTGGAGTCACGCCGAATGCAGCTCCCATATCAGTCTCTGCTCCTTATTAAAGATCTCATTTGTCCATCGTTCTGATAGTCTCTCCTCACCGCCCTCACTGCGATGGCGTCCAATGTTTCAGCCAGAACTTGCTGGTCCATGAAAGTAGATCCCTCCAGATGATAATGATTTTCCTGCACAGGTCTCACAGAAGCATTCCCTTCTCTGTCGGAAAAGACGACAGGGATGCTGCCACCTCTGAGCGGAACGACAGCTTCGTCACCGCCCTCTCCGGCCCTGATGAGCTGTCCCTGTCCATTCCCTGCTCCTCTGACGATGCCACCATATTCATAGGCTGGCGGTTTCTGGGCTGATATTTGCGCAATTTGAACAGCTCCCATGGCCGCTGTTATGCCTGCCAAAACATAAGATATCGGAGGAGGCCAATTCCCTATAGCTTGTAAAATGCCAGCAGCAGTGTTGATGACAGCTTCCGCTATCTTTGCCATTTTCATCACTCTGAACATCTTGTTGGCATTCTTGCTTCCTTCTACATAAAGCATCTCTGCGATGTTTGTCAGCATTGCAGCTCCTTGCTGCGCTGCCGAAATCTTCTCCTGCCATACGGCAAGAGAACTCTGTCTTTCTTTCTTAGCAATAGCTTGCGATTTTAATAAAGCTAACTTTTCCAATTGCTCCTTTGTGGCCCCGTGCTGCTTCATAAGGTCCACCTGCTTGGTATAAAAAGAGGTGATCTCTTCGATCTCCGAATCGTATTGCATCTTGATCTGCTCAAACCTGTTTGCGGAGGTCTTGAGCCTAAATTCTTCAAGCAGTTTTTGGATTTCTTTATAAGCTTCTAATTCCTTCATTCCTTGGCTTCTGAAATCCATGGCAGGGAGCATCGGCGTCTCCCAGGTGGCTGGTTTTGTTGGTTCTGCTCCTGCTGGCTTTGGACCATAGCCACCTTTTGGCATATTGGCTTTTGTAGTTATAGCCCATTCAAGGATCTTATTTTTCCATTTCTCTATTCCCTCTGCTGCTTTTGAATAGGATATAGCAGCAGCATCCACTTTTACAATTTGACTTTCTAAGGAATTATCAAGCACATCACTAAAGGTACGAAACTCTTCCGAAGCTCCTTTTAATTTTCGACCAGTCTCTTCTAAAAACTCTCCTGGAAATTTTTCTGCAAGCCATGCGCCCTTTTCTAAAATCCAAGCCAATTTATCTGCAACGACTTTCATGACAGCTAAGACGGCAAACTTTACTGCTTGCCAAGCAAATTTTAAAGCCAAAATGGGCTTGACAGCTGCAGCAGCTAGTAAGGTCATCATCACAAGAGTGTCCACCACAGCCTTCTGGATATTATCTCTGTTTTGACGGATGTAACTGGTTAAATTCCTTAGCCCTTCTGACAGAAAATCAAAGATCCATTTTCCAGCTCCTTCGAATGCATAATAAATCTCAATGCCCGCCTCTTTCACATTACTTATGAAGATCTTCCACCTTCCTTGGAAGGTGTCCATCATGCGTTCGTACATCTTGGCGGCTCTACCTGTTCCTTCTTGAGCCTCTATAAGCTTTTTGACAAAGCCGTCGAAATCAAGGGCTCCATCTCTGGCATATTCCGCCAGCTTCTTCATGTTGAGGCCGGCCCGTGTGCCGAACATGTCGACCGCTTGAGTGACTGTGATCCCAGCATCTCCTACCGTCTTCAATATCTCGCCAAAGGTATGAGTTTGTGGATTGACATCTTCAAACACCAGATTCATCTCTTTGAGAGCCTTCGTCACGGAATCACCTTGCTTGGAGAGCTGTACCATGGACATACGCAGGTTAGTGCCGGCCATCGTCCCTTGCAAGCCAAGATTGACGAATTGAGCAACCGCTGCCGTAGTTTCCTCAAGCGACCAGCCAAGGGCTGCTCCTGATGTGCCGGCATATTTCATGGCCTCCGACAGTTTGTCCATCGTCAACAGGGAACTGGTGATGGCCTGAGCGTAGGTGTCCACAACCCTTTGAGATTCTTCTGCTCGTAAATTGAACTGCCTCAAGGTCGATGCCAATAGATAAGTGGCCTGCGCCATCTCTGTCGAAGTCGCACCGGCCAGCACCATGGCACTTCCGGTTGCTGCAAGAATTTGCTTGGTGTTCATGCCGGCGGAGGCAAGATCATACATGCCTTTGGCGGCCTCAGCAGCTGTGAAGGCAGTGGTCCTACCCAGTTCTCTTGCCTTGTCCCTCAGCAGATCGAGATCCCTTCCAAAAGCCTGTGCCACCGTGGCTGTCTTCATCAGCTCAAACTCAAACTTGCTTCCGACCAAGGCAGCAGCCGTGCCAATTCCAGCAATGGCAATTGCAGCCCGCTTGGCATATGTAGCTATGTCCTTAGCCCCTTGCTGGGCAATGCTCCCAACCTTGGACATGCCGCTTTTATAGCCTGAAATGTCCGCGCCGATTCTTGCAGTTAAGTGCTCAGTCGTCATTATGCATAGCCCTTATTGGCAAGCTTTCTGTTCTCCTCATCAGCCTTCAATTGGTTGTACTCCTCTTTGCTGCCCCTGATGTCAAAATAAATCTTATACATCCTACGCTCCCAGGAAGGAAGGCCAAGATATTTGCTATAAGGAAGGTGGAGCTCCTTGAGGCAGAACTCCAGTTCTCGATAAAACCTAGTGCAAGATTCAGGTCCGAGCTTCTCGCCTAGGATACGTCTAAAAAAGAGTCCTCCTGATCCTCCTTCCACTTGGTGAGGTCCTGGATGTCTTCAACGATTTGCATGAACTGATCCCCGGTCATCCCCAGACCCTTCAGCACTGCAAGCTTCTGTCCTTTGTCAGCTATCTCCTCTCCCTTCTTGTTTTTGATGGGAACATCCAAGCCCTGCAGCATAATGGCGAGTCCCAGATCCTGATCATGCTTTTCTTTCGCCTCCAGATAGGCAGGATCTGAAAAATCCAAGGTTTTCACGTGCTGCCTCCTACTCAACTTCAACTGCTTTCCAACGTCACTGTTGGGCTCGACCACCTGGTTTATCACCGGCGGCTGCGGAGCCTTGCTTGTGTAAGTGTCTATCAGCTCTGAGACTCCCGTGGAGCAGATAGGAAAGACCAAAGCCTGAATCTTGCCCGCTTTGGTCACCTTGACCTTGGAAATTCCATTGGATTCAAAGATGGGACTTCCCTCCGTCAACTCTGTGATCTTTATCTCTTTCGTACCTTCTTCCTTCATCTTAACTCCTCTCGTTTAATTAGTTCCTATTTCAGTGCAGCTACCTGTGAATGCGAAGATCTTCGTTACGCCTCCATAGACCTGCCCATTCAGACCGAGAGTCACAGCTTCCTCGCTCTCGGTTATGGTCTGCTCGTTGGGCGGAAAATACACCTCGTCCCACCTGTAGCCTAGATAGCTTGTTCCCGACCTCGACCAGAGGACCTCCACCATGAAAGCGACCTTGCCGCTGTCCGCAAAATTAGGGAGTCCGGCTGTCCACGTACCGAGCTGCGGTATCGATGTCGTGTACGTCGCTCCCTGCCCCCTGCGGGTGTGCAGCGTGTGAGTCCTCACTATGGTGGCCCCAGAAAACCAGGTTGCCATGGCCTCCGAACGGTCCGTGTCGGCTGTCCTTACACTAAAAGTCAACGGCAACGGCTCAAGCCTGCTGATCGACGGAGACTCTCTGTATCCTGCGTGATCGTCCGCCTTTCCTCTGTCTGAATAAAGGATCTCTTCCGTCCTCTGTCTTGCTATGGGACCAGAGAGATTGGCTTCTGTGAACAAGACCTCCAGATAATAGGTAGTGCCAGCATTGCCATGCTCTATGATCCTCAATTCTCCATCACGTGCCTGCCAAATAGTCATTGTGATTCACCTCCTCCTATTGGATTATGCCAACACATTCTTCACCTTGGCACCAGTAGTAACCCCTGATATCCTTATTATTGTCCCATAGACCTGCCCATTCAGACTGAGAGTGATTCCGTCCTCAGCCTCTGTTATCGTCTGCTCTCCTGGCGGAAAATACACCTCATGCCATCTATATCCCAGATCTGTTGATCCGTCCCAGACACACTCGACGTTATAGCACTTTTTGGTCGTGTCTATAAAAGGTGGATTGCTTACCCCAGACACGTTACTGGTGTCCCCTTTCGTGGTTCCCAAGGGATGCAGATTCACCTTGCCACTTCTAAACCACTCGTCGAGATAGCTGACCCCGCTCACAGTATCGTTTATCTTGCAGGACACAGTCAGCGGCAGAGGCTCCATGACCGGATCGTCCCCTCCCTGGGCATAGTGGCCGTGCGCATCCTGCACACCCCTGTCCATGACTAACCTCTCTTCCGTCTTCTTCCTCTGCACGGGAGCGCTAAAATTCGCATCCGTGAACAGTAGCTCCAGATAATAGGCTATTTCAGAAGTTGTCCCAGATCCCGAAAGCAGACGAAGAATCCCATCCTTGTGCGTTAAAAGCATAATACTCCTCCTTTATCCCGAAGCTATCACTTCGGAAATATTTTTGGTCTTTATGTTCTTCCTCGAACCGACTTCCTCTTTTCCCTTCTCAGCATCTTCTTCCACTCCGACCACCTCGACCTTTTCAGCCACTTCTTCCTTCAGCACACCGGCCTGTCGAAGTTCATACTCAATCTCTTCTGCCATCCTGCGAGAATGTCCAAGAGAAATGACAACGTCTTTAACCTTTCCCATCTCTTACCTCCTTATATTGACAAAAGTATCTTAATAATAAACAGCGTGCTTCCTATAATCAACAGCCACTTAAGCCAAGGAAACAGATTGAATCTCATGTTTTCTTTGTTCTCTCTTCCATAAGAGTTTCCAGCTTAGTTATTCTGTCAGTGTTTGCATCAGCCTTGTCTTCAATCCTATTAAATCGACCAACCCCAAGGGATAGACGATCTTTAGTATTTTCCTTATTCTCATCGAACTGATCTTTCGACACGGCTTTATTGATCTTGTAATTAAGCATCCCAAAAATGAAAACTAACAGGATGCCAATAACTGATAGGATTATGTTTTCTACCGTCATAATTCCTTTACCCGCATCGATACGCAATGAAAAGGAGAATCTAAAATATTTTTCAGAGTTCTTATGACAGATTTAGCTGGATAGCCTTTGATGTATGGTTCAAGATCCTTATATACGGACTTTGTCATGAGCAATTTGTATTGTGGAGTCTTGTCTCCATTACGAGCTTTTACCAGCCTTGCTGACACATTAAGAGCCCAACCACTGTATTCTTTAGGATCGTTATTTATTTTGATCAATGGACTTTTGTCTACTCCAAAAGTAATCCCAACGATTTTCGGCTCGACTTCTAAATAATCCGTTATCAAGTTCTGCATTTTTTCGGCAAAATGATTTGAGAACTCTTTTGCAAAATTAAACAACCTTCTGGCTGGATCAAAATCAAATAGCAATACCCAGCCATCCCCCATAAACTTATAAGGGATAAAATCATAGACAACAGACGTCTTGATCAGATATTCCTTTATCCACATCAAAAGATTCACCCATGCCTGTACATTTGAAGACAGAATCAGACTTTTCATGATTGTAGAAGAAGAACAAATATCAAATTGCATTACCGTATAGTTTTCTACATGATCCATATTATTAATCCTTCCATTCTCGTAGCCATTCCAATTTTACTGTATAGTTATATTGAAGCCAATTCTCATTCGGTATCGCTGTATCAGTGGTTATGCCTGCAACTACCATGAGGCATGCCCAAGGTCTCGTTGTGCCGCCCACATAATCCCTCAAGGGGATGGAAACTCCGCTGTAGAGATGCTTGTTTACTGTGTCTCTTAAGACATAATGTCTGTTACTGGCCGTTATATTCTCTTTGTTGACAAAACAGTTTGTGTTCAGCAGCACAGAGGCTGTATTGCCTCTTGTGTTAGACGACGCCTTTGGCTGCCAGGACGGGTCGTTGAATCCCAACAACCGTGGCTGTATCCATTCATACGCAGCAGTGGCTCCGCTCTCGAAGGGATATCCTTCCCAGGAGATCTTCAGAGACTCCGCCGTCTCCAGATTGTCCCTCAAAAACTTCTCTACCGACCTCTTCACGTTGTCCAAAACTGAAGTTGCATTCTGTGTCATTTACCTTTTCTTTCCACCTCCTGCTCCTTCAGACGGGTGGCTTTTAGGTATCTCCCCGAACTCCACTTCGCCATCGGATACAGATATTCTCTGTAATAGCCATTGCCGGTGACGTTATCACAGCCTAAGCAGCTCTCTGTTATATGTGAAACTTTTTCCATCCCTGTTGCATCTCCTTTCCCAACTGGCGAGGTAGCTTATCTCCTGTCAATTTTCTCATGTTTATACGAAGTACTCCAAAAGGAGCTTGTAAACTGCTCCCATATTCAATGAACAATATATAGTGCACTGCATTGATAAGGTCTATATACCTATTTAATCCCGTCAGATGCTCCTTATAATCTCCTTGTCCTTTCCCTTCTGATATGGCAACATTGTCATTTCCTTCTTCCGACCAAGGCATGGACAGTCCTCTTGCGCTGGCATACCAGCCACTCCGTGCGCGACCTGTGTCAACTAAACGGGATGGCGATAATCGCTGGTGTTGGAAACTATCAATCTCAGCAAGTCAAAGGCAAACTTCTTAAGAACTGAGTTAGCTTTCTCTGGATACTGCTTTATCATTTTCTGGACATGATCATTGAATTTCTTAGTCTCCATCCTTATCGTAAACTCTTTCGCCATCCCTAAACCACCTCCTTTCCCATTAGCCTCTCCTGCAGTGAAAGACAAAGCTGAGGTCCAAGGGATCAGTCCACACGTTTATCACACCATAAGTGACCCCGCTTTCGACCAAGACGTCTTTGTTCCTCGGAATTCCTGAGACCAACTCCTTATAGACCAAGAACCTAACATCGCCGATCTCAAGGTCACCTCCACCTAAAAAAACTTCTCTGTCGCTGAAGTTACCTTTTAAAGCGTCGACTTCTCCGTAATCGGTATATACCGAAGAAATGGACTGGCTCTCCGGATCAAAATCGTCCAATTTGCTCTCGTCGAACTTCCTGTATTTGACGGTGACGTGGTTGCTGATCGATGAATCTCTGGTCAGGTCTCCAACTATGTTTTTGATTCGCGTGAGGGATCTCGTGCTCAATAGCTGCCTTGGCTGTGCCATCAGACAGGATCTCCCATGTATTCGGAGTCATCTTCCCCGAATTCGCTGATCTCATAGGCAAAGGAGTCGATGAACTCGACCACGGCCCCTTCCTTGGCCTTCTTCTCATACTTCTCTGCCAGCTTGTTCCAGTATTCGGGCACCTTGGTTCTGTCAATCTCGAATCCAGACAGTTTCAGCCGCAATGCTCCCAGGATCTCATCGGCCGCCAAGGCATTGCAGCCATCTGCCGCAGCTGCCCAGACGTCTTCCGAGTTCAACTCAAGAAAGGCATCTACCTCCGCATCGCTGAACACATAGTGCTCGCCCTTGATCGGCACGACTTCATCAGTCGTGTCCCTTATGAGGAGCCTTACTTTCCCTCTGCTCGTCGACAGAGAATATGAATATGACAAAATTCCCTCCTATGTCTGGTCGGCCACCCGCATGTGCACGTCAGCCTCGAAACGAGGATTGGTGGCATCGGGCAACGTCTGGTCGCTTGTGACTTTGGAAGTGATGGTGTATATCATCCCGCTCGTGCCTCCCTTGACCCCGACAGTCACCACTCCCGCACTCTCAGAATATCCTGCCAGCACGGTCGTGTCCACGGAAGTGCCGGAGCTATCTGTGGCATTCACTGCATAAGTCAACACGGAACCAGCTCCAAGGTCCTCGGTGAAATCAACGGTTATGCTGAGCTTCTCCCAAGGCTGCTTCTCAAAGTGGTTCTTCTCAACATTATCGACCAAAATCTTGCTCATTTTACACCTACAACCTTTTTATAAAAGTATATTCCATAGATTATGTCTTGATAAAATTTCTGCCAATAAAGCAGCTATTGTAACTAACCTATTGATACTATTAATTAAATGCCATCGTCATCAAGGAATTGAGAATAAGTAACCTCAACCGTGTCTCCACTGGCCACGCCCCTTGAGACGCCGCTGAATTCTGCCACGCAGGCCAGGGTCGCCGTCACGCAACTCTTTTGCGAACAGCCACAGATGAACCCGCCCCAGATCGTGCTAGTGCCACTCATCACAAACTGCGCCTTGTTGGCAGAGTTCGTAATGCTCCTTCCAGTAGCCGAAGCAGTAGTCCATATCTTCCTGTCACCATTGTAACAGTTGCATATATTCCATCCAGCATGACTTGCAAGAGTATCTGCTGTGGTCACCGCTCCCGTCAGCTCCATCAATCCGACATACCAGATAGCCGTCGCTCCAGAGCTGTTGTAGAGTATGTTCAATGCAGAAGTCATCATCGTGTTGGTGACTACGTTGTGAGCATTCTCCTTCCATTTTGGCTGCCGAAGGTCATCGACAGGAATTGAGCCATCATAGCAGACAAAGTCAAAAATACCTCCCATCCTCATTTTTTCCTCCATCTCCACTACCTCCATTTTTTATGATATAAATATTATAATAAATCTGGCTGGCATTAAAAAATCTTAATGCAAGGTAAATCCCTTTTTCTCAGCTTTCTTTCTGAAGTCCAATAACCTTCTATCTATAATAAAATCTATCTTTTCGGCCTTCTTCTTAAAATCCAAAATCCTTCCTTTCCCCACAAACTCAGTCTTCCTTCCCTTTAGGACAAATCTCACTGATATCTGATATCCAGCAGTAGCCAAATAAGTGTAAGCCACAGTGTCCTCAAACTTACCGCTATCTGAGATGATGGTGCTAAACTTTACCAGAGCAGAAGTGATATCTCCTATCTTAGAAATATTACTTATATTCATCTCGAATGTCGTTACTGCATTTATTGTGTCTCCAGCCTTTATGCCATCAAGAACAGAGAAGAAGATAGCTGCCAATTGCTGATCAACTGCATCCACAGCTTTCGATCCATCTGCAATCTGAGCTAACATCTGGCAGGCCGCATCAATCGTATCTTCAAATGCCAAGCCCTCCGTTATCTCGGCAAGGATCTGCAGCTTGGATGAGAGAGATTCCTTTGTCTTGAAGCCATCTGTCATCTCAGCAAGGACTTGCAGGACAGCCAAAAGGGTATCTTTTGTCCTTAAGTTATCAGTTAATGCCTCTCTGAATTGGGCAAAAGCAGTGAGCGAATCCACAAATTTCAGGCCCTCTGCTATCGCCACTTCAACTAGTATGCCGGCAACTATTTCAACAGCTGCCAGATCTCCTGCCTTTAAGGCATCCAACAGTTGCTCTACGATTTGCAATATAGCCGATACCGAGTCCTTTAAACTAGAACCGTCGGAGACGCTTTCCAGGATCTGCAATGTGGTTGATATCGAATCTTCTAGATCTATCGAATCTAAAACAGAAGTCTGGATCTGGACTAAGGAATGTAAAGATTCTGCAAATTCCAGACCCTCTGAGATCACCAAGGCCAGATTTTTCACAAAGGAAGAAGCATCTTTCAAGTCAGAACCGTCGGAGATGCTTTCCAAGACCTGTAATATGGCTGAGGAAGCATCTTTCAAGTCAGAGCCATCAGAAATGCTTTCCAAGACCTGTAATATGGCTGAGGAAGCATCTTTCAAGTCAGAACCGTCCAGTACAGACGCAGCAATCTTTACTCTCCCTGGAGAAGAATCCATCTCTTGAAGACCATCAGCTATGGAAGTGCTGAATTGTGCTGCCGCATTCAGAGCTTCTCCAGAGTTCCAGCCCTCTGTGACTGCAACCTGATAGGTCTCGCCGCCTACCAAATCTGCTGCTGACCAATCATTAAAACTTGCCCTATTCCAATAACCAAATATACCAGCATAATTTCCTTCTGTTATATCTGCATCAGTATCCGCACATTCTGTAATACCACCAACTTCCATTAATTGAGTTGCACCATCAACTGTCAATTTAACAGTTTGTTCACCCGCACCAGAAGGATCGGTATCTAAATTTGTCCAAGAATTATCCACCAATTTACAAAGTCTGTAGCCTTCCGCATCTGAATGATTAACATACTGGGCAAAGTAAAAAGTCGTAGTACTGCTTGCCTGACGAGCAGTAACAGCACCGTCAGGCGTATCACCAGCTCCTTGGGCTTGTATATCTGCCTGAACCCAATGGTCAGGCCCATCCAAAACTAATGCTGTATAACGAGCGTTATTTCTATTTTGCGCTGTTTGGACTTCAGCTCTATTGCTTACTATATCAATATCGCCAGTATCTTCAGTCCAATTAGCTCCTATCTCGCCATCATCTCTATCAAAATTGTCTGATACAGAGGCCATTATTCACTATCCTCATCATGCCAGAACCATTGTTTTCTCTTGATTGTGCCAAAGAGCCTCTTTGTGGTTTCATCGTCATGGAACATGATCTTTTTTATCACCTGCCAAATCGGAGTTGAAGGCGTTATCCATCCAGTTGGAATGTCTAAATCCTGCAAATGGTGATTTACTTTTTGCCTCTTTTCTGCTGGAATATCTCCGACAGTTGAATACATATCAAAGTTTTGGTTCTCTATCTTGTGCATTGCCCACGATGCAAGCTGTGTAGAATGAATGACATAAGCCAATATATCCCTGATAGTATTGTCCAAAGTTGCCCAACCGAAATTGAAGCCAACACTTTCTAATTTGGTCCTTATTGCTTGCCTTCTGGTAGAATCGATTTCACTCAACTGCCTATCTAATGCACCTTCAGGAAAAGCAAAAATCTGTGGTACATTTGCCATTACATCTGCATGAGCAGTATCGGACAGATCATATTTCATTATGCACCACATCAGGGCATTGGGATGTATAGCCTGATAAATGAAGTGGGGTTCATTGGGCCAATTCTCGACAATATACCGCCTTAGTTCTGAACTATAGGGATTGTCATGAGTTCCGTCTCCAATCACTTTGCAAATGTAATATCGTTTTGTCATAATATCCCTATATTATTCTCTATGTCTGCATCTATACAATTCTGACAGATGAAAACAAATTCATTATCCAGGCGATGATCTTCTTGATCAGGCTCACCAGAAAGTTTTGTGGTGGCGCCGGGGCCTGGGTATCTATCTTCCTTGTTAATTCGACACTCGGAAGACTTTCATTCCCTTCTGTATCGTAAGCCGTCGCTACCCAGAACCATGTGCCATCTTCTACTTGGATCATTACTTCTTCTGTACCCCCAGGATTCGGCCCTCGTGCAAGATCTGCTTTTAAGTTTGGTGACCCTGAACCATAAACATAAACCCCTGACTGATTGGATTGATATAGTCTATATCCTGCCAAGTCTGCCTCTGAATTACCGTCCCACTTAAATGTAACTTCAGCAGCAGCAAAGACCAGCGACGGAACCAATAGAAACAAACCTAAAAACAGCATAGGCAGTTTTCCTGGAGTGGTCGAAAATACTGCGGTAATTATTTGCTTTACACAAGATACAATCCATTTGAGAAACCTCCAGATGAAAGTCAAGATGTCGGAATTGCCCTTTATCTTTTCTATCTTCTGGATGATAAGGTTCAAGAGAAGAAACCCTATCACAATTACTTCCCACCACTTGATTAAAAATTCGGTTATCATAATTCATTCCTCCTTATAGTTTTATTTTCTTTCTTTCCTTCTTGTCTTCGCCCATTAGTTCGACCAGCTTGCTGAGCTTCTCCGAGATGTCCATCAGCAAGAAGGTCTGCAACTGCCAATGGGCATCGTGCCTCGTCTCCACGTCCTTGGCAAGGTTGTAGGCAAACCAGCTCACTCCCGCCTTGTACGGTGGCCTCAGAAGCAGATGCTTCTGCACCAGTTCCGGAAAAATCTCCGGGTGGTCTTGGAAATATCGCCTTCTGTCTGTCAAGCTGGTAAAATCATACTCCGTGATCTCTTCTTTCGTCTCTTTGTCCATCGTCACTCTCCTTTCGGTTCTTCTTTTGTTTCGTTTTCGGTTACGGGCGGTTGCTGTTCTACCGTCGCTGTCTGCTGCTTCTGAAGCAGCTCCTCTGGGCTCAGAAACTCTCCCGTCGGGATGTCATAGTGCCACCCTTCCGGAATGTTCAGCCTTCCAGCCTCCTGGAGGATGACGTTCTGAATTCCCACCTGTAGGTTTTGCTTTTGGAGATCCAGATTCTGGAGTCTCTCGTGGAAAAGTTGAATGTTGAGTTTTGCTTCTTCCTTCACTTTCTTCATGATCTCTCCTCTCCTTGGAAATGGTATGTATGGTTCTAAAAAATTCAGCTTCTGTATTGCTGGCACGAATGTGGGCAGCAGCCTGTATGAGGTGGCATAGTGCCTGTAAGCCAACTCCTTGTTTCCGACGACCTCTGCTGCCGTGGCCATGTTGAGATACACCACCCATCCCGGGCTCATGCCGTCATAGTTGTGCCACATCTCCTCTGCATACTTATAGGCTGTTTGAGGAGAGACGTTGAGATGGCCGATCAGCAGATAAGTATTGTACATGGTCTCTTTTGGAGCCCATTTCACCGTGCTGTTGCAGTCCAGTTCTTTCTGCCTCAGATTCTTTCCCTTCTGAAACCTCATGAAATAATAAGATGCTATGACGTCCTTCGCCACCATCTCCCACAAGAACAGGGCGAAGAAGGCGGCCAGCATCGGAAGAAAGACGAAGGGCAACGTTACCGTCTGGAATGCGGGAGAAGCCAACAGGACGATGAAGCCTCCCAGGGCCCAGAAGACCATCCCGGTGGACGGTATCCTCAAGCTGAAAAAGAAAAGGCCATGGATGGCGATGGACAGGAAAGCGGTCAGCAAGAACAGCATCAAGAGGCTCCCCTCCAACACCATGGCACCAAAATAAAAGATGCTTCCCACGAGACCCCAGCGGATTGCAGAGCCCAGAAGTCCAAGCTCCACCAGATCCTCAAGCCAATCGTTGTGGCACTCCCTCGGCTGCGGGGTGATATACCTGTTTGGATCCAAGAACTCTGGATCCTTGTCGTTTAAAGCTGCCTGGGCAAAGTAGACCAGCTTTCTGTAAGACCTGAGCCCGTGTCCCTGCCAGATCTTCTGCTCGAACAGATGCCATCCGGCTTTCCAATAGCAGATCCTGTAACGCAGAGTGGCCAATTTGG
>Ga0180008_1001112_pt1 | contig 18022 bp, 13 predicted proteins | sample MM_PW_MetaG_FD_121121 | JGI IMG/M metagenome (GOLD analysis project Ga0180008, IMG submission 121121) | Groundwater microbial communities from the Aspo Hard Rock Laboratory (HRL) deep subsurface site, Sweden - MM_PW_MetaG | ecosystem: Environmental > Aquatic > Deep subsurface > Groundwater...
AGAACCTGGCGACAGTCAACACAGTGGATGTTTCAACCAAGTGGCAGGCTCACACAATTCCCGCAAAAACGTCACAGCTGCGTCATAAAGCCTCGGCACACTGCGCCTTCATATTTCAAATCAGTGGCTTGGAGTGTCGGTATGGGTGGTATAGGGATTTGGCAACTGGTCATCGTGCTGCTGATCGTGGTCATGCTGTTCGGCACCCGGCGCCTCAAGGGCCTGGGCAGCGATGTGGGCGAGGCAATCAAGGGATTTCGCTCCTCCATGGGCAACGAATCCGCTGCCCAGGCGAGCGCAGAAAAGGCCAGCCTTGAGGTGCAAGCCGAGCCTCAACGACCCGCAGACAGCAAACACTGATGTTCGATATCGGGTTTAGCGAACTGTTGCTGGTGGGCCTGGTGGCGCTGCTGGTGCTGGGCCCCGAGCGCCTGCCGATTGCCGCGCGCAATGCCGGGCTGTGGCTGGGCCGGGCCAAGCGGGCGATGAATACGCTCAAGGCCCAGGTCACCCAGGAACTGGACCACGAACACTTGCTGCAGGGCATCGATCAGCAGCCATTGCGGCAACTGGAGCAGCAACTGCGCGACGGCATCCGCCTGGACGCTGCGCCGCAGCCAGAAATCACCCCTTCTCCAGGACAACCTGCCCCATGAGCGACCTGCCCTTGTCTGCCCCGCGCCTGTCGGTGACCGGCCACCTGACCCGGTTGCGCTCGCGCCTGGTGCGCTGCGTCCTGGCGATCCTCCTGGTGTTTTGCGCCCTGTTTCCCTTTGCCCAGACGCTGTACAGCTTCGTCTCGCAACCGCTGCGCGATTTCTTGCCCAGCGGCGCAACGATGATCGCCACCGGGGTGACTTCTCCGTTTCTGGCACCGCTCAAGCTGACCATGATGATCGCCCTGTTCATCAGCATGCCGCTGTTGCTGCACCAGGCCTGGGGCATGATCGCGCCGGCGGTGTACCGCCAGGAACGACGCACCGCCGCCTGGTTGCTGGCCGCCAGCGTGGTGCTGTTTTACGCCGGCATGGCGTTTGCGTTTTTCCTGGTATTCCCGATGATGTTCGGCTTCTTTACCAGCGTAACCCCGGACGGCGTGGCGATGATGACCGATATCGCCCTGTACCTGGATTTCATCCTCGCGCTGTTACTGGCGTTCGGCCTGGCGTTTGAAATACCGGTGGCGACCTTCCTGGTGATCTGGGCCGGTATCACGGATGTGCAGACCCTGCAGAAAAGCCGACCGTATGTAATCGTCGGCTGCTTTGTGGTCGGCATGCTGCTGACCCCGCCCGATGTGTTTTCGCAAACCATGCTGGCGGTGCCGATGTGGATTCTGTTCGAGCTGGGGCTGCTGGCCAGTCGGTCGGTGAGCAAATCGCGTACCGAGGCAGCTTAAGACAGTTTGCTCGGGGCCAGGGAAGTACTGCGCCCACCCTGCTTGAGCAGGGACGGATTGATGCCAAACTGCTTGCGAAAAGCCGTAGCAAAGTGGCTGGCATTGGCATAGCCCAGATCCGACGCCACGCGCATCACCGATTCGTCCCCTTCCAGTAGCCGGCTGCGGGCTTGAGTCATGCGCGCTTGCTGGAACACCCCGTAGACACTGTTGAGGAACAACTGCCGGAACCCGCGCGTCAGTTTGGGCTGGCTCAGACCGGATTCACGGGCCAGCTCAGACAGGCTGGGCGCTTTGCCCAGGTCTGCCAGCAAGCGCTCGCGAGCATGCTGAAGGCGTTGGCGATCGATGGGGCTCAGGCGACAGGCGCAGTCCACGCTGCGCCGTGCTTCCAGGAACAGGCTGACCAAGGTCACGCTCTGGCCATACAGCCACAGGCTACTGCGCGGCTGGCCAGGCGCGCACGTCAGGGCATTGGACAATTGGTGGGCGGTGGCGCTCATTTCACCGCTGCGGTGTCCATCGAGAAAGCAATGATCGCAGGCCAGCGCGTTATACAGGGTCGGGTCGATTTCCAGTTCCCACTGGGTCAACAATTCGGGATGGATCATCACCGTAATATTGTCTATCTCACCCTGCTGGTGATACAGGCCGTTGCGACTGCGCCCATAGCTGATGCTGCCGGTACCCTGGTCAATGACATAGCGGCGCTGCCGCCGACCATCGCGAAAGCTGCAAGAGGCCTTGCCCTTGAGCAGGTTGGTAAAGCTGAAGTGGATGCGCTCGCTGTCGTCATGCAGAGGCATCTCCACTGGCTGCTCGAAAGTACTTTGCCAACGCACGATATCCAGCCCGCCCTGCAAGGTCACTCGGGTGACCCGGCACTGGGAGCCCGGGCCGAAATCGCCCCCGTAGCCATCGGCAATAATCCGCGAGACCGGCATGAACGCCCGCCCCTGCTCCTCAACGGCTGACATCTTGGATCTCCTTGCTGACCGGATACGGCTCGAATCAGACCACATTGGGGTAGATGAGCGCAATTGATAATCACTAGCATCTATCGCGCTGCAGTTACGCCCTTAGCCGCCGTCGCCCACCGCGACGCGCACTGCCCCAAACCTCAGTCAAGGTCCCATCATGTCTGCACGACGCCACTCGACGACTCACCGTCGATCACCGCACATTTGTTATACTATAACAGCTCTGCTCAGTTGCACACTCACTCATTCAGCCTTTGCCGATACAGCCGTCCAACCGCTGCAACTGCCGGTTTCAACCGTCACCGCGCGGATGGAGCAGGAGGATCCCAAGGAGGTGCCGATCAGCCTGAGCGTGATCAGCGGTGAGCAGTTGCGCACCCAGCGCCTCAATACCCTGGAAAGCGCCCTGCGCAACACGTCCGGGGTCAGCGTGAACTCCTCTGGCGGTCCGAATGATTTCAACGTGCTGATCCGTGGTGTGGGCTCGCTGTACCAGATGTCGATGGATGACAGCTCGGTGGCGTTCAATATCGATGGCGTGCCGGTATCGTCGCGCAGCCTGGGTTTCGAAACCCTGGATGTGGAGCGCATCGAAGTCCTCAAGGGGCCACAGGGCACCTTGTCCGGGGCAATTGGCCAGGCCGGCGCCGTGAATATCACCACACGCCAGCCGACCCGTGAACGGGAAGGTTATGTGCGCGGCGAAGTCGGCCAGCAAGGCCAGTTCCTCACTGAGGGCGCCGTGGGCGGGCCTCTGACGGAAAACCTCAGCGGCCGCCTCGCAGTACGCCGTGCGGGTTACGACAGCTGGATCGACAACGACCAGACCCACCACCCCCAGACCAAACCCCGCAACGAAGCATACCGAGGCAGCCTGCTGTGGGATCTCAACGATGACACCCACGTGCTGTTCAGCGCCGAGCGGCAAAAGTCCAAGCGCGCCACCAACTCCCTGGTGCTGCGCCCGTACGGTAGCGACCCGAGCCTGGACCTCACCCCCGGCCTGTTCGACGACAACTACAAGACCACCGAGCGCTACGCGATCAAGGTCGAGCATGACTTCGCCAACAGCCGCCTGACCTCCACCAGTTCCACTTCAACCGCCGATTTCGAAGGCCTGATCGCCTATGACAGCAAACTGATGGGCGCGCTCTACGGCACCCCCAGCGAGTTCTGGGTGGTCGACAAATCCTTTGAGCGCAGTTGGAGCCAGGACGTACACCTGAGCTCCCTGCCCGACTCGCAGGTGTTCTGGGTCACGGGGCTGGCCGCCACACGCAGCGAGCGTACCTACGACACCCCGCGCAATACCTACGGCACCTCAGGCGCCAAGTTCCGCGACTTCACCACAACCACCTATGCCGGCTACGGCGAAGTCACCTTCCCCCTGACCGAGCAGCTGAAACTGACCACCGGCTACCGCCATTCCTGGGACCGCAAGACCTATGACGGCGAGTACTTCTCGGGCAGCGACTCGGTCAACGACTCACGCAGGCTGACGGACAATTACGGCACCGGTCGCGCTGCCCTGAGCTATGCGATCACCCCGCAAACCAACGTTTATGTGCAATTGGCGCGCGGTTACAAGTCCGGTGGGTTCAATGACTATGCATCGCAGGTCAGCGACAGCGAACCCTACAAGGCCGCCGTCAGCAAAGCTGCGGAACTGGGCTTCAAGAGTGAAACCGACGACCGCCGTGGCCGCCTCAATGGCGCATTGTTCTTCACCCGCGTGCACGACGACCATCTGCTGGGGTACGACGCTGCAACCTTCGCCACCAATGCGTTCAATGCCGACACCCGCACCCGCGGCGCCGAACTGGAAGGCAGCTGGCGCTTCGACTACGGCCTGAGCGTGGCCGCCAGTGCCACCTACCTCGACGCGAAAATCACCAGCGCGGTGAAGGGCATCCAGGCCGGTGACGTCGCCGCTGGCAACCGGACCCCGGATGTACCGCGCTGGAGTGGCAACTTCAACGTCGCCTGGGAGCATCCATTGGGCAGTTTCGCCGGTCTGGGTGAAACCACCCTCAACACCAGCCTCAACTACCACCTTGTGGGCGAGCGAGCGGCAGATCCGCAGAACCATTTCAACCTGGATAACTACGAGAAACTCGACCTGCGCGCCGGCCTGCATAGCAAGTTCGGCGAGGTGTATGCCTATGCCGACAACCTGCTGAACCAGACGTACGACACCTATGGGTTCTACAGTGATCCGGTAGCCTATGGCGCACCCGCGCGACGCCGTACCCTGGGCGTCGGCTACACCTATCAGTTCTGACGTGAAGGGGGAGCAGGTTGATTGGTGAATCAATCCCCTTGTAGGCGCTGGCTTGCCAGCGTCTATAAGGTTTGTTGGCCAAGCCTCTATCAGAACGAATAGCTGTAGCCCACCCCCGCCGAGCGCCCTCTGCCTGGCATCCCGGTCAACACCTGGGCCGTGGAATAGGCACCATACAAGTCATAGCGCGCATCCAGCAGGTTATCGCCCCACAGGTAGACTTCCGAGCCGCCGCTTTCCAGGCCCAGGTGCAGGTCCAGCTTGGCGTAGCCCTTGAGGTCATAGTGGTTCTGCGGGTCTGCCGGGCGGTTTTTCTGCAGGCGGTAATTGAGCAATGTATTGAGACGGGGCGCCGGTAATCCCAGCAGGTCAGGCAGATCCTTGTGCCAAGCCACACTGAAGTTACCGCTCCACAGCGGCACGTCTGGTACCCGACTGCCTGCCACCACGTCACCGCCAGAAACACCCCGGGCATCGGAGGTCACGAGCGCATTGGTGTAGCTCACGGCACTGCCCAGGGTCAATTGGTCAGTGACGTGCCAGGTGCTCGACAGCTCTGCGCCCTTGCTGCGGGTGTCGGCATTCACCGCACTGACGGCCACGGTCTTGAAGTCATACCCCAGCAAGTGGTCATCGCGCACCCGCGTGAAGAACAGCGCCCCCTCCAGGCTCAACGCACCGCCCTCGCTTTCGTGCTTGAACCCCATTTCGGCCGCACTGACCTTGGCTGCCTTGTACGGCTCGCTGTCCGTGACCGAGGTCGCGTAATCATTGAAGCCGGCAGACTTGTAGCCACGGGAAAGTACGGCATAGAGATTGGTCTGCGGCGTCAGCGCATAGGCCAGTGCCACGCGCCCGGTGCTGTAGTTGTCTTGCAGTTGGCGGCTGTCGCTGGCCCGATTGCCTGCGCTCGTATATTCGCCACCGTAGGTCTTGCGATCCCAGGTGTGGCGCAGGCCGGTGGTGAGTTTCCAGTCCTCGGCAATCGGGAAGGTGATCTCGCCATACGCCGCGTAGCTGTTGGTAGTGAACTCACGTTGCTGAAGCGCGCCGTTGGTGAAGTTGTTCGAGTCGAAATTGCGCTCGGAACGGGAAAGATTGACCCCACTTACCCAGAACACCTCGGCCTCTGGCAGCGAGCCCAGGCGCAGGTCCTGGCTCCAGACCCGTTCGTGGGCCGAGTCCTCAATAAGGTATTCGAAGGGTGAACCGTACAGTGCACGGGTGATGTTGCGGTCATAACCCTTGACTGCATTGAAGTCGGTGCTGGTGTAGGCGCTGATCGAGGTGATCCGAGCTTGCGCCAGATCGTGATTGAGTTCAAAGGAATAGCGCTCGTTGGTTTTCTGGTTGCCGTCAAATACGCCAGGCGTGTAGTCCAGGCGCGGGCTGTCGCCAAAGGGCCGCAGCATTTCCAGGCCGACGTAGTGCTCGGCGCGCTGGCGCTCGGCAACCAGCAACCCGGTGGTGCCGGCGTCGTTGTCCCACAGCAGGCTGCCACGCAAGGCCAGGTCCCGTGGCGCGGTCAGCGGATCGCGGTCCTGCTGGTCGTCGACCCAGTTATCGAAGCCGCTGCGACGCACCGCAACGCGCCCGGCCAGGGTCTCGGTCAAGGGGCCGCCTACCGCGCCTTCGGTCATGAACTGGCCTTGCTGGCCGACTTCACCGCGCACATAGCCTTCTACCTCACGGGTGGGTTTGCGGGTGGTGACGTTGATCGCCCCGGCCTCGCTGTTGCGCCCCAGCAAAGTGCCCTGGGGCCCCTTGAGCACTTCCACCTGCTGCACATCGAGGGAAGCCATGGCCGCATTGCGCACCGACATCGGCACGCCATCGACGTTCAGCACCACCGAGCCGTCATCCATACTCATCTGGTTCAGCGAACCGACCCCGCGAATACGCACATTGGCGTCATTCGCACCGCCCCAGGAATTGACGTCGACGCCCGGGGTGCCGCGCAATGCGTCTTCAAGCGTGCGCAGGCGCCGGGTTTGCAGGGTTTGCCCGTCGATCACCGAGAGGCCGAAGGGAATATCCCTAGCGCTTTCCTGGTTCAATCGCGCACTGACGGTCACCGGCGCCAGCTCCAGGGCCTGTGAGTCGGACTGGTAGTCGGCAGCAAACGCGCTGCACGCCTGGCTGGACAAGGCCAGCGCCAGGGCTTGGGTAAGGACGTTGGCGCGCCAACCCTGCGGGTGGCGTAACGGTTTGAGTAGCCACTGATCAAGCATGCAAAACTCCAGGCAGATAAGAGAGGGACAGGTTCATTGCGGCGTGCCCCAGCGCTGACGCGCCTGGGCGATCACCTGATCCGAGGGCGCACCCAGCAGCCCTTGGATCGATGGCGGCCATCCCTGGCCTGTACGGATTTGTGCCGTCATGTCCAGCAGTTGCGCAGCGCTCTGGCTGGCAACCCAATCGAGACTGGCCAGCGCCGCATAAGGCGCGGCCCAGCCCTGTTGCCGGGCGCTGGCCAGGGTGCCGATCGGCTCGCCATCGCTGGCGAGGGCGCGGGTCAGGTCATCAGCCTTGAGCCCGATCAATGCCGCACGGGCATCGGGGCCATCAACTTCGCCGACACACAGCAAACCCAGCGCTGCGGCCACACCTTGGCTCAGCCACACGTGACCCGGTTGCTCGCGCAGGTCGCTGGCGCTGAGCAGCCGCTGGCGGGCCAACAGTTCGGCGATATGGGCGCGTCGTGCCCAGCGCCCGACACCGGTTGGCGCCACGTCCCAGTCCGGGGTCTGGGCCAGCAACAGGTGACCGTTACTCAGTCGACTGGCCCCCATGCCGCTGGGCCATTGGCTCACGTCGCTGACCGGTGGGCTTGCGCCCAGATGCTGCGCAATACAGGCAGACATGGCGGTGAGGTCCTCACGCACCTCGCGGGCGGTCGCTTGGCGACTGGCATCGGCCAGCACCCGGACACCGTCCAGTTCATGGGTCACGGTTGCTGAGGACAGGGCATAAGCGAAGTCCAGCGGCTGTTTACTGCGGCCACTGAGGGAGTAACCCTGGGCGTCGATGGTCCAGTGCCAGGCCCCGGCCGGTGCAACGGCTTGCGCAGCCACCGCCGCCCCCTCGGGCAGCGCGGGTGCGGTAGCGGACAAGCCGGCTGCCAGACGCTCTACTGGCGCACGCAAGCCACGTTCCGGGTCCAGGCCCAGGCGCGGCACCACCCGTCGCGCTTCCAACCATAACGCCCGAGGACTCAGCCAGATACCCTCGCCCTCGCTCGACCAACCGGTGGCATTCAGGGTCCAGTGCAAGGTCACCTGGCAACCGCTCGACGCACAAGCGCCCAGGGCCAGCCGCAGATGATCATGGGCTTGCTCAACCACCACCGACTGGTCCATCACCCTGGCGCCCGTCACCTGCAGACCCGCCGGCAACTCGGCATCCAGATGGCCATTGGCAGCAGTCACGCCCTCCAGGGTCCACTGCCCTAGCACCTGGCGTTGGGCACTGTCGATCTGCAACTGCAATTGCCCGCCGGCCACCTGGAAGGCACCGGCGCCGGCCAGCCAGCGCTGCTCCCAGGCGGCGCTGTCCGCACGCGCCTGGGTGGCGGTCTGATAATCGCCCCGCTCCACCAACTGGCGGTGCAACACGTTACCGCTGCCCAACATCACCAGCACACCCACTGTCAGCAACACACCGGGTACACCGCGCACTCGCGTACTCAGGTCGGCAAGACGTCGGCGCTCCGGCCCTCGGGGCACGGCCAGGGCCGCCAGTGCGACCAGCACCAGGCACACCGCAAGCTTCCAACTGGCCAGTGTGCCGAGATAGGCCAGCCACGGGGCCCAGCCGGTCAGCGCCGAGAGCGCCATGTGGCCCGGGATCGCCATTTCATACGCGGGGTAACTCACCAGTCCCAGTTCGTGATTGAGCACCAGGAAAAACGTCAGCAACATCGACGTGGCGTATGCCAGGCCGGACCGCCGAATCAGCGCATGCACCAGCACCGTCAGCATCGCCAACTCCAGCAATGGCGGGGCAAACACCAACAGCGAGTAGATCAGCGCAAACCCCGGCGCCAGGCTGGCAGGCGCGACGACAGCGCTGATCAGCAGGCTGGCGACGCCAGGCACCACAGCCAGCGAAAGGGTGGCGAGCAACACACACAGCACCTGACCGAACGTACGCAGCCACACCGGCGCCGGTGTGGCTTGCAGCATCGCCCCCAGCCCCTGCACATCATCACGCCGGCAGATCAGGCCGACCAGCGCCGCCACCATAAAGGCAATCACCAGGAACAGCGCGCTGGCCAGCAGCGGCAACGTCAAGTCAGCGCGCGGCACCATCGGCCCATGGGCATGCCACACCCCATGCACAAGACCGCTGAGCACGCCCATCACCACCAGCATCCCGAGCGCCAGCCACCAGACCTTGCGCGCAAAGACCTGGCGTATCTGCCAGCAGGTTTCGCGCCATAACGCGCGCGGCCAGTGGCTGACCAGCAAAGGGCCAGGCAAGCGCACATCCTGTGCCAGTTGCATCGGCGGCTCTGCCAACACCGCACCGCTACGTCGGCCCATCAGGCTCTGGCGCGTGGCACGGGCCAGGGACCAGGCCAACAGCAGCAGCGGCAGCACACACCACAGGCCCCGGTTGAGCCAGAACCCCGGTGTGAGGTCCAGCAGTGCCTGGGATTTCTGCGCTGCGGTCCAGGTTTCCACCTGGGCCTGGGCGAAGGTAAACAGGGACGGATCGAGACTGGCCGCCAGCAGCGGGTTGATATGCCCACCCTTGAGCACCACCACCGCGAACATCCACAGCAGCATCAACCCCGTGGCCAGGGCAAACGGCGCGGCTAGGCCCCGGCTGCGCAGCGCCAACAGGTAATACAGGGCGCCCACGCCGGTACTGACCGGCAACAGCAGCGCGACCCAGGCAAAGCCCAGCGCCGACCAGGCCGGCGCACCGATACTCGCCACCGGCACCCAACCCAACCAGCCGAGGATCGGGCTCAGCAGGAAGCCGACAATCAGTGAACTGGCCAGCAAGCCTGCGACCACCGCAGCGCCGATAAACCGTCCCCATAACAACGCCGGCAGCGATACCGGCAGCGCCAGCAACACTTCCTCCAACTGCGCCTTGCGATCACGCAGGGCCGGCTGGGCAAACACCCAGGCCCAGGCGAAAAACAGGAAAAACATACACCCGCAGGCCATCAGGTAGATCAGGCTCGGGGCATTGCGCGGGATGTCGCTGGCGCCCATTTTCTGCACATAGTCGGCGTTGGTCAGGGACATCAGCAGGTAGCCGGCCAGGCCCAAAAATACCAGCAAGGGAATACCGCTGCGCAGCCCGGCGCGCACTTCCACCCAGGCTTCACGCATCATCAGGGCGAAGGTACTCATGCGTCGGCCGCCTCACCGGCCTGGGCCAGCGCCAGGTAATAGATATCTTCCAGGCGCGGTGCGTGGGGCATGAAGCGTGGATCGGCAGGCCGCTCACCATACACAATCACCCGACTGCCCTCGGGGCTAGCCGCCACATGCAAGGCCGGCGGCAAGGCTTCGCCGCGCCCGAACGACGCCACCCACAGGCGTCCCTGCTCCGCACTGAGCAACGCCTGCGGGCTGCCTTCCACCAGAATCTGCCCGCCAGCCAACACCGCGAGGCGGCTGCACAGGTTTTCGACATCTTCGACAATATGGGTCGACAGCAACACAATCGATTCGGCGGCCACATCCGCCAACACCCGATGGAAACGATTGCGCTCCGCCGGATCGAGGCCCGCCGTAGGCTCATCGACAATCAGCAAGCGTGGCGAACCCACCAACGCCATGGCGATGCCAAAGCGGCGCAGCATGCCCCCCGAATAGGTAGCCAGCGCGCGGTGCGCGGCATCCTGCAGGTTGACCTTGGCCAACAGGCCTTCGATTTCTGCGCGGCGTTGGCGGCTGTCGGTACGGCCCTTGAGCCAGGCAAAGCGGTCCAGCAGGTCACGTGCGCTGACGCCCGGATATGCCCCCAATTGCTGCGGCAGGTAGCCCAGGCGTCGACGCAGATGATCGGAGTCGGCCAACACATCCACGCCATCCAGATAAATGCTACCGGCGTCGGGTTGCTGCAAGGTCGCCAAGGTGCGCATCAGGCTGCTTTTACCGGCGCCATTGGGGCCGAGCAACCCGTACATCCCGGGGCCGACACTCAAGTCCACACCACGCAGCGCTTGCACACCGTTGTTGTAGCGCTTGTGCAGGCCGCGCACCTGCAAACCCGAATCGACTGACATCTGCAACTCCATGGGCAAACGCGCCGATCCAGGGAGAGCAGGTCTGCCGGATAGCGCTTATTTGAGAATGATTGCCCTTGAGAGGCACAGCCCGGGACGGTAGCCACGCACGCGAGCGCCCTCTACCCGATTCAAGTCAATTTCCAACCGTATCGCGCAACTTCCGACGCCTGCGGCCTGGCGCTGCAACGCTCAACCCGTGGCCAACATGCGGATACGAGGGGCAATCGACTCGATACGGGTAGCCGCCAAAATGAGAGCGATTAGCATCCCTGACCGTGTATCGGCCTACGGAAAAACCCATGACTACCGCCCTGGACACCCTGCAACGCCCGGTCAACCACCTGATTCGCCTCGGTGTAGCGCTCGCTGCCATCGGTGCGCTGGTGAACCTGGTGCCCTTCATTGCCCTGACCGAACTGGCGCGCCTGCTACTGGCCGGCACTGTCGACCGGCAAGCCCTATGGCTGTGCGCCGGGTGGGTGGTGATTGCCCTGTGCCTCGGCTGGATGGCCTGCGGTGCCGCGTTGTGGCTGACCCATCTCGCGGACCATCGCTTGCAAGCGAGCTTGCGCGAAGCCATGGTCGGCAAACTCGCCCGCGTGCCCCTCGGCTGGTATAGCGAATCCAATTCCGGCGCAGTGCGCAAGGGAGTCCAGGACGACCTCGAAGACCTGCATCACCTGATCGCCCATCACGCCGTGGAGCGCACCGCCGCCATCGTCACCCCCCTGGCCGGGCTGGTGTGGCTGGCCAGTCTGAACTGGCGCCTGGCGTTGCTGGCAGTGCTGACCCTGCCCCTCTACGGGCTGGCCTATACCCTGATGATGCGTGGCTTTGCCAGCAAGATGCAGTTGCTGGACCAGAGCATGACCCGCATCAGCGCAGCCATTGTCGAGTTCGTACACGGGATTGCCGTGGTCAAGGCATTTGGCCGGGTCGGCCAGGCCCATCGCAGCTATCAACAGGCGGTCAACCAGTTCGGCCGGCAGTACGCCGGCTGGGTGCGGCCCTTGCTGCGCCTGGAAGCCATTTCGTCGATGGCCCTGAGCGTGCCGGTGATTCTGCTGGTCAGCCTGGGGGTGGGCAGCCTGTGGTTGAGTCGCGGCTGGATCACGCCGCTGGAACTGTTCGCCGAAACCCTGGTGGCCGTGGTGATCCCGCAGTCGTTGCTGGTGATCAATCAGAGCCTGACCGCCCAACGCACCGCCCAGGCCGCCGCCGGGCGGATCGAAGCCCTGTTGAGCATAGAAGAACTGCCTGCGGCGCCACGCTACAGCCAACCGGTGGAGCACGCCGTGACCTTCGAGCAGGTCGAGTTTGGCTACGACGCAGCGCAGCCGATCCTCAAGGGCATCGACTTGCATTGCAAGGCGGGCACGATCACCGCGCTGGTGGGCAGTTCCGGTGCCGGCAAATCGACCCTGGCCAAGCTGGTGCCGCGCTTTCACGACGTCAACGCTGGCCGGGTGCTGGTGGGCGGCGTCGATGTGCGGCAGATCGACCCGGACCAGTTGTACCGGCACGTCGGTTTTGTCTTGCAGGATGCACAACTGGTGCATGGCAGCGTGGCCGATAACCTGCGCCTTGGCTGCCCCACTGCCTGCGATGAGCAATTGCAGGCCGCTGCCCGCGCGGCGCAGATTCATCAGCGCATCCTGGCCCTGCCCCGGGGTTATCAGTCTGTGATTGGCGATGACGCGATCTTCTCCGGCGGCGAGGCGCAGCGCCTGTCAATCGCCCGCACGCTGCTGGCGGACACCCCGGTGCTGATCCTCGACGAAGCCACCTCCCACGCCGACCCGCAATCCGAGGCGTTGATCCAGGACGCGCTCTCAGCGCTGGCGCGGGGGCGCACGGTGTTGGTGATTGCCCATCGCCTGGCGAGTATTCGCGATGTCGACCAGATCGTCGTGCTCGACCAAGGCCGTATTGTCGAATGTGGTCGCCATCATCAACTGCTGCAAGCCGACGGGGCCTATGCCCGGTTATGGCACGCCAGCGCCGTGGAGGTCTCGCAATGATCCGCAGTCTGCTGACCCTGCTGGGTCCGGCCCACGCCACGCGCCTGTACCGTTACCTCGCCTGGCTGGTGGCCAGTGCCGTGTTGCAAGGCTTGGCGGTGGCGTTGCTGGTGCCGATCCTCCACGCGCTGTTTGCCGGTAACCTGCCGCTGGCCATGACCTGGCTCGCCGGCCTGGCGGCGATGGTGCTGCTGACCTGCATCGCCCACTACCAGCAGGCGATGCAGGGGTTCGCCCTGGCACTGCTGGTGCTCACCACCTTGCATGAACGCCTTGGCCAGCACCTGATGCGCCTGCCCTTGGGCTGGTTCAACAGCGAGAAAGTCGGCCAACTGTCGCGCAGCGCCACCAGCGGTACGCTGATGGTCACCGGGCTGTTTGCCCATTATCTGGGCCCGGTGGTGTCCGGTGTCGTGGTGCCTGCCACCGTTGCGCTGACCCTGTTTGTATTTGACTGGCGGCTGGGGCTCACGGCGGTTGCGTGTGCGCCGCTGATCTACTTCACCCATCACTGGTCGGCCAATGCCATTGGCGCCAATGATGCACGGGTCGAAGCCGCGGCCAGCGAAGCCGGCAACCGGGTGGTGGAGTTTGCCCGCTATCAGCAGGTGCTGCGTGCTTTTGGCCAGGCGCAGCGCGGCTATCGGCCATTACAGGCGGCCAATCGCGCACAGCAACAGGCCGGTGGCTCGATGCTGGCGCAGACCTTTCCCAAGTTGCTGGCCGGTGGCCTGAGCGTGCAACTGGCGTTCGCCCTGTTGGTAGCGGTAGGCATCGCCCTGGCGGCCACCCAACAGATCGATGCTATCGAGTTGGTGGCGTTGCTGGCCCTGGCCGCACGGTTTGTCGGCCCCCTGGCGGAGGCGGCCGCGCACAGCGGTTTGTTGCGCATGGCCAGCAACGACCTGGAACAACTGGCGAGCATCCTGCGCCAACCCGCGCTGCCTGCGCCGGCCACCAGCCTGCCCCTGACAGCACCCGGCAGCCTGGAATTCGACCGGGTGGGCTTTGCCTACCCCAGTGGCCCGCCGGTGCTCAAGGACCTGAGCTTCAGCGCCCAGCCCAACACAATGACGGCGATTGTCGGCGCGTCGGGCTCGGGCAAGACCACCGTCACCCGCCTGCTGATGCGCTTCTTCGATGCCAGCGAGGGCAGCGTCAAGGTAGGCGGCGTAGATGTGCGCGCGTTGTCCAGCGAAGCCCTGATGGCGCAGCTGTCCCTGGTGATGCAGGACGTGTATCTGTTCGATGACAGCCTGGAGGCCAATATTCGTGTGGGCAACCCGGATGCCAGCGCCCGGCAGTTGGCGCAAGCGGCAACATTGGCGGGAGTCGATGAGATTGTGGCGCGCCTGCCACAAGGCTGGGCCACCCCGGTGGGAGAAGGCGGTACCAGCCTGTCCGGGGGTGAACGCCAACGCGTGTCCCTGGCGCGTGCCCTGCTCAAACGCGCGCCCATCGTGCTGCTGGATGAAGCCACGGCGGCACTCGACCCGCAGAATGAGGCTTACGTGCAAGCCGCCATTGGCACGCTGATCCAGAACGCCACCGTACTGGTGATCGCCCATCGTTTGCCGACCATCATGGCGGCCGACCAGATCCTGGTGCTGGATGAAGGGCGCCTGGTGGAGTCTGGCAGCCACCGTCAGTTGCTCGCCGACAACGGGCGCTACGCCGGCTTCTGGCACGAGCGTCAACGGGCGGGCGGTTGGCGCCTGAAGGCGGAACGTCCCTCTTTATAGGAGTCGGCTTGCCGGCGATGGCGTCCTATAAAATGCAGAGCATCCCGTTGACCAAGCCGATCAGCACCAACATCAAACAAAACGTTGACTTAGTAAGACGCCAAGACAAACTGCATCAAGCTACCAGATGGGCATCGGGCCCGGGCTTCAATTGCTTCAATCACGGTAATCACACAAGGAGGTGTTTGATGCTGCACAGTCAACGTATCGATATCAGTGAAGAACGCAAAGCCCTGATCGACCAGGGCCGCCTGGCAACCCGCAATTTGGGCGAGTGCCTGGCAGTTGACCAGGTGGCGCTGACAGCGGCCCTTGCCCCGCAGTTCGACCCGTCGCTGGCCGTGGCCCTGCAGACCGCAGCCCAGGCTGGCCAGGCGCTGGGCATCTCCAAGAAAGTCGCCGCCATGGGCCTCCTGTTGGGGCAGTGGCTGGAAAGCGCCCCCCTACCCTTGCGCGAGCAGACCTGGCGCCTGCTGCTGGAGCATCCATCGGACACCGTGCGCAGTTGGGCGGCCTTCGCCAATGCCTATTGCGAACGCGACAGCGAGCTGGAACAGGCCTTGCTGAGTCAGTTGCGGTTCGCCACCGACAGCCACTTTGGTGTGCGCGAATGGGCCTGGATTGCCTTGCGGCCGCTTCTGACCCAGGACCTGCCTACCTCCCTGGTACTGCTACGCCGCCATGCCCGTAGCGACGATCCGCTAATACGCCGTTTCTGCGTTGAAATCCTGCGCCCGCGTGGCGTCTGGTGCGAACACATCGCCCACCTCAAGGCCGAGCCGCAAATAGCCGAGCCCTTGCTGATCGCAATGCTTGAAGAAACCGACAAATATGCCCAAGACTCGGTGGCCAACTGGATCAACGACGCCAGCAAGACCCGGCCAGACTGGGTACACCAACTCTTTGAGCGCTATCCGCCCAACAGCAAGGCCGCCACCCGGATTTTTACCCGGGCTACTCGCAGCCTTTCTCAATAGACATGAACAAGAGTCACTTCTGTGGAAAAGGTGAGCCGCAGAAGCGGCTCACCCAAGGGTTTTAGAAGTGCCACTCCAGGTGCACGGTGGGTGCGTAGGTGTCGGTGCCGGGTTTATGGATCACGCCGTACTTGTGTTTCCAGTACTCGTAGCCTGGACCGATCAACAGGGTATTTTTGCGAGCGAATGCCAGTTGCCCGACATCGACCATCAATGACGCGCGCACCAGGCTTTCCTCGGCCGTGTCCTGCTTGAAGTAATCCTTGCCCTTCTCGGTCTTGTAGCTGGCAAAGCCCTGGAACTTGAGGGGCACGCCAGCCACCTGGAACGGGATGCCCCAGACCATGTGCAACACATAGTACGGGTCGAACTGGATGTTTTCGGTCTGGCACGCATTCAACCCGCAGTGGTTCCACTCCATGGCATACAGCAGGCTGATATCCAGGTAACCGGGCACGTCGAACTTGAGCGTCGGGCCGGCCACCAGCATGCGCTTGCGGGTGGCGAACTCGGTGTTCTTGTAGTTCAGCTCAACCCCGCCGCTCAGGGCCACCTCCTTGACCGGGCCAAAGGCCATCGACCGCTCGAACACCTGGCTGAGGAACAGTTGATGGCGGTACACCAGATAGGCCTCGGTTGCCCCCGAATCGCTGTCTTTCTTTGGATCGTTACTGTCGGACTTGAGCACGTCCAGGTTAAAAAAATTGGAACCGGCTTCATTGCCGCTGGCATGGCCCAGTTGGTAGATCTCCTTCTGGACCTTGCCGCGGATACTGGGTTCGGTGAAGTCGGTACCGTAGCGAAAACCGATGAAGGTGTCGCTCCAGTCCCTGGCCTGCACCGGGCTTGAGATCAGGCTCATTGCGCCTGCGGTTATCAGAAGGGCCTTGCAATACGTTTTTTGTAATTGTTGTACGTACATGTTCAGGATTCCATCACGTCAAAGTTCCAGCCATCCCGGTTTCCAGGCATGCGCAAGCCTTGCCCGGACGACCACGCGGGCCGGGTTCAAGTTGCCAGTTGTGCTGTGGTTTAGCGGGCGTCAGGCATGGGTATAACGAGTGGATTGCCAGGCAATCATTTGCCAGCCGTTATTGCCCGCCTTCCACACGCTGATGTAGCGCGAGTTGAGGAGCATGGGCTCGCCACGGATCACCACGTCCATGTCGATCAGCCCGGTAACGACCACGCAGTCCCCTGCCCTGCGCATCTGCTCGTCACGGCTGGTGAAACCCCGATAGCGCCAGATGCCCTCTCGCATGCCCTGCAGGTAGCTGCTCTTGCTGTCGCTCGTGCCGTCCGAGTGGCTGTAGGTCAAGTCGCGGTTTCCAGGAAGTCCATATCGCCCTCGACCATGGCCTGGCGGCGGCGCAATTCCAGGGTTTGGATCTGTTGTTCTACGCGTTGCTCTGACATCGCTTGACACTCCAGGTTGATCTCAAACATCAGGAATCCGTGGTTTTCAGCGTCACGCCCGCGCTGGCGGGCATGTCTGACTCCACCTGAGGCATGAACAACAGGGTGAGGGTGGCCAGGGCAAAGAACCCGGCGCACACCAACAGGCCCCACGCCAGGCTGTAGTGGGTGGCGATGCCGCTCAACAGCAACGGCGCAAAAGCCGCCAGGCCTCGGCCAAAGTTGAAGCAGAAGCCCGCGCCGAGGGTGCGTACCCGAGTGGGGTACAACGCACTGAAGTAGGAGGCAAACAAACTGGCGAAGGCGTAGAAGAAGGCATAGATCGGCCCCAGCCAGAACAGGATGGCGTTATCGGTGGTGAGTGCATAAATCGACAACATCACCGCACTGCCGAGCAATGACAGGAGCGTGGCATTGCGTTTGCCGATGTGGTCGGCGATGAAGCCAAAGGCATTGATACCGATAAAGGCGCCGATATTGAGGATCGCCATGAAGTTGGCCATCATGCCAATGTCCAGTCCGCGTTCCTTGATCAAGTAGGTGGGCAACCAGGTACTCGCCCCCCAGAAACCAATCACCGCAAAACTCGCCGCCAGGGTACCCAGCAGGGTCAGGCGCAGCAGTTCGGGGGAAAATATTTCGCGTACCGAGACGTGCTTGTGCTGCCTGGGGCCGGCCAGGTTGCGGGCTTTCTGCGCGGTCCACTCCGGTGACTCGGGCACAAAGAAAAACAGATACGCCAGCGGGATCAGGGTGGAGATCCCGGCCACCATGAACAAGGTCTGCCAGTCAGGCAGGTAGCTGGCCGCCGCCATTGCCGCGATGGCCGCGCCAATCGGGAATGAACTCAACACGAACCCGATCGCTCGTGCCCGCTGATGGGCAGGCCAGGTTTCCGTTACATAGGCCGAGACAATCCCCCACACCCCGCCCAAGCCCAGCCCGGACAGAAA
>Ga0180008_1001113_pt1 | contig 18010 bp, 30 predicted proteins | sample MM_PW_MetaG_FD_121121 | JGI IMG/M metagenome (GOLD analysis project Ga0180008, IMG submission 121121) | Groundwater microbial communities from the Aspo Hard Rock Laboratory (HRL) deep subsurface site, Sweden - MM_PW_MetaG | ecosystem: Environmental > Aquatic > Deep subsurface > Groundwater...
CTTGGTAATGTCCTGTGGAGCCTTTCCAAGCATTCTGCTCCCGTGCCAACGATAAATGTCCTCTCCACGCTTAACTGCTTCAATGGTAGCCGTATCTCTGGCAAACCACGCAATGAGGAGAGCTTCCGCAAACTTAAGATCTGCCTCAAGTAAAACCTCCCCCGGCTCCGGAAGCACAATCCTTCGGAACCACTTCGGTACATTCTGACTATTCCAACCTTCTTTAAAGTAATCCTTCTTAGAGTTGAGTCGCCCTGTCCCTGTCCCAGTAACCGAATACAAAGTCCGAAGGCGTTGGTCTTGGCTCAATTTCAGATCTGCATATGTGCTCTTGCTCTTCTGAGCGTTGCGGACGCCAATTAAGGTTTCTAACTTCTTCATTCCTGGAAGCTTGGACAGCTTCAACAACGCTTCCTCGTCCACAGTCAACTTGTGCGTTTTCCGATTGAACCTCTTCTGAAGTTTCCACTCCCCATAAATTAGCTGCTTCAGTTGCTGTGGACTGTTCAGGTTGAAAGTCTCTGGCAAGTCTAGGGATGCCTTGCACAATCGTTCTCGTCGTAAGATAAGGTAACGTAACACGTTGCGAAGGCGAGTCTGGTATTCCTTGTCCGCCCGGACGCCACGCAGCCCCATCTTCAGAACTGTATGGAACAATGGCATCACAAATCCAAAAAATTCTTTCTCCACGTTGAACTCTTGTAATTCCGCAACAAGGGCCTCTGCAATCTCCAGGGTTACTACATTGTCTATACAGTTGTATACCCATCTATCCTCCTCAGTTTCTGCTGCTTTCAATCGCCATTTATAGTATGGCTCCTTCGTATATATCGACGCTAAGTAATGCAAATCGTGCGGCAACTCTGGATGCAAAAAATGGTGCGCAACCATCGTGTCGAAGTGTAACTTCCGAACTGGAAGGGAGTTCCCCAGTAACATGCTCAGGTCGAATGAACCATTCTGAGCTACTAGACCCGGATGACTCCATAGAAAGCGTCGAAGTAGGTTCTCTACTTCTGGGGTTATACTCCCCCAATATTGCTCTCCTCTAGGAATACAGATGGCACCTTTCGCTTCATAGGCAAACCCAATACAATCTATCCACTTTCCCTTGGTCTCCACGTCGAAAGCCACTAGGGGCCTTTCGCTGGCCTCGGCAAAGAACGCCTTCACTTGATCTATGGTAGGAGACACAATATACGTTCTGGCCGGAATACTTGATTGTATTTCCTTTGCCTCATTCCAAGCTCTTCGCACATCTATTGTCATACTCAGCCTAGCACTACCGTAAGTGTATTTTACTGACCCTTTACCTTCCCTTTCTTTCTTGGCAGACTTGTCACTCATTCTACGAATGTAGCTTGGATGGAAGGTAGGGACGACTTTGATCCCCCCTGGTACATCCTTATGGAGATATTCTCCAGTGAGTATACTGCCTCGCCAGTCAGTTATTCCACTTAGCCCAGTCAGGCATTTCAATGGCACAGCACCCAGAGCCATGATACAGTTTGGCCTTAACTCCTTTGCTATGTACTGCCGTGCCCATTCTTCGCATTCCTCCAACGTAATGCCTAGCTCTGACAGTCTAGACACTCTGTTGTCTGGAGGTCTGGTTGGAATGACATTCATAACATAGCACTCACTCCGGGGAACTCCCGCACATCGTAACACATCATCAAATAACCACCCCGCGTCCCCAACGAAAGGTCGAAGCTTAAGTGCTTCCTTCTCACCAAGAGCTTCCCCAAGGAAGACTAACTTGGCATCTTTTGGACCTTCTCCAAGGACACAAGGTAGCCGTCTAGCGGCCAATTTTTCAAGTAGGGTCATAAGTTTCCTAAGTACTTAGCTAACTTCTTCCAACTGTATGTTTCTTTACATAAATATCCGCAAGTCGAGCTTTCTTTCCTGTTTCCAATTGCTCGACCAGAATCAACAACAACTGCCTAAGCAAGTGGTTCTTTTGCCCATATCGCATCTTAGACAAAACCTTCAACCATCTAGCATACAAATCGCTCTCAACTCGAAAGTTTACTAATGGCATGTTCGACCTTCACGCGCATAGCTTTCCAACGTTTATCTACTCGAATCAAATATCTCCGCAAGTTATCTGCTGGCTCTTTCTCCAGAAGGCCTACCTCTAAGTTACACAAAGCATCTTTAAGGTCCATCACTTCTCTCAGATAATCATATAGCTTAAGCATTTCGTTAACCTTTCCCCTTTGCTCTATATTGTTTTTTATATTCCTTACTAGCCATTACGCATCTTTCTCTTGCTAGCTTTCAAAGGATCAAGAGCTTTCTCTTTCAACTCTGCGCCCTTCTTCAAGTGTGTCGCCATCGGACAAGGCTGCTGAGTCCACTTAGATTCTGGTACCCGATATATGGAGCAAAAATTCCCATCCCTCAAGCCGCACTCCGCGCACTCTTGGACAATTGGGAATCGTTGTTCCTGCGCTGGCACACGATAAGTCCTCACGTAGTCACCCCTCCATTCAGAATTGATAGGTTCATAAAGTTCCAGACAATCTTGTTCTTGTATGCCTTGTTACCCGTTCCAAGATACCGATCTAGAGCTTTCTCTACGTTCCCTCCAGATCGCGTCAACAAGTCCTGTAAGATGAAGCTCGTCGCTTGAATGTTAATTCGGTAGTCGAACAAGTCCCGCTTCTCCTTACAAATGCCAGCTTTCACCAAAGCGTCTCCCCAATGCTTCCACATTACCTGACCTAAGCCAATCGCTCCAGCAGAGGAAATTGCTGTAGGCGAAAACTCCGACTCTGCCTGCATCAAGGACAGCAACAATAGAGGATTCTTATACTTAGCTACTTCTACCACAGTCTCTTCTGCTTGAGTCTTGGAAATCTTCGTAGACTTCTGATATACCCAATCTCGCAAAGCTGGTTCCTTTGCTTGCTTGGCAAACTCTTTGGGGTAAACTTCACTAATCAAAGTTGCGTTCTCTATACGTAGGCTCTCGTTCTGTTTAATCAACATATTGTTGGCCAGTAGAGAAAAAACCAACGCAGCACCGAGTGCTGCAATTGTTAACCATCTATACATTGTACCTCCTCAGTGTGAATTACATTTGGAACACTTAAAAAGAAAATCCAACGTCCTTTGATCTACTTTAGGATCAAATTTTTCATACTTACTCCGCCGTTGTAGTTGAACTTTTCTACAATGGATACAACGCCAATGTATTGTCTGTATCCACTTAGCGCGTGATTTAGTAGATTGTTTCTTCTCTGACACAGATTTCATATCCATTCTCCTTTGCACATCTTGTACAAAGTGTTTTCAACCAAAAACTCCTGCAATACAATTGTCCTGCCTGGCCACATAATTCGCAGGTTCTATTTGATTCTTCTTCAGCTTCTCCGATAAGTGTAAAGGCTTCTTCTCCACCATCAGCATAAAAACGCAGGGTACCAAACTTTTCCTTGACTTGCAATGCAACTACGCCTAGAGACTCTAGCCTCTCCGAAAGTCTCCATATCAAATCAAACCAGCCATCTCCGCACTCGAATCCAAAGCACATTAAGTTTTCCCTAGGTGATAACGTATAGCCTGAATATAAATGTGGAAATGCTTTGAGTAGTTTTAGTGTGTTTTCTTTGTTCATCTTTCCTGTTATCTCCTTATGACAAGTGCATTCTTGATAATCGTATAATACCTCATCCGACTCATCGTCACAAATAGCAGGACAGCCAGGCAAATGCTCCAAATAAATATATGCCATCTCATCCTCCCGACCGCCGCAGGGCGGTTATTTATCCTGTTTTGTTCCACAAGGTTTATTGGGGTCTATAATGGTTCCCCCAAAAGTACAGGCCAGATTGTATGCGGTTTTAATCGACAATCTTAAACAGGAATCACACACTAAAAACTCACCATGCTTTTTCAAAGATAATCCGGCACATTCTCTGCCCCCGTTCCCAGGTCCAAAAGAAACCATCGGGATCAGTTAATTGTTGTGGAATAGCATAATAGCCACATTTCTAGCAAATGCAAGAATAAGGAGTTGGAAATTCATGCCAACATTCCCCCAATGCCTCAACAATCAGCTTGTCCTTTTCTTGATCAGTCATGGTTTCTCCTTTGGATGTCGCCATCACTCATTGAGTGCCCCGCATGTTCCACCACGCCGTCCGCTCCGCTTGATCTGCTAACCTGGATATATTAGACCAAGGGATTCGACCCATTCTTTTAATCGCAAAATGGCACTATGCCCAACAAAATAGCCTTTAGAATCTGGGAATGGGAAAGTTTTTTGTTCCAATTTCCCTGGACAATATTTGCAAAACTTCAGAGGATGAAAAGTCACCCGCCTACACTGATTACAAGCGTAAAGAGTCCTATTCGCCATTTTCTCCCCTTTTCATCAATGCCCATATCTTCTTAGGTCCTGAAATAACTAAGGTTTGGCACTTCCACCATTTTTGCTTCGATTTCAGCACGGTTCCCGCCATGCCCGCCCACTCCGTTCTGTATCTGCCCTAATAAGCTCCTACTCGGGGATTTCACGTTCGTTCCGTTTCCTCTGCCTGTAGTTATTTTTGGTTTCCCAAATTTTTAGGCTTGCTGATTCCACGTCTATCCCTTTCGGATATTGTATTCCGCCCCCTGGCCGGATTCCCCACCCGGCTCCTTCGCGGTTAGCTTAATCGTGATAGAGCAGTTCACAATTAAGGTACGCTCCGGCGTCACTTACCCAGTGCTGACACACCGCAGGGGGCAGAACTTTTCCACTCCTAACTAGCAATCTTCATCTTCGACCACCGAAGATAGGTTCTCTCTTCGCCATCCTTAGTTACAACCTGGTGCGCAATTGTGGCCTGAATCTGCGTCCCAATTCCCACTTCATCATCAATCCCTCTCGGCGTCATTAGAGGAATAATCTTCTGCAAATTCGCAAAGGAGAACTGTCCGATAATTCCCATGTAAATCACGCCCTTTCCATTCTGCAATGGATCTGGTGAGATTACTCGAAACCGAGCCTTTACGGACTGTCCACCCTTGGATGTCGGAAAATAAATACTCCCTTCGTCATCCTTCAAGAGTCCTTCGTATGCAAAGGTATACATCCCAGGCGGAAGCAACTCAACCGGAGCCATTACCTCTTCCATTGTCATTCCAAGTTCGTAAACTGCCATTCTTTACTACCTCCTTATTTTTTCTTCGCTTCCAACATCTTCGCTTCCTTGTCTAAGTAGGAGTAGTCCTGATCAATATACTTAGGCAAGTTATCAAATTTCCTAGTACCAAGGAATCCAATAAACCCATTCGGATCTGGTCTAGTCAACCACTTATATTGAACTCCACTCTTTCCATCACTTACAACAACTGACTGAAAGCACTCGCCGAACATCTTCGGAATCGCCTCCGGAAGTATCTTGCCCCAAATGAGGGGTGTTATTCGGCCTCGGCCAGTTATCTCGTCTCTCTCCGATTGAAGATGCCCAGTAACAATAACATTCATTCCGGTTCCCATCATTGATCCGAAGACACTTGCAACCTTCTTCATGGCTGGTCTGTAGTCTTGTATCTGGGTATCGGCTCGTCCTGCACTAGCAACGATAAAGTCAAGTACGGCATCCCCAAAGGGTCCAAGGGTTTCTATTATCAAAGTTCCTTTGCTCTCTTCAGTTGCAATAACATCTAAGTGCTTATAGATTGAATTGATATCACTGAGTAATACTTCAATCAGATCCTTCTTAAGAGGAGGATTCGCAAGCAAACTAACTTCCCGTGGCATCGCGGTATAGTTCACTACCAAAACCTTCCCAAAGTCAAATGGATCTGGCCAGTAGTCCTCAAGCTTTGCAACCTCTGCATACGGAACCCTCAAGGCACTCACATTGTCCGGGGAATCGAAGTTGAAGAGGATTCCCTTCCCAGGTAGAGTGCTCAAACTACGCGTCTTTCCGGTATGGCTCTCTCCGAGTATGAGGGCGGTAAACGTGTATCACATCCTTTCCACATCTTCTTACAAACATCCGATGTGCTTGATATTTGCGCTCACATTCTCTATGTACGTAATTATGAGCGCCTTTGTATTTTACAACTTCTTCTTGTGGACTCCAACTTTTACACCGTACACAATATTTCCATGCAGGATATCCACAGTCCCTCAATGCTTTCTCTCTATAGTGTAACTCTTTATGATATGCCTGATCTTCGCATACTACTAAATTTCTTAGATCATTATTTAGTTTATTACCATCTACATGATGAACAACTGCTTTTAAGGGTAATAAACAATCCAATACTTCTTCTACTACCAATATGGAAACAGGCACACATCCAGATGCACTAGCTCTTGGATGCCCCCAAGAAACTTTATACCAATATCTAGGAATTGCTTCTGCCTCCTATTCCAAGAACGCTACTATCTTTTCGATAGCTCGGCACGCTCTTACTCTTTGGCCAATTAAAAGTTTGTTTCTTCCTGTGGGATCATTCGAGTATATATAAAAATCCCCGGATGTCCCTCCTCTATCGCCTTTATAAGATACAACGCTTGCTCTTCCTGACATGGACGTCCCACCGGAACCCAACCTTTCTTGAGTTCATCTCTGTAGATAACTTCTACTTGATAATTCACTCCCTTTTGTCTCCTCTCTAGTTGGGCTCGAAATATCCAATTAACTGTATCATACTTTGGCCAACTCATGTACTTGCTAGCTCCTCCCTTATTGTATCAATCGACACAGGAAAGAAATCCCAAACATCTACTCCAGTATTCAAACAGTTCCTTTGTCTCTTAAACAACTCATGCACATGTCCACAGAGGAACTGCCGACTCCTGTCTACTGCCGATAATGCCGGATCATGTACAAGTGTAAACTCTTCCACAACCAAACTGGTATGCACACTTTGAAATCCTAGATCCACGTATCGGAGTGCATCTAACTTATCATGGTTCCCCAAGATCAACACTTTGGTCCCTTGGAGCCTCTTTAAAATACCCTCCACAATAAACGGTGAGTTGCTTAAGGTTAAGTCTCCAAGAAAGAACACCAAGTCTTCCGGAGATATTCTTGCATTGTATTTGCCTCGCAAGACCTCCGCCATGTGGTTTGCATTTCGGAAAGGTCTACCACAATAGGCAATCACGTTCTCATGTCCAAAGTGTTGATCTGCGGTGAACCAAATCACACTAACTCCTCTCCCATTCATCCTCCGGCTTCACATCAAAGTTACACTGTGCAAAAGTCTCCCGCATGTTCTCTGGCGCAACGCACAGTGGTCCAAAGGAGCAACCTCCAAAGTTCCCACAGCTCCGTGTATTCTTTGGGAAATATCCTTGGCTCTCCAATGCGCACCATAGAGCATATTTCTCTCGCATATCCTTATACCACTCTTCAATGTCCCAGGTATCGAAATCCACCACATCTTGCGTGAAGATCGACCTTGGCGGATCTGCTTTCCGCTTCGCCGAAACAAGTCCATCCTTACTAGAGATATGCACCCCATTCAACCTAAACAACACCCTCCAGACAGGCTCCCCAAGTTTCTCACTTGCTCCAACTGCATACCCAACAAGCTGATTGTTCGGCCTCCCACAGTATCCCCAAGTACTAGTGCTAAATTTCCACTCGATTGCGGCGCACTTCTGTGTTTCCTTGTGGCGCAACATTCGATCAATCTTTCCGACCACGGGTATTGGGAGTCCGGGAACTTCAATCTTAATCTTCGATTCTCCACCAAGGTCTTCATATTCTGCATCTACTTCCTTGTATTGCTCATGATACGCCTTGATGATCTCCTGCAATTTCTCCGTCGTATACAGTACCTTCGTCTGTCCCGCTGCTGCTCTTGCCTGAACTTCCGGCATCCATGGACTCCAGAGTGTTTTGCACATTTCCAACGCTGCGTCCAAGCTCTTCTGATTGTACAACGTCCTCAGAGCTTCGTGCCCCGCATTCCCGAACAGCATCGCTATCTTTGGTTCCCTGCCAACTAATCTGTACTTGTATTCCCACATCACCTTCCTTGGGCAGGTATCCAGCACCTCCGACCAACTCCAACTTAAGTGCTTCAACTTGAAGCTTTCCAATAGGCACCTCCGTATAATAATATCCAACCGCTCCATCTTCCGAATACATATCCTCATCCCAAGGATTAGCCTTCAGCGGAACAGTCTTGAACTTGCAACCATACACTAGATACAACTCCAAAGCCTTCCGAGCTGCAAGGTGTGTGTGCATCTGTGCCAGTTTCTCTTCAAAATACACAGCTACTGGCCACTCAATCTCATCTGCCGTTGCCATTACAACAAATACATCTTCTGTAATTTTAAGGCTCAATTCTTTTCCTTTCCGCAAACAGTACAGCGCCATGTCGAAGTTTTATCTGCCGTCTGATTGTGCACACGTTTTCCCTTTCCATATGTATCATCTTGATACTTGTTCTTGCACTCACAAGGGAGAATTTTAATCATTTTATTCCTCCTACATAGCGTCTTTCACTTTCCTCTTTGCCTTTGCTTTCTTCAAATTCATCTTCGCAATCTGTACACTAAGCATATGTGAAAAGAACACTACCTCTTCTAGTGTGAACTCAAAGCTTCCACCCAACTCTCGTCCTTCTTCTTCTGTCAACAAGCCTTCTTTTGTTACTCGCATGTTAGAAAGGCTCGATTTCTAGGTGATTCTCCTCGGTTAAGGAAAATGGGCATCGTGCACTATCAATATGACTAAAACTGTACACGCATCCCGTACCCCATCCTTCTCCTGCATTAAACTCTAGTAAGCTAGCAAAGGGTTCTCCATTAGCGTCACAAAGGGATATTAGAATATCCGGCCCTCCTCTTCTGCTACTCATACGTCTTTCCTCCACACGCATAAAAACATTCTCTGAAACATTGGCAAATTGGTCCCGATATTCCTCTCTCCACAAACCTCGAAATCTCTTGATTGCTGATCGTTTCCTTTTGGTTGTAATAACTTCTTCATTATCCTTCGTAGAGGGATCTTCTTCTCCCAGAATTCGCAATCCTTCACTGTAATCTGACCTAGATATACCTAACCAAGCTTCGTACAACCTCGGAGCTTCAGAAACTTCATGTACAGTAAATTCTACCGCACATGGTGTAGAACGTAAGTTGACTAAGAAACTCCGTGCATCTGAATGTGTGGCTGGAAAAACTGTCTCCCTACGCCCAAGGGGTCTAAATGATCCGATATCTATAGTTTGTGCTAGGAAAAAAGGCCGCCCAATTAGTTGCTGTCGCCAAGCAAAATAGTCCTCTCCAATACTCTCTCTTACTGTAGTAATAATAACTAACTTTTCCCCTAGTGTTGGATAGTTTAAGTGATCCGGCCATAGCCCCAAATTAGGGGAAATAGAACTAGATGTAAACACTGACCGTAATGGTCTTGGTTCTGGCATAACTAACCTCCTCCCAAATAGATTTTGCGTAGATTTATTGGCATAATGGTCTCTTCAAAAGTGCTACAAGTATCTTCAGGCCGTTCCAAACACTTGTGTGGCTTTTTCCCATAGTGTGTACAGTAGTTCCAGTTAGCGCATTCTTTCTCTGCAACGATGGATTTCCAATATCTACTGTCTACCTCCTTAGTACTAGCTGTCTCCTTCGTTACTTCCGGCAACATAAGTGGTGTGTCAGGATAGTGTCCTCTACCTACTACCGTATTCCGTGAAATATTTGTCGCTACAATAGGTGTCGTAGGATCTTGCTTCGCTTGCCACCAAAGATTTGAATACCAGATACCTTTCTCCAATGACCACTGTCCCAGGATTCGCACTTTCCCCGATTTGTTCATAAATGCCCACTTACTAGAAAGCAATTTTTTTAGTAAAGCAAATACAGCTGCATCATTCTGTGCGATTGCTCTCCGCAGAGCTTTATTCTGTGACAAAGACCACAAGAAATCTTGCGTATCAGACAATCTTAGGGTAGGCTTTTTCTCTTTAGCAGTATCCTCAACTTCTACCCACTTTCCATCTAACCAGGTCCGCTGCTTCCCATCGTAGGACGTATAGTGAGTATGATCTACACTTGGATACAAACTATCCCCATATCCCGTAACCACTCCATTATGTGCGACTCCCATTTCTGCACTCCATTTTACTGCATGTAACTCTACCTTTGTTTGAATAGGAAATGGAAATGGCTGTGAAAACTCAATGCTCTTTCCTCCATGTGTTGCAATCCGAAAGTGGCCAACGATTGCTCGCGTTCGGGGAACTTTTTGTATTTCATCTAGAAAGTAATCCAAGGTTTGAAACTTCTTCCCAACTACTTTCCCATCCTGAACGTACATAAAACCCAATCCATCGTCGTTATCCCAATACATCTTTTTCATATCCAGCACTTTGGGCAACGCTACTCCAGCAGGTTTAAAGAAAATTACGCACATTTTTATCCTCCTTAGTGTAGCAGATTTTATTTTAGATACAAAGAAATGCTTGCACTTTTTAGTTAACTATGCGAAATTCTTACGCATCATTTGTACTACTCGTTGACGTTTCAAACAATGAAGAAGCACTTTCCCCGCTTCCAAAGTAACCAGCATCCAAAACACGCTGGCTCGCCTTAGTTCCTTTGAGCAACACTTTCTTTTCCTGCAAATAAGCCGTCAGTATAGGATCGATGGTAAAGAATTCCGCTAACATGTTCCAAAGATCACCTACTGAATAGCGAAGCAACTTTCCCAAAACAGTTTCTTTATGCTTCACAAACTCACACAACCAATGCACAAACTTAATATACGCTAGGATTGATCCATAGCAAAGTGTTCCCTTGAAAATTCGACATTCAATAGTCGATGGAATTGTAATATTCAATGCTTGGTATCTATTAATTACACTTCCGCATTTCTCCTTTACTGCCTTGTAAACTACATTTCCATTTAACTTTCCGTACCCACCTTTTTCATCTTTAAAGAACGCATAATGACAGTATCCATTCTCCTTCCTCTGTGCAATTCGCTCGAAGAATGGTTGCAACCTCACAAACAATACCACCAACATAGTCATTTGCAAATCTGTAAGGTCTCCCCTACTCCTATGCACGTGCACTCCGCAGGTCCTTGTGTTAAAGGAACTCCCATGATGTTCCTTTACAATTTCACAAGTCTTTTGCAACCATGTCTGCTCTTCCCAGGCACTTAACGAGTGCGGATGACTAACAATCTCGAAGCCCGCTGCCAAACTTCCATCACTTTTCATATAAAATGCTCCGTGCGTTTTTATAAGTTTATTCAACTCTGTTACGCACATAGGCACTAAGAATCTCGCATAGTCTCCCGTAGTAGCATCTTGTTCTGATGTATCTACTTCTAATTCAATCCCATAGTGGGGAGGTTCCTTTCCAAAGAACACTGGAACGGGCCTATAATGGGCCGCGTTTATGCCTAACTGAGGTAACAGGGTTTTAAGGTTATAGCAAGTTGTACAATAATTAGTTCCAGAGTGTAGAGCTGTTTTGGAGATAACAGCCCGACATGCGTGGCAAACAGCTAGATTATTGGCACAAGTTGGGCAAAGCCGTCCCCCGTTGTATCCCTCTAAATTTACAAGTTTACTCTTTTCTACATATAGATTACAATTAGTGCACCTTCCAAATGAATACTTTGTTATGCAAGCATTGCAAACAAAGTTTCGTTTCTGTGATCTTGGCACTAAATTTCCTTCAATAAGACTTAACCATCCATATATAGTATTATGGAGATCTAGGAATTTCTTACAGCGGTTACAATAACCTTGCGCAGTACCACAGTACGTACACTCAAATATTCCATCCGGTTTCTTGACAAGTGTATCCCTCTTACAACGTAGACAAGATGGATATTTTGTCTTCTTTTCTGGGCTCGACGTGTTAGCTGTAGTCTGATTTGCACTCATCTTACCTCCTTTATAAATGTGTATGTTTTACACAACGCTTACACAACTCGCACTCTTCTGATTTTCGTTGCAAGGTTGCCTTTAGATAGTCTTGTCTACACTTATCCACAGCCAATCGTGGACTCTTCGCAGCCAGCACAACATTCTCTATGTTATCCATCCAATCCTTTAGAAAGTTCCACACCAGGAGTCCTCTTGACATTTTACAACCTCCTTTATGGTTCAGGATTAAGACAAATCGCTCGCATTATATAGTACGCCATTCGATTCGCTTTCTCCAATCCTAAGACCTTCCGGTATTTATCTTCTATATCCAAGGCTTCCATTTCAATGTTAAAATATATATCGCACTTTTCTGTACCTTCGAGTGCCTGAAGCTCTGGTAACTTTCCCTCTGCATCTTGTACAACATGCGCTAATTCATGCGCAAGCGTAACTAGCTCCTCCTCAGTGAGGAAGGCTGGATTTCCATCCATATCCACTAAGTAAACTACTCCATCCTCATACAGGCCCCGAATTGGCATCTTAGTCATCTCTTCAGCTTTCTGCTCTGTAATTACTTGCACTTCTGGAACAGGAATAGCTGTTGGATCTTGTACTCCCATCAGAGACGCTACTCCCAACAATATTGCAGCAATCAAACTATGCACCCTACACCTCCCTTAGTTAGTTGATTTTCTATTCACCCCCATATATCCTCTGCATAACTTTAGCAAATCGAACAATATTCAATTCTCCCAGTCCTGGTCTTGAATTACATTCTAATATCCACAGATTTTCTTCTTCATCCATTATAATATCTACGGCCCCAAAATCATAAGCTAAGGCCATCAATGCTTTCTCCGCCAATTTGCTTAATTGCTTTCTAAGTTGCCCTGTATTATCATTAATTGCACTCCAAGTAGCTCCCTTGTCTAAATTCCAACAAATATCCTTGCAGTCTTCGGAGGGAAATTTCTCCATGTAAAAAGCACTAACCGCTCCAACTTGTAATATCCTAAATTCTCGACTTTTATTGATGAATTTCTGATATACATTCTGCACCAGCCACATTGGTCTATGTCCAGACTGATCAAAGCACTTAACAATCCCCCGTCCACCCTGTCCAACATATGGTTTTTGCACTAAATTTGGCTTCCCATCTTCCTCCCATTCCCGTTGCATTGTATAAATCTTTGGCAAAGGAAGTCCAGTCCTGAGAATTTTCTGCCCCTGGATTCTTTTATCGCAGCACAATACACGATTTAAAATTTTAGCTCCACATAATTCACAGGGATACACTACCGAATGTCTACCCCAAGTAAGGATTACATCCCTCTTGGTCAACTTTATCTCCGGGCTCCATTCAGTAAAACATCCTGTTTGAAGTAACCTTCTTCCAGTGGAACTCCTCTGTGTATATAAGTAGAGTATTCTTTCCTTCCTTCTATTTATGCTATGCATCAACATTTGTACTCCCGATTTGTTCTCCCCCCTTTGGCACATTATCTTTCTCCAAAGTCTCCTTAAACAACAAATTCCCCGCAACATGAAATATAATAACTCCCTCTGGTTGCATGAATTCGGGTGCTGCCTTACTCCCACCAGTTCTCAGCACATCCAAAGCATCCTCTACTAAGCGTGTCTCGAACAAACCCTCCGCAATCACAGGCACCACATGACAACAAGCGGGTCGAACTTCTGGATCGCTCCACTTGGTTACGTTAAACAGAGAGAATCGCCTCTCCTTCAATCCATAATCACGCTGAATTCCCTGGCCCCACCACTCGCCAAAGTGACGGCCAGGCCCGAGCTTAAATAGTTCATCTGCGTTATCATTCGCCCACTTGGCGAAACCGTGATTGTCGTTTCTTAGGGTGATGTATCTGATACGACTTCCGACAAACATCACAGCCCTAAACGCAGTATTATAGACCAGGGCATTCTCTATCCCCGGAATTCCTCCGGGATATTCGGTTTCGACGATGTAGATTTGCCCACTCGTCCCATCAATCTTCTCCGTAACCACACAGTCTCTCAAATACCTGGGAATCTTTGGAAAACCAACAAAGTCCATCATAAATATCCTTTCTTTACTAAGCATACAGGGCAAACAAGGATTTCCGGGGCACAGTAATCATCATCTATAATATATCCTATTGGTGACTTACAAAACTTGCATGTCCCAATGTGTACAGCTTGGTGCTGTTCATCTTCACAGCCTCTTCCCCAAGACTTCGATTTCACGAACCTTCCACAGTCTAGGCAAAAATCTTTTCCTGTCTCCATATAGTTCTTTCTATTGAAAAAAGCAGCGGCCCCGGTTTGCTCCGGCGCTGTGGTCTATGGACTACTATGTAGTTCATCTCTTTGCTGACCCAACCGCTGCTGCATGGGGTTATTACCATGAGACAGCAATCTTACTAAGTGGTTTAGTTCCTGACCGCGTAGGTGCTTCGTAGTGCTAACAAGCCACATCGCAATCTCCTGACCTCGTAGGTGCTGAACGTTATAACTCTTCAGATCGCTCTCTCGCTATCCAAATCAGATTCAACAACAGGCTATTTCTTCCTAAGCTCAACTTGTAATCTTATTCTACTCTCACAGTCAACACTTACATTCTAGTCTACATCTAACGGGCCTGTCTCCTCTGATCTGGGGCTGACAAAAAACTCAATAAATTCAATCCCTTAACCGAAAACCGAAAGCACTCCCGAACATTTTTGGACACATTAATATATAATGTTTCCAAAAAGTCAAAATCTACTCTTTGGAGGACCCACTTCTATGCTCAACCCAGTCAACGTAACCATGGAAGATATCCTAATGGAAAGTGAAGACTTTGCAAATGCCGAAATTCCCGAACGCAGAATCCTCCTCTATCCATGGCTTCTTGAAGAAACAATAACGCTCGTTTCTGGTGCTCGTGGTTGTGGCAAATCTTGGTTTGGTTTCTCCATTCTAGATGCTGTCACCAAGGGTCTCCCTTTTGGTCCTTGGCCTGCACCTAATCCGGTTCCTTGCTTCTACCTGGACGGCGAAATGCATATCTCCGACACTCAGGCTCGCCTCAAGCATCTCGGTACTCAAGACCGCAAAGCACCCCTCTATGTTTATTCCGATGCTTTGGCCAGTCTCTACGGCGTCCAGTCCTCTTCCCTTCTCCGCCCTGAATGGCGCAGATCCATTGAGGACTTGCTTGTTTCCCACAAAGTCAAGCTTTTCGCCATAGACAACATAGCCTCTCTTTCCCCAGGTATTGACGAAAACACCAAACAAGCCTGGGACCCAGTTAACCAATGGCTGCTACGGCTCCGTTTCCGGGGCATAGCGACCATTCTCTTCCACCACCTATCCAAGGGTGGCACTCAACGCGGAACTTCAGCGCGTGAGGACAATTTGGACGTTTCCATCCAACTTAACCTCCCTCCTAACTACAATGCCCAGGACGGCTGCCGTTTCCATGCCCTTTTTACCAAACGTCGGACCGTGTGCGATACTGACTCGCACTTAATCGAACCCATGGAATTTCTGCTCCAATCCCAAGACGGCCATGCTACCTGGACGGTCAGTAATTTTGCCGAGAAAAACGAGTCCACAATCATCCAAATGCTCTCCGAAGGTTATCGACAAACTGACATCGCCACTACTCTTTCCATGGACAATGGGCAACTTTCCCGGATGGTTCGCAAACTTTGCCAAAAAGGCAGGATTGAACGGTCTGTAATTCAGAAATACAAACGAAAACAAGACCTTAGTGAAGATTCTTCCTTTTTGGAAAAAGTTTTTGACTAAAATGCAAAAAAACAGAGGGTATCAACAATAATTTTTCCTAATAAAATCCAACAGTTAACAAAAAAGGCCTTTTTCGCTCTTTTTAAGGCCGAAAAGTCAATAATATTTTTGACTACTAGTCAACAACTCGAAAAGCTAAATAATTTCCACTTGTTATGTTAAACCTAAAAGTCAACAATTTTTTTGACTGCTTGTCAAAACCCATTCTGGGTGGTGTTGTTGACTTTCCTATATTTTATATAGGAAGTCAACAACAACAACTAGTGGGGAGGGAACAAAAATTATAGGCTCCTTCGATTTGGTGGTTTATAACCACAAGCAGATAAAAATCTTTTGGTAGAAAACTTTGGATTGTCTCTTACAAATAACTTAGCGAAATCTATAAAGAAATTATACTCAACCTGAGAAATCCAATCTCCGTCTCAAATAAATTTCGCAACAATTTCATAGTGTTTCTGTGAAAAGACTGGTTTCTTATATTCTCGCATAAGGACCACTCCTTTATAAGTTTAAATCTAAACTTCTACAGTCCCTCATAAAACCTCTTTACCTATAATACAAAGACCTTAAAGTTTTATCCTCCTCCCTGGGAAGAAAACAGTGATACAACAGACAAACACTACTTCGCCACTTTCTAGGCAAACAACAACCCCTACCTTGTCTCCAGAAACCTGTTCTAGTACTCCAAAGGGAAACAATCTCTCTCACGGCATAGTCTGGAATATTACCTAGATATCCCCAAGAGAATCGGCATCTTTTGCAACAACATGCCTTAGAAAGAGGTAGACCTTCCAATCGGAGCCCCGTGTACCTCTTACAAATACCATTTTGAAAATTACACTTATAGTCGATTGCTTCGGTCGACTCATTTACTTGCTCTAGTTTTTTCCAAGTTCTAAAGATTCTTATTCTAAAATTTTTAGATACCTTCTTAGGAACTTTAGAACTCATCGCCTTGAATGTTTTATACACTCGAAGATAATAAGGACTAGACTTTCGCATAGTAATCCTCTTTAGAAAGTTAACTCTAAATCTAGACTTCTATACTCTATCTACAAAAATGTACTCTTGCAAAAGCACTCCCATGATTTGTATCCCATGTGCAGCTTCCCTGGCATCAACCAGCCTACCAATGACTAGTGCCCTCTTAAGTTCCTTGGTATAAAGATCCAAGTTCTCCACTGTCCGTTGGATGTCTGTGGAGATTTTCAATTTCTCCCCCTTCCATAGCATGTTGCATTTCTGCTAATCTTTGTAACAATTCCAACTCTCTATGGCAACTTATACAACATCCGCAATTCTCATCTACCACATATGGCTCTCCCCAAAATACCCCTGGGTACTCTTCCGGATTCACTTCCTTCAGACATGGTTTCCGATGTAAACATTCCATGGTTTCCCCTCTGCTAGCGACCTCTAGTTGCCCATACAGCCTCTTGTGAAGGGTTATCAGAGAATAACATAACTCCCCCCTGATCTGCATGCAGATAGAACAGGTCATTTCCTTTTGCATCCTGAACGTACAAATGGTCATGATTATTCAGAAAATCTCTCTGTACGATCAGTTTGTATTTTGCGCCATCTGCAAATCCCATAAAGTGTACAACCTTCTTTGGGTGATCTTTAATTGGGGTAACGAGCATTAACCTTGGTTTTTCCTTGTCCATAGTTCCTCCGTTTGAAGTTATTTTAAAACCTAAGTATTGGTAACGACTTCTCTGCGAGCTCTAATATCCACCACGTTATGGCAAACGTCGCCAAGTAATACCCAAGTGTCCCACCCAAAGCAACAAAGAATCCTGCCAGAAAGAACTCTGCACACTTTCTCACGTTACACCTCCATGTTATGGGTGATATTGAGCATAGTATTTGTCTGTGGACCCTTGGCATTTAAACATATCTATCCCCCGATCATGTATGTGTAAGTAGAACAACCTTCTTCCCCGTTCATCCTGGATGTAAAGATGATCGTGCGGAATGTAGGATGCGCTAGCCTCACGTTCGATAATTAGTGTCCACAACTTACCATCAAATTCTATGAATGGAACCTGTAGTACATGTGTCTTTGGTTTGCTCTCTTCCATGTTAGCTCTCCCTTTCTTCTTGTATTTGCTCCGCAACCCTCCGCAACACTTCTTTAGCCACCATCGCCTTAATCCACAAGCCAATCTTCGTCGGATTCGGATTCCGGTACTCTTTGGACTTGTAGCTAGCTTTTATTGCAACGTCGCTCAGCTCTCTTCGCATCCTTATATGCCCTCCTAAATCCGGATAATTTAATACTTCCATTCGGCAACCGATGATACTCCCTAAGCTCCAGAGTAACGAAAAACGGCATCGTCTGCCTACGCAGTCTTCTTGC
>Ga0180008_1001115_pt1 | contig 17987 bp, 16 predicted proteins | sample MM_PW_MetaG_FD_121121 | JGI IMG/M metagenome (GOLD analysis project Ga0180008, IMG submission 121121) | Groundwater microbial communities from the Aspo Hard Rock Laboratory (HRL) deep subsurface site, Sweden - MM_PW_MetaG | ecosystem: Environmental > Aquatic > Deep subsurface > Groundwater...
CTTACGTTTGCCTGCGTACTCGGCATCAGCGAAAGACATTTGCTTCATCGGGGCTCAACCGTTCAGTTCGTGGGACAGCCGTATCTCACCAGATTTGGAAGTCTTTTTCAGAGTTTCCCTAACAGGCTGCCGTCAGGGGAAAAATCACAGTAGTTGGCCAAGTGATCATGCCAGCCGCGCTGCAAGGGTTGGCGTGTTTGAGCATTCCACAAAATAATCTGGTTATCGTAGCCTGCCGTCGCAATGTACTGCTGGCCAAACAATGAGAGACCACTGATAGGTGCCTGATGCTGAATCATTGAGAAACCCCCGCCTGTGCAGTGAACTGGTGATTGGTGACTTCAATCTTTGCTTTTATATAACCTTCGTTATGCTTGCCGATGTGCATGGACGTAGACTTGACCTCGGAAATCTCGATACCCAGATTTCTCAACTGCAACTCTTTTTCCGGGTTATTCGTCAGCAGGATTATTTTCGGGCACCCCAAGGCTTGCAGCATCTGTGCAGCATCAAAGTAATCGCGCAAATCATCCGCGAAGCCGAGCATATTGTTGGCTTCATAGGTATCCACGCCTGAATATTGTTGCAGCGCATAAGCTTCCAGCTTTTTATACAAGCCGATGCCCCGCCCTTCCTGACGCAGGTAAATCAAATAGCCACCCACTTCATTAATAAGGCGTAGCGACTCTGAAAGTTGATCCCCGCAATCACACTTCATGGAGTGAAAAATATCACCGGTCAAACATTCGGAATGCAGCCTGACCAACGGAAGCCTGCGACCATCTGCCTTGAACCCGCCCAGCCGAATAGCAATATGTTCAACAGGATCTTTCAAATCGTCGAATGAAATGAAAGTGGCAACCACTTCACTGTCCAACATGAGCGGTATATCGACTTCCTTAATAATCGTAGCCATTTTATTTTTCCCTGGACGACAGTTATTCGGCAAGGCGATTCGCCCTGCAGTTTTTATAGGAAGAGTACATTCACCAAGACAAGCCAAGCCGGGCACACCACTTCTAACAACTTGAAGTTTCGTACTCTGAATACCGATGCCGAGCGCTGGCTATGGCCGCCGCCCTACGGACGACTAACTACTGCAACGTAGCGCCACAACAACTTTTGGGTACACCAAAGAGCGCACGTTGAGTCATCGCGCCCAAGTCAATTTCAAGGGCAATCGCTTTTTCCTTGCCTATGACACGTACTGGCCCAAGCCGGGTGATCACCAGGCCAGCCCTGATCAGCATCCGCTCTACCGCAACCGTTGTAACCGTCACATAACGCTGGATATGTTGTTCGATGCCATAGGCAACGATGGCCTTTACGGCCTCCAGGGTAAAGTCGGAAAACCCCTTGTTGCCGGGATATCGAGGTGTCACGGCAAATCGACTGAGCTCCCATACCTGGGAAGAAACCGGCGCTGGCCGCCCTTCGAGCAACTCGGAGAACGTATCCCTGAGCATATAAGGACCCGTCGTCGGCAATAGACGCCAGCACCCTTTGATTTCACTGCCTCCGCCATCCTTGATCAGCATATAGAGGGGTTCCAGCGCGTCATAACCATCGATTTCCATATCGGCAATGATTGCAACATCCCAGCCCTTACGCTTTTTAAAAACGTCTGCGCGCAACCGATGCATGGCACACAGTTGTTCACTGTCTATTTCATCCCGCCGGCCGATTGTGAAATGCACTGGATTCCCTTCCCTACGAACACTTAAACCTCAATCTATCCGCCTTCACAGAACCGTCATACTAGTAGGGTAACCAGTTGCAACAGTTTTGGATCCAATGCATGATGCGCGGTTGTTCCCCTGAAAAAGCCGCAGATAACCCGCCGACCTTGAGGCCAGAGCGGGCGTTTGAACCTGTTATAGGAGATGAATGGCCCTAGAGGCTGATCAGCCCGAGCGAAACAGCTTTCACGGCGGCAGCCCGGCGGGACGCAACACCAAACTTGGTATTGATGCTCGCGAAGTGATAATTGATATTGGCTTCCGAACACCCGCAGATCCTGGAGATATCCCAGGAGCTTTTCCCGACGGCACACCACTTGAGAATCTCCTTCTCACGAGTCGTCAGGGAAATCACCTTGGCTCCCGTTAACTTGCTCGAACTGTCCAAAGCACTTTGCAAAATGACATCTTTAAGAATAGATAACTTCGGAATCATCGCATTGATATGCCGGGACGTTCCCGCAATGTCCTGGGCATCAACCGCGAGGCTGAAAGTGCCGAACTGGCCCTGAGGCCCGTGCAGGGGAAACGTTATCCCCCTGGAAAGTCCATACGCGCTGGCTTCTTCGCGAAACTCACGTTGGCGGGGTGTGCAATACAACGATTCGTCCCAGACAACTGGGCGCACGTTTTGGAATGAATAAATAACTACCGGATCGATAGTTGCATAACGCAACTGGTCATATCGATTTCGCCAGGCCATTGGGTAGTTACTGACAATCATCGCCGCACTCAATTCGGCATCATATTTGGGCAGCAAGCCGATCAAGACTTTGGAAAACCCGTACTTGTCGTTCATTTTTTCGATGGCTGAAAACCACTGTTCCTGGGTTTCCAATCCATTCAACCGCACAAGTTCATCAATAAAATCCATTTTATGATCACCTTAGGTGTTGTAGTAATTACCCGGCCAGCAACAGACGGATCCCTAATAATGACGGCTATAAATACGACTTTAAATTATGGCCAATTGCACTGATGCAATAGCATCACCTTGCGCAGTCAAGACAAGTACCTTGTTGCGCCTGTCTCTCTACGAAAATCCTGGCATACCTGCACGCTCACCGCTCCTGATCTAGCCTGATCATTGCTGATCGACGAAGAGCAAGCTAGCTGAGGTATACGACCTTCGCAAGCACGCGGGCAGTCAGCGGTTACCGCAGGACTTTTCAGTGCCACCTGAGGATTCAACGATGAATATGAATCAAGTGACCTTGCCGGTGACGGATATGCCGGCTTGCGTCGCGTTCTATCTAACGCTCGGTTTTACCCAGATAGTCTCCACCGATCATTACGCCAGATTCTCGTGCCCCGGCAACGGTGCGACGTTCTCCTTATCCCTGGTTGAAACCACGGGGGGCAACAACGCAGTGATCTACTTCGAGCATGAGCCACTCGATAGCTGGGTAAATGATCTGATCAGCAAAGGCATAACCTTCGATCAAATGCCCACCGACATGCCCTACCTGTGGCGCGAAGCAATCTTGCATGACCCATCGGGCAACTGCGTCAAGCTCTACTGGGCAGGTGAGAACCGCTTGAACCCACCCTGGAAGATCATCAGCTAAAAAAACCTGGGCACTGCCTCAGTGCCCAGCTGCCTCTCCCACTATCGGCCCAGCCAATCCATCCCCCCAATCTATCGATTTGAGCTATCCCCACCCTCCCCCGACTATTGGCGCCACTTCCAACAACAAAAACCAGGAACCCGCCATGACCGCCCGACTCCACAACCCGGTAGACACCCGCTTCGGCTGGGGTTGCCTGCAAGATCTGGCCAGTATCACTGCGCAGCAAACCGTTGCCCTCGTCACCTTCCCGCAAGCCCGGGAGCTGGGCTTGGTCGAGCGGATCCAGGCATTGCTGGGCGAGCGCTTGGTATATGTGGTCGAAGATGTGCAGCCCAATTCCGATGTCGCGCAATTGCGTGAAACCTACGAGCGCTTCTGGCAGCACGCCGGGGCTGTGATGGGATGCTAGCCGTCGGTGGTGTTACCCAGATGTTTGAAGGGGCACGGCCCCATTGCCTGATCGATACCATCGTGGGCCTGCCTGCGATGATCGACGATATCAAGTCACGCCTGTCACGCTGGGAAACACCACAGGGCAGTTGAAATCGATGCCACCCCTTGCGGTGGATCATGTAGAGGCAAGCCGGCTCCTACAATGGATTGGGCTGTATCCGGCTATTGCACCTGGAAGGTTTCCAGGTAGGCCAGCAAATTCTCGATCTTCTCCTGATCGCTGATCCCCCAGAAAATCATGCGAGTACCGCTCACCACTTTCTTCGGGTTCTCGATATAGGCCGCGAGCGTTTCCCGCGTCCACACCACGCCCGAGTTTTTCATCGCATCGGAATATTGATAGTCCGCCGTGGTGCCCGCCAGCCGTCCGATCACCCCATTGAGCTGCGGCCCGAAGCCACCACGCGCATTCAGCCCGACACTGTGGCAACCACCACAGGTCTTGGTGAACAGCCTGCCACCGGCCTCGGCATCACCTGCCGCCGCAGGCTCAGTGTTCAAAAGCGTAGCGATGAGAAGAAGGGTCAGTAAGGCAGCGGCTTTCATCAGGGGCTCCAGGTCAGCGGCGACAGGCAACAGAGGCGTCAATTATGCCTGCTGTTTACTTGCCCTCGCCCAGGTTGTTGCATCGCCTTCCGGCAAAACATTTAGATACAGCCATTCAATTGCCATCACTCTCGCCCTCTGCTTGCATGCGCCTTCCCATCAGCACGTCAGTTAAGGAGAGATCGATGAGAACCATGGTGGTCGGTGCAAGCAAGGGGTTGGGCAGGGCATTTATGGAAGGCCTGGGCGGCGTGGGAGATACCTTGGTGGGTGTCTCGCGCAGCCGTCCCGCCAACCTGGTATCCGCTACCGGCGCCGAAATGCTGTGGGTGGAAGCCGACCTTGGCCAGCCAGCGCAAGCCGCGCCCCTCATCGAGCAGGCGGTGGCGCAGGACGGCCTGGATACGTTGATCTATAACCTGGGCATCTGGGAAGAGCGGGCGTTCGATGAAACCTACAGCTTTCTCAAGGACCAGGACACGCAGCTGCAAGCCATTGTCAGTTGCAACATCACCGCGCCTCTGTTGCTGATCAAGCGCCTGCTGCCGGTGCTACTCAAGAGCCCGAACCCACGCATCATCCTGACCGGCTCGACTTCGGGCCTGCCCCAGAGCGGGCGCCCGGAGGTCACGTTCGGCGCCTCGAAATTCGCCTTGCGTGGCATGGCCGATGCCCTGCGCGAAGGCTATCGGCACCAACGCCTGGGCGTGACCTGCCTGAACCTGGGCTACCTCAATACCGACGATCCGTTGAGCACTTCCAGGCAGCAGGCCGAACAGCGCGGCGACGGGCAACTGATCCCGGTACACGACGTGGTACAGGTGGTGCGCATGGCCTTGAGCCTGTCCTCGGCCAGCTTCGTCAAGGAACTGACCTTGCCGGCCCTGCTGGATGAGCGTTTCTGACGCCATTGATGAACCGCACACCCATGGCGTTGACCCGGGGGTGTGCCAACGGGTAGCCCCCATGCTCAACAACCGCTGAATAGCACCGCAAAATGACCATCCATCGAATACAAAACATCCAATCGAACCTATTCCCTGGCAAGCAACTCCACCTTACTCAACCCGGATGGTGGAGTAAGGATCATGGCTCGGCCATCGATACTGGTATTGGAAGACGACGCGATCATTCGTGCGCTGATGGTGGATGTGCTGGAGGAGTTCGGCGCTGTGGTGACCTCTTTCCCTTCGGCCGATGAAGGGATGATTTTTCTTGAGAGGAGCAATAACCCAGTCGACCTGATTGTCAGTGATATCCAGATGCCCGGCCTGCTCAACGGGTACGACATGAGCAAGGTCGTGGCCCATCGCTGGCCATCCTTGCCGGTGGTGCTGACCTCTGGCAACACCGTCATGGCCGCGCAATTGGGCAGCACGGTGAAGTTTTTGCCCAAGCCCTGGAGCACCGAGCGGCTGCTCGACTGTGTGCAGGCAGCATTGGTAAAGGGGGCATCCCAGCACTGATAGCATCGCAACATCGCGACAATCGAACTTCGCGACTCAGTGTGAGGTCTGTTTTTGAGTTGTCAGTTTTTTCTTATTGCAGCATTAGATTTTTCACTATGACTTCTCAGACATGGACTACGTGACGTATAAAATCGTTGCCCCCTCACCCACATCTCAGCCATGGACCGCCCTGGCCGACCCGTTCGAGCTTGCTGCATGCATTTACCGGCCCATGACGTCAAGGTGCCCCCCCTGCTTGAAGCCTTGCGTTCAGGCACAGCCCAACTCCATGTGGCCCTGGAAAAACGCTTGCCGTTCTTTTCCCCGATGCTCGATACCGATGGGTATCGCCGCTTGCTTGAGGCGTACTACGGTTTCTACCAGCCGATGGAATCACAGTTGTACGACAGCGGCTTGATTCCTGTGGGATTCGACCAGAAGCTGCGGGTGAAAACGCCGACCTTGCACCGTGACCTGATTGCCTTGGGCCTGGCCAGGCAGGCGATTGCCGCACTCCCCCTCTGCCCTCGCCTGCCACGTCTCGACACACCGGCCGCCTGCCTGGGCACGCTGTATGTGCTGGAAGGTGCGACCCTCGGCGGCCAGGTACTGCGCCGGGAAATGGCCCGCAGCCTGGCGCTGGACGCCAGCAACGGCGGTGCCTTTCTCAATGTGTACGGCGCCGAGACCGGTCGGCGCTGGAAAGACTTTCTCGACTACCTGGGCCATGCCCCGCTGGACGGCCCTGGCCGTCAGCAGGCGGTGGATGCGGCCTGCTCGACATTCAGCTGTTTTGAGCAGTGGCTCGACAGCCAGGAGGTACTGCTATGAAGCCCGATGACTTTGAAGAACTGCTGGCCAACTGCGCCGACGAGCCGATCCGCTTTCCCGGCGCGATCCAGCCTCATGGCGTGCTGCTGACCCTGCGCGAACCGGACCTGCAGATTGTCCAGGTCAGCGCCAACGTAGCCAGCCTGTTCAATCACCCGCCCGACGCCCTGCTCGGCCAGCCACTGGATACACTGCTGGGCGCAGAAAATGCCCACGCCGTGCGACAGATGGCCAGCCAACCCAGCTTTATCGACGCCCCGGCACTGCACGTCACCCTCGCCGGTGGCCAGTTCGAGGGCCTGTTGCATCGCCACCAAGGCGTGCTGGTGCTGGAGTTCGAGCCGCTGCACAAGCACTTCCAGCCCAAATTCCAGAATGGCCAGGCCAGCAACCTGGGCAAGATGTTGCAACGTTTGCAGTCGGCGAAAACCTTGCAAGCTTTGTACGAAATCAGCGTGAGTGAAATCCAGGCCATGACCGGCTATGACCGGGTGCTGATTTATCGCTTTGAAGAGGAAGGTCACGGCCAGGTCATCGCCGAAGCGTCCGCGCCGTCCATGGAGTTATTCAACGGCCTGTTCTTCCCAGCGTCCGACATCCCGGAACAAGCCCGCGAGTTGTACCGCACCAACTGGCTGCGGATCATCCCCAATGCCGACTACGAGCCGGTGCCGCTGCTGCCCAAGCTGCGCCCGGACACCGGTCAACCGCTGGATCTGAGCTTCGCCACCCTGCGCAGCGTGTCGCCTATCCACTGTCAGTACATGAAGAACATGGGGGTGCTGTCGTCCATGAGCATCTCGCTGATGAAGGGCGACACATTGTGGGGCCTGATCAGTTGCGGCAACCGCGAGCCGCTGCATGTGCCCAACGACCTGCGCACCACCTGCCAGACCATCGGCCAGGTGCTGTCATTGCAGATCAGTGCCATGGAAGCCCTGGACATCAGCCGCCAACGTGAAGAAAAGGTCGAGGCCCTGAGCGTACTTAACCGGGCGATGAGCAGCTCATCGGACACCGTATTCGACGGCCTGGCTCAATGCCCGCAAGTGCTGATGGACCTGGTGCAGGCCGGTGGCGTGGCGATTATTGAAGGCCAGCAATTGCACCGCTACGGTAGCTGCCCGGAGCCGGCGCAGATCCGCGCCTTGCACAAATGGCTGCAGGAAACCGGGCAACCGGTATTTGCCAGCCACCACCTGTCAGCGCTCTACCCGCCCGCAGCCGACTACCAGCCAGTGGCCAGCGGGGTCCTGGCCATGAGCTTGCCCAAGCCAGTGGACAACGGCGTGCTGTGGTTTCGCCCGGAAGTCAAAGAGAACATCCAGTGGAGCGGCGACCCGAAAAAACCGCTGGCCCTGGAAAACTCCGACACAGGCCTGCGCCTTCGCCCGCGTACCTCGTTTGAAATCTGGAAGGTGGAAATGGCCGGCATCTCCACCAAATGGAGCCCCGGCGACCAGTTTGCCGCCAACGATCTGCGCCGTTCGGCCCTGGAAAACGACCTGGCCCGCCAGGTCCTGCGCGAACAACAGGCCGTGCGCGCGCGGGATGAGCTGGTGGCGGTGGTGTCCCACGACCTGCGTAACCCGATGACCGTGATCTCGATGCTGTGCGGCATGATGCAAAAGGCTTTCAGCTCCGATGGCCCCCACACCTCGCGGCGGATTTCCTCAGCCATCGACACCATGCAGCAAGCCGCCGGGCGCATGAATGTGTTGCTCGAAGATCTGCTCGACACCTCAAAGATCGAAGCCGGCCGCTACACCGTCAAGCCGGTGCCGCTGGATGTCGGCCAGATCTTTGAAGAGGCCTATTCGCTGCTCGCCCCTCTGGCCCTGGAAAAAGGCGTTGCCCTGTCGTTCAACGCCGAACCCGGCCTGCAGATCAACGCCGACCCGGAGCGTTTGTTCCAGGTGCTGTCGAACCTGATCGGCAACGCTATCAAGTTCACCCCGCGCCTGGGCAACATCGGGATTTCGGCCATGAGCAATGGCGAGGAGATTGTCTTTGCGGTGCGTGACTCCGGTGAAGGCATTGCGCCTGAGCAACTGCCCCACGTGTTTGATCGCTATTGGACCCTGACCGAAAACAACCCTACGGGCAGTGGCCTGGGCCTGTACATCACCCAGGGCATCGTCAAGGCCCATGGCGGGCGGATCGAGGCCGAAAGCGAATTGGGGCGTGGCAGCGAATTCCGCTTTACCGTGCCCAAAGTGCCGAAACAATCGCACATCTGATCTGGCATGCCGTGGCAAGCCACCTGCTGCTTTGACAAAACACCGACATCCACTGCGCTAGCCTGTGCAGTCCACTCCCGCATAGAGCCCTGTTTTCATGCTGCAACCCGACCCATTGCCCGCCGTCCTCGCCGGCCCCTTGCTGCGCCGCCTGGAGCCGGGGCGCCTGGTGTTGTGGCTGGTGGGCAGCCGTCCCCTGGCATTGACCCTGCGGTTGCAGTTCAACCAGCACGAGTGCGAACAGTCCCTGGATATCGACCTCGACGCCACCTGCTGTCAGGTCATTGCCGTGGGCCGCGCAGCCTTTATCCATCTGATCGATGTGCCGCTGGCCACGCCGCTGCCCCAGGACGTGCCCATCAGCTACGACCTGCTGATCAATGATGAAACCGGTATCGCCCACTGGGCGCCGCACCTGCTGTACGCCAATGCCCAGACCCCGGATTTCATCCTGCACAGCCGTATCACCCAGCTGCTGCACGGTTCTTGCCGCAAACCCCACCATCACGCCGATGAAGGCCTGCTGTGCGCTGATCGCCTGCTGGGCGAGGACCGCAGCCTGGCGCAGCGCCCGGCCCTGCTGATGATGAGTGGCGACCAGGTGTATGCCGACGACGTCGCCGGGCCAATGCTGCGCGCCATTCATGGGCTGATTGCGCGCCTGGGCCTGTTCGATGAGCACCTCGATGGCGCCGTTGTGGACGACAGCACCAGGCTCTACGACCATCCCGCCAGCTACTACCATCGCGCCGACCTGTTGCCGGCCCTGGAGAGCAACGAGACCCTGCGCGAACGCTTTTTTGGCGGGGTGAAAAAACCGATCTTCACCAGTAGCACCGCCGACAACCACTTGGTGACCTTTGCCGAAGTCGTGGCGATGTACCTGTTGGTCTGGTCGCCGACCCCCTGGACCCTGATCGCCCCACAACCTCCCACACGGCTGACGCCGGAAGAACAGGCACGCTACGCCCGCGAACAGGTACCTGTGGATAAGTTTCGCGACGGCCTGGGTGGGGTGGCCAGGGTGTTCGCCCACGTGCCGTGCCTGATGATTTTCGACGATCACGACATCACCGATGACTGGAACCTCAGCGCCCAGTGGGAACAGACCGCCTACGGCAACCCGTTCTCCAAGCGCATCATCGGCAATGCCTTGCTCGCCTATATGCTCTGCCAGGGCTGGGGCAACAACCCCGATGCCTTCGTCCAGCTCGTGGAAAAAACCCAGGCCCTGACCGCTACTGCCCAAAACCACACCCACCCTCTGCACGCGCCCGCCCAGGACCAGTTGCTGGAAGAGCTCCTGAAGTTCCAGCAGTGGCACTACGTGCTGCCAACCACTCCCGCGCTGGTGGTCATCGACACGCGCACGCGGCGCTGGCGCAGTGAGTTCACCCTCAAGCACCCTTCAGGCCTGCTGGACTGGGAGGCCTTGAGTGAACTGCAACAGGAACTGCTCGATCACCCTTCGGCGATCATCGTGTCACCCGCACCGATCTTCGGCGTCAAGCTGATCGAGACGGTGCAGAAGGTCTTCAGTTGGTGCGGTTACCCGCTGTTGGTCGATGCGGAAAACTGGATGGCCCACCGTGGCGCCGCGCAAGTGATCCTGAACATCTTCCGCCACTCACGCACGCCGGGGAACTACGTGATTCTGTCGGGGGATGTGCATTACTCGTTCGTCTACCAAGTGCTTATTCGCCATCGCAACGCCGGACCGAATATCTGGCAGATCACCAGCAGCGGTATCAAGAACCAATTCCCCCCCCGCCTGCTGGAATGGTTCGATCGCCTCAACCGCTGGCTCTACTCCCCGCGCTCGCCCCTGAACTGGCTGACCCGACGGCGGCGCATGCAAGTGGTGCCGTATATCCCGGAACATGCCGAAGCCGGCGAACGGCTGTGGAACAGTGCTGGCATCGGCCAGGTATTTTTCAACGAGCAGGGCCAGCCTGAGGCGATATACCAGCACAACGCCAATGGCGCTCCACCTACGCGCATGGTGGAACCTCAATAGCCTGGACGCCGCGAATAATGGCATTTAGCCACAACTCGACAGCCTCTTCTAAGCAGACACACCTCGTTGTAAAGTACGCCCAGCCACGGAGTATCGGCGTTAACACCTGACTGGCCACAGTGAGCCAGCATCCTCGCAGGGAGCGCGCAGATGGGCGATACATCCGATATGGATCCGTTGAAAAGCGAGCTTTTCGACATCAATGCCGACCTGGCCCACGCCATCATGGAACTGGTCAGCGATGGAATCTGGGACTGGAATGCCAACACCGGGTTTGTCTACCGCAACCCCGGCTGGTACGAAATGCTCGGCTACGATCATCACTCCCTGGAAAATACAGTCTTCACCTGGGAAAGCGTGATCCACCCCGACGATTACCCTTATGTGATGAAAGTCTTCGACGACTACATCAACAGCCGCACCCCCCACTATCAAGCCGAATACCGCTGCCGGAAAAAGGACGGCACTTGGCTGTGGATCGAAGACCGCGGCTACATAATCGCCCGCAATGCCGATGGCTCAGTGTGGCGCATGGTCGGCGCCCACCGCAGCATTCATGAGCGCAAGCGTTCCCTTGAACAACTTGAGCGACGCAACCAATCCCTTGAAGCGCTGGTAGCCGAACGCACCCGCGAACTGTCCCGGGTCAACCAGCAACTGCAGTTACAACTGGACGAAAACCGGTCCCTGGCCGAGCGCGATACCTTGACCCGTATCGCCAACCGTTATCGCCTGGAAAAAGCCTTGCTCGAAGAGTGCGAACGCGCCCAGCGGTTTCGCCTGCCGTTGGCAGTGATTGCCATGGATGTCGATGACTTCAAGTCGATCAACGACCAGCACGGGCACGCCGTGGGCGATGCCACCCTGTTGCAGGTCGTCGAGCGCCTGGAACAGTGCGTGCGCCAAGGAGACCTCCTGGCGCGCTGGGGTGGCGATGAATTCATGGTGATCCTGCCCAAAAGCACGGTGGAAACCGCCAAGGCACTGGCTGAGCGCATCCGCCTGGCCGTCATCGACTTACCCCCCGTGGGCGAATTCAAGGTGACCTTGAGTTTGGGCGTGGTACAACGCCTCAATGACGAGTCCCCCGCCAACCTGATGGCCCGGGCAGACCAGGCGCTGTACCGGTCCAAGGCCGCGGGCAAGGACCGGGTTTCGCAATAAAGGCGATAGTGCAACACACCTGAGTTGTAGGAGCCGGCTTGCCGGCGATGAGGCCAGTGAACTATGCGGTGCACGTTCAGCCGCCATCACCGGCAAGCCGGCTCCTACAGGTTTTGCGCGGCTTGCTTGGTTTTTGTTGGCCCGCTAGTAGCGGGCGTCTACCGGTTTACCGCCGTTGGGCCAGTCTTTGATCTTGTCCGGGAAGTCCGGGCGTGGTTTTTGCGAGAAGTAGGCCGCAACGTCCACCGCTTCCTGGTCCGACAGGCCGCCCTGGCCCAACGGGAACTTCTCGTGGAAACCGATGGGCATATTGCGTTTGACAAATGCGGCGGCGGTGTAGGTGCGGGCCATGCCAGCGCCGATATTGAAGGACTGCTCGCCCCACAACGGTGGGTACACCAACGTGCCGTCGGCACGGGCCAGGCCTTCGCCGTCGTTGCCGTGGCACACCGCGCATTGCTTGGTGTAGACCTGTTCGCCATTGGCCAGGTCGGGTTTGATGGCCGGGTCGACCTTGCCTACACCACGGCCGGGGACTTTATCCTCTGGCTTGGTGTTGTTTTTCATCCAGTCGAAGTACGCCACCATCGCCTGCATGTCCGCCGATTGTGGCGGTATCGGCTTGCCATTCATCGAGCGGCGAAAGCAACCGTTGATGCGCTCTTCAAGGCTCACCACCTTGCCAGCACGCGGGGCGTAGCTGGGGAAGAACGCCGAAACACCCACAAACGGTGAACCGTCAGCCACGGTGCCGGCGTTGAGATGGCAACTGGTGCAGTTCAGCGAGTTGCCCACATTGTCTGGCAGCAGTTCCTTGGTTTGCAGGTGCAGGCGCATGCCGCGTACCACCTGGTCGGCATTCGGCGCCGCCAGCAGGTTGGCCAGGCGCGGGGTATCGAAGGCCGAGGAGTCGGTGCTGACCGGGTTGAGCTGGTCACGCATTTTCTTCACCTGGGCGGTGCTGATCGCCGTGCCTTCGTTGCCCCAGCGCGTGCGCACAAAGCTGAGGATTTCCGCTATTTCGTTGTTCGCAAGCCTGGCAAAGCCCGGCATGGTGTAGACCCGTGGGTGGGCTGCGGTTTCGGCGGTTTCCCAACCAGTGAGGGTAATGTGCAGCAGTGAGGTCGGGTTGCCGGCAACCACGCCGGCGTTGCCGGCCAATGCCGGAAACAGGCCTTTGACGCCCCCGCCATCGCTGCGATGGCAATCACTGCAAAACTGCATATAGCCCAGGCCGCCACGGCTGGTGAACAAGTCGTTGGGCAGTTCGGCGGGGCCCTTGGCAACGGCCGGCATCGGCAGGTCATCCTTGCCCGGTGGCAGGGATTTCAGATACGTCGCAACCGCCGTCAGGTCGGCATCCGTGAAGTGCTGGGTGCTGTGGCGGATCACATCCACCATGTTGCCCGAGACCGTGGCAAAGCGGTTCTGCCCGGTCTTGAGCAGTTGCACGGTGTCTTGCACCGTCCACAGGTTGCGCAAACTCAAGGCGCGCCAATGCTCGACCGTTTCCCCGCCCAGGTAGTGCTCGCCGCTGCTGCCGGCGTCGCTCATGGCTTTTTCCTGGAACGCGATACCCCGCGGGGTGTGGCACGAGCCACAGTGGCCCAGGCCCTGGACCAGATAGGCACCCCGGTTGAGCACTGCATCCCGGGCCGGGTCGGGCTTGAACGGTTGTTTGTCGAGGAACATGAAATTCCACAACGCCAGGCCCCAGCGCTGGTTGAACGGGAAGCCCATGTCGGCTTCAAGGTTGGCCTGGCTCACCGGCTTGACCTCTTGCATCAGGTAGGCGAACAAGGCGCGCATGTCCTCTTCGCTCATCTTCGCGTAGGACGGATACGGCATGGCGGGGTACAGGTTCATGCCGGCCGGCGTCACCCCTTCACGCATCACGCGGTCGAACTGCTCGAAGGTGTAGTGACCGATCCCGGTCTCGCGATCCGGGGTGATGTTGCTGGAGTAGATCGTGCCCATGGGCGTGTTCAACTCCAGGCCACCCGCCATCTGCGGGCCTTGCTTGGCAGTGTGGCAGGCAATGCAGTCACCCAGTTGGGCAACGTATTTGCCCTGGGCGATCAGCTCGGTATCGGGTTTGGCGGGTTCGTTGGCGTGCAGGGGAAGCGCAAGACACAGCGTCGCCCCCATCAAGGCCAAGCGTGACAGAGAAAGGGCCATCGCATTATTCCTTTAATCACCTGGCCCGGGGGTTGGCCCTGGGTACAGGTTTGTCTTCGTTTTTATGAGGTCATCAGGCGGATAACCGGGGCTGGGTAAGCCCCGGTTGTGTTGTAGCGGATTTTCGAAAGTGGCCCGTTGATATGGATCAGGGCCGAGGGCGGTTCAGGCGTTTTGCAGGTATTGCGCGGCGTCGAGTTCGATCATCACCGGTTGACGGGTACCCGCCAGGGTTTGCAGCAAGGTGTGCAACGCCTGCGGGCTGTGGGCCGTGTGGTGGGCAACGTGGCAACTGCGGGCCATGGCGGCAAAGTCCGGGGTCATGATATCCACCCCCAGCGGCGTGATTTCCCGGGCCTGCATATAGTCACGGATCTCGCCGTAGCATTGGTTGTTCCACACCACCAGAATCACGCCGATGCCCGCCTCGCGGGCCGCAATCAGTTCGTTGCTGGCAAACTGCAGGCCGCCATCGCCGACCAGCGCCACCACCGCCCGCCCAGGCTTGGCCAGCTTGGCGCCGATAGCCGCCGGCAACCCGTAGCCGAGGGTGCCGTAACCTGTGCCGGCGTTGAACCAACTGTTGGCTGCCGGGGCCTGGTAGCCCACCGCGCCCTGGTACACCGGCTGGGTCGAATCACCGACGATCAGCGGGTCGACCAGGCTGTCGCGCAGCAGGTCCAGCAGGCCTTGCAAGCCCTGTTGCTTGGCATTCCAGCTTTCGCGTTCCAGGCGGTTGACCCGCTGCACACTGTCCTGCGCCCAACGCCCACTCGCGGCTGGTGGGCTGACTGCATCCAACAGCGCCTGCAACCCTTCGCGGGCATCGCCCACCAGCCCGACATGGGCACGTTGCACGCCCATGACCTGCATCGGGTCGATATCCAGGCGGATCAGCGGGGCCTTGAATTTCAGTGGGCCAAGGCCGAAGAAGTCGTAGTCGGTTTCTCCCAGTTCAGTGCCCACGGCAAGGATCACATCGGCTTCATCAAACAACGAGCGGCCATGCCTGGACGACTGCACGCCGTCCAGCAACAGCGGGTGGCCCATGGGCAATAAACCACGGGCATTGGTGGTCAGGGCCACCGGCGCTTGCAGGCGCTCGGCCAATTGCTGCAACACCTCGGCGCAGTCTCGGGCACCACCGCCGGCGAGGATCAGTGGTCGCCGCGCTTCATTGAGCAGCTTGAGCGCCGCCCGCAGCGAGGCCGGTGCCGGGGCGGGGGCGCCCGGCAGGCTGCGGGGCATCAGGTTGAGGTCGATGGCCGGCATGTCCAGCACATCCAGGGGGATTTCCAGATGCACCGGGCGCGGGCGCGCGCACTTGAAGACGGCAAAGGCCCGCGCCAGCAGTTCTGGCAATTGCTCCGGCGATTGCAGGGTATGGCTGAAAGCACACACGCCGGCGACCATCGCCCGTTGATCCGGCAGCTCGTGCAGATGCCCGTGGCCCAGGCGCAGATGGTCGCGGCGGTTGGTGGTGGAAATCACCAGCATCGGTACCGAGTCGGCATAGGCCTGGCCCATGGCGGTCAGCATATTGGTCATGCCGGGGCCGGTAATGATGAAACACACACCCGGCTTGCCGCTGGCGCGGGCGTAGCCGTCGGCCATGAAACCGGCGCCCTGTTCATGACGCGGGCTGACATGGCGCAGGCGGCCGCCGTGCAGGCCGCGGTAGAGTTCGACGGTATGGACGCCGGGGATGCCGAACACGGTATCTACCCCATAACCTTCCAGCAGGCGAACCAGGGACTGGGCGCAGGTGGTCATTGCTCATTTCCTTCTTATTGTTCTGTGTCGATTGGCCAGACCTTAGGGCGCACCCTGGGGGCGGACAAGCAAAAAATTTACCGGCCATTGGCAAAAAAAATTCACGGATTGCCGGGTGCTACAGCCCGCCACCCAACTGCGACTTCACCCACTCGCCAAACGCCTGCACCACGGGGCGCTCGACTTTCTGGTGATCGGCCACCAGGTAGTAGCCACGGTTGGATTCGATCTCGGTCTCGAACGGTCGCACCAGCAAGCCCCTGGCCAAGGCTTCACCGCTGATCAGGTTGTCGCCCATGGCAATGCCCTGGCTGGCGATGCACGCCGACTGCACAAAGTGCGCATCGGCAAACACGATGCCGCGCTGCACATCCACATTCGGCGCCCCGGCAGCGGCGAGCCACACGCGCCAGTCGGAGTAGTCGATCATATGCAGCAACGGCGCGCCGACCAGGTGTTCCGGGTTCTTCAGGCCGCCCATGGTGTTGACCAGGCGCGGGCTGCACACCGGGAAATAGCGCAGCGAGACGATCTTCTGCACATGCTGGTTTGGCCAGTCGCCCATGCCGTAGGCAATAAACAGGTCGGCGCCATGGTCGCTGGTGTCGTCCGGGGTGCGCGGGGAAATCAGGTGCAATTCGACCTGTGGATAAAGCGCCTGGAAGTCAGCGATATGGGTACACAGCCAATAGGTGGCAAACCCCGCCGGGCTGCTGATACACAGGCGCCCACTGACCTGTTGGCCGTCGAAACGCTGCCCGGCCTCAAGGATATTGGCCAGCAGCCCATGGATATCACGGGCATAGCGCTCGCCCTGCCAGGTGATGCGGATGTTACGCCCGGTGCGCTCGGTCAGGGCAAAGCCCAGGGTCTGTTCCAGGCTCTTGATCTGGTGGCTGATGGCGCTGGGGGTGAGGTTCAGCTCGGTGGCCGCCTCGGACACACTGCCCAGCCGGGCCACCGCATCGAGCGCGCGCAAGGCGGTCATGGAGGGGTAACGCATGGAGGTTCACCTGCTCAAAGATATCCGCACCATAGCCGCAATCGTGCGTCAGACATAGCCACCCGCACAGCGGACAGTTGAATTAAATTTCAAGATCGACGGAAAAATGCTTGATTGACCTCAAGTGGCCAGTGGCTATTCTCGATCCTCATCACAGCACGTCCAACCTACCTTTTGTAGGAGCCGGCTTGCCGGCGATGGTCGTCAACGATGACGTGGGCATTCTGGACAAGCGCGGTGTTCTTGCGTTTTTCGCTGGCAAGCCAGCTCCTGCTGGGGGCGGTGTTCAGGTTGATCAATTTACAAAAATAAAGAGGGATAACCCTTGAACCCAGTCACCCCGGTGGTCGCCATTGATGCTCTGCACAAGAGCTATGCCGCGCACCATGTTCTCAAAGGCATTTCCCTGCGCGCCAACGAAGGCGATGTGGTGTCGCTGATCGGCTCCAGCGGTTCGGGCAAAAGCACCCTGCTGCGTTGCATCAACCTGTTGGAAATCCCTTGCAGCGGCAGCCTGCGCATCAACGGTGAAGAAGTGCGTCTGAAAAAGGACCGCGCCGGCAACCCGCTGATCGCCGATCCCGACCAGGTGGCACGCCTGCGCACACAACTGGGCATGGTGTTCCAGAGCTTCAACCTGTGGCCCCACCGCACCGTGCTGGAAAATGTCATTGAGGCGCCGGTGTATGTGCTGGGTGAAGACCGCAAGGACGCCATCGCCCACGCCGAGCACCTGCTGGAGAAGGTCGGCCTGGCCAGCAAGCGCGATACCTTCCCTGCCTTCCTCTCCGGTGGCCAGCAACAGCGCGTGGCCATTGCCCGCGCCCTGGCCATGCGCCCCCGCGTGTTGCTGATGGATGAGCCGACCTCGGCCCTGGACCCGGAGCTGGTCGGCGAAGTGCTGAAGGTGATCCAGGGCATCGCCGAAGAAGGCCGCACCATGATCCTCGTCACCCACGAAATGGCGTTTGCCCGGGATGTATCGAGCAAGGTCATGTTTTTGCACCAGGGGCTGGTTGAAGAA
>Ga0180008_1001116_pt1 | contig 17982 bp, 21 predicted proteins | sample MM_PW_MetaG_FD_121121 | JGI IMG/M metagenome (GOLD analysis project Ga0180008, IMG submission 121121) | Groundwater microbial communities from the Aspo Hard Rock Laboratory (HRL) deep subsurface site, Sweden - MM_PW_MetaG | ecosystem: Environmental > Aquatic > Deep subsurface > Groundwater...
AGGCAGGAGGAATGATTTTAAATCTCTCCCTAAGCCTACCAGCAAGTATAGAAATGTTAGAGGCAGGAGGAATGATTTTAAATCTCTCCCTAAGCCTACCAGCAAGTATAGAAATGTTAGAGGAAGGAGGATTTATTTATAATGCGATTTTAAGTTTGATGGGGATAGCTGAAATATCTGAGGAAGAGGCTTGGAGACCCTTTTGGACCAAAATAGCATCCAAAGACCAGCTTTTTTATTCTATTGGAATATTTGACATTACCTCTTTTGACAGATGTGTTTTTGGTGGAGCTTCTCCTTCACCATCTACATTTTGGACTAAACGAGCATCCGCATCAGTTGGGTGGGATTAAATATGCCAAGAGTAAGTATTGAGAATTTTTCTGAATCACCAAATGGAAAAAGTGATAGATAAGTTATTAGGGGTGAAAAATAAATGAAGAATATTTTAGACAAGAAACGAAAAGTAAAGAAGGATGAATCGTCTTTAAAGACTTTTACTACTGAAGATGTAAAGATGCGTTCTGGAGTAATACCTACTGATTTACAACCAGAGCCTACTGAATTTGAAAAGTCAGCAGAAGAACAATTACAAGATTGGATGTTTGAATAAGGATGATAAATTATGGCTGTAACCTTAAAGGATGACCCTTCGACATATATAGCAAATCTTTACGACAGCTGCAAAAAATGGCGGCAAGACCATGAGGATCGTTGGAGAAGGTACTATAAGCTTTATAGGAATTATAGAGACCATACTCAATACCCATTTAAGAGCAATATCTTTGTTCCTTATATCTTTTCCTTAGTAGAACACGTTACTCCTCAAATGTTGGGAACAATATTTAATACTAGGCCTATAATTTCAGTGCAGCCCAGAAAAGGGGCTAGTGATAATTTGGCTAAGGTTCTAGAAAGGATACTAGAGTACCAGCTTGATGAGGAAAATTTAGAACTCTTTACTAAGATTCTTGAATTCTTTAAAGAATGTGTTATATATGGAACTTCTTTCTTAAAGATTATTCCTAGATTTAAAGATGATGACTTAGCTTCTTTTGATTTTATTGATGTAGAACCTATTGATTTATTTAATATTTTTCCAGACTATAGAGCCAAGTCTATTCGTAGGATGAAGTATATAATTCAATTAAGCTATGTGGATTTGGATGAATTATACAGATTACAGAATCAGGGATTTTATAAGAATGTTAAAGAGGTAGAGGATTATTTAGAGTCAGCCATAAATGTTGATGAGTTTAAGAGAAAAAGATTAACTGATGTTGGAATATTGGATGATTATGGATTTGATGCAGAAAGAAAAGTTATTGAAGTTTTAGAGTATTGGGACAGAGATAAAATATATACTATTGGAGCAAGGAAGGTTGTTTTAAAAGAAGAGGATAATCCTTTTAGTGGTTTACTGCCTTTTATAATGGCACGCTATATTCCAGTTCAACATGAACTTTATGGAATAGGAATTCCTGAAATATGTGAAGATTTACAAGAAGAGTTAAATACAGTTCGTAATCAGAGAATGGACAATGTTAACCTAATTATTAATAGAATGTTTATTGTTAATAAGTATGCAGATGTTAATTTAGATAATTTAGTGTCGTATCCAGGAAATGTTATTTTGACTAATGATGTTAATGCTATACAGGCTCTGGATACTAGAGATGTTACTAAGTCTGCTTATATGGAAGAAAGCATTATTAAAAATGATATGGATACTGGAACAGGAATTTATTCTTACAGTAAAGGAGAACCTCCAGAAAGACGAGAAACAGCCACAGGCATAGTAAGCCTAAAACAAGCCTCTAGTGTCAGATTTGATACAGTTGTAAAAATGCTTGAGTTTACAGTAGTTAGACATGTGGCTAAAATGTTTTTATGGTTAGATTATCAGTTTTTACCCAAAGAAGATATAATGAATATACTAGGTCCTGAGGACTATGTAGCCCTAGAAGCAGATCAATTTAAACAACAAGATGTGGAAGTTATGTTGAGACAATATAATTTTCAACCTATGGGATCTTCCACTACAGCAATTAAAGAAGTTAGAATACAACAGATTATGCAAGCTTATAGATTGTTTCTTAATGATCCTCAAATCAATCAAACAGAACTAAAGAAAATGGTATTAGATGTATTGGATATTAAGAATCAATCTAAACTTTTAATTCCCTCCCCTTCAACACCAGAATCCATAGGACAGGGTGGTATGATGCTGGGGGCTGGACAAGAACAGGGTGGACAGGGAGGCCCTTCACAAGGCAGTCCACAACCTCCAAAGCCGCCACAGCCACCTGAACCTGGGAATCAAACTCTTACCCCAACGCAGCAACTTGCACAGCTTGCAAGAATTGTTGGTGGTGGGATGGTTAAGAAAGGTAATGAAATGCCACAGAATGTTCAAGGATAAGTGAAATAAATGCCAGAACCTACATTATCTCAATATTTATTTGAAAGATATAGAGATCCAGAAGAGAGAAGATATTGGGAATCTAGGCGCCTAGCTATGGCTCCGAAACCTAAAGAAGTTCCTGGATATGAAGGATATTCAGTTTATCAAGGCCCTTCTTTGTCAGAATATATTTTAGGATTGCAACCTCCACAAGAAGGAGTAGAAGCGGCCCCTTGGTATACTGATCCTATGGAGTTGGCTATTTTGGCCATGCTCCCTGCGTATGGGGGGATGCGAAAGGTGGCAAAGGAAACTACAGAAAAGGCTATTGAGCAGGGAAGTAAATTAACCAGAAAAGAAGCTCAGAAATTATGGCAGAAGTATTTTAAAGAAAAAGATCCTTTTCATAAACAATTTCTTAGAGAACAAGTAGAATCTCATTTAAGAGAAACTGGGACTAAGTCCCTAGAACCTTGGAAAGTTTCCCAACTTCTCAGGGGGGAGAGGGGTAGTTTTAGTACTCAGGAAATTCCAAAACCTGCTCGTATGAGGGTGGCATTTAAAGACCTTCCAGACGATGTTAAAAGAATATTACAGGAAAAGGGCATACGGCCACAAGATATTGATGTTAGAATAGGTGAAGTTGCTGATGTTCCTGGGGTAACGTATGAATGGGGATTTAAAGATTTATATGGAATTAAGGGGAATAAGATAGCCCAAGTTAAAGGAGAAACGGCTGAAGGATTGACCCTTCCAACAGCCACAAAAAAAGATTGGGCCACACAGATGGGATTTAAACAAAGATTATCTTCTCCATCAGATGCAGCATCAGATGCTCCAAATATGTTATTAGATATAGAAAGTTTAGGTTCTGGAAGAAGTCATATAACATTACATGTGCATCCGGAATCCATGAATAAAGCATTGTTACCTCAGAAATCTTCAATTTCATTGTCTCCAGAAGAGAAGGCCGTATTAACTATGACTAAAGAATTAACTTCTGGATATAGGAAAGATGTACTTAGTCGAGTTGGAATTAGGGAAAATGAATATAATGCGATCAGACAGAGTTTAATTGGAAAGGGAATGCTGACAAAAAATGGAGCAGTAACTACAGAAGCCAAAAATTTAATAGAGGATTTTTATAAAGAAACAGGATACGATCAATTAGGAATACCTTCATTTTTGAAAAAAGCCATGGAGATTTGGAAATCAGAAAGAGGTAGTTTTAGCACTTTTAGTACTAAGCCACTATCTGATGAAGCAAGACGTGCTAAAGACTTTTTTGACAGAACTTATTTAGAAGAAAGTCCGTTATTAGGAAAAGAAATTAAAATAACTTCTAAAGAACATGGATGGCCATATGATACTGCTTACTTAACAGGGAGAGTTCGAGAACGTGCAGGAACGAAATGGTATAATGCTTTTATGCCATATACAAATAATGATTTAAAAGTTAGAGCAGAAGCACTTGGAAAAAAGGTTAGTCAATTAGATCCTGGAGACTTAGGGCATTTAGAATGGATACCCATTGGTCAGGGTGGGTGGAAAGAAACTGGAAATAGTATATTAGAAACAGGAAAAAACATTATTAAATCAGAACGAGGAAGTTTTAGTACTAGGCCAACTAATACTTTTGAAATTGAAGATATAGAAAGGGGGGCGGAAACCACAATACGTTTCGCTGGGAAAACCGTCAGATTTGATAGTGCAACAGTTGATTTTGATGTAGCTAAGAATCCACAAAATTATCTTATGGAGAAATATAAACTTCCCCATGATCCTTGGGACTATTATCGTGTAATACCAAAAAAAGAATCGTTGTTGAAATCAGAACGTGGCTCTTTCTCCACAAAGCCATTAAAGAAAACTTCTGCTCATCATAAGGTTCCAGTTGGACTGACTCCAGAACATACAGACTGGCATCTACGTAATTTATCAGAAGGATGGAAAACAATAGAAGATATTCCAAAAGAGCTACATAAGGAAATTACTAAGAGACAACTTACAACTAAAGCAGAAAAAACATTTACTCCAGAATATAGAAAGACTATACTCGAAGGACTGGCTACTACTCCAGAAAGAAAACAATTATTATCTGAAACTTTACAAGAACTGGAAAATATTATTACACAGACTCCTAAAGGAACTAAAGGATATGTATTTGGGTCTTATCCATCATTTAAAGTATCTCCAAAAGATTTGGATGTATTTTTAGAATTACCTACAGGAAGAGCGTGGCATGAATTTGAAAATATTAGACCAAGAACGCCTTTAACAAAAAGGGGATTACATCTTACTACAAGTCCTCCAGTTGAACGATTAAAAACTGATCCCCTGGAAAGATTTAAATCTCTAGCTAAGGGGCTATATGGGCCAGAATATGATATTATTAGGATATTAGGATTGGCAGGATTAGGATTGCCATTAAGTCAAATGATGGGAGGAAGGGCAGAAGCTCAAGAAGTTAATCCTGAATATAGAGGGAAAAAGATTAAGAATCCGGATGGGACGTATTCTAGTGAACGAACAATAACTATTACTCCAGAAGACCATAAGATAAATAATAAATTTTATAATATACCAAGTTTGATTAGTGGAAAGCAGGTAAATCAGGAACAGGCTATTGATTTGTTTAAAAAAGGAAAAATTCCAGCCGTAGGCGTTGCTGATACCCTAGAAGATGCCATTAGACAAGCTAAGGAAAGAAGTAAAATGTTGGGTTCAGAAAAGAAAGAAGAATAATTGAAAGGAAAATAACTATGGATAGACGTGATTTATTGTTGAAAGAACCTCCTCCAAAACGACAAGAACTTGTCAACGAGGAGAGCCTTGCAAGAGACGTGGATAAAGCGGCAGCGTTTGAAGTCATGGCTTCATCTAGAGGATGGAAAATGCTGCTAGAAGATTTTATTAATCCCAGAATTTCCATTGATATATTATTGCAAAAACGAGGACCGTTCGGACACGCTGAAACACGGGGATCAGTTAAAGCATTACGTATGTTACTGGATTACATTAATGGGACTATAAAAGAAGGACAGAAGGCACATGAAACGCTGGAAGTCCTAAAGAAAAGAGGGAGGTAAAAGTTATGCCTAAATCATTAGAAGACTTAACCAAGCAGGTATTGGATACCCAGGCTGGGTTAATGTCAGTAGAAGATTTGAAGGTCTTGTTTGAGGACGTGCCTACGGCACCAAGTCCAACACCACAAGCCACTGTGGAGCCAGGTACTGCTCCAGCACCCCAGGCCCCTTCTGGAACCCCTGCTATAGCAGAGCCAGTTGCGGTAAAACCTAACATTCTTGAACTTGTACCTGAGAAGTTTAGGAGTGGAGACGAAAAGACTTCTGTCGAAAAGATAGTTAAGTCTTATGCTGAGCTAGAATCTGAGCTTAATAAAAACAAAAGGGAGAAAGAAGAGCTAGAGAGGCTAGTATCGTCCTTATCTACCCCACAACAAGTAGTAGAGCCAGTTCCTTCTGTTCCAGACGCTGGAGTAGAGGAAGATGATGACTCTGTTTTCTTTGAAAAACCCAGTGCATCTTCCAGAACAATTGCAAGACAGGAAGCAGCCAGAGTGTTGCTAACCTACCATAATGCATTGCAGGAAGCACAAAAAAGGGTAGCATTTGTAGAAAATTTTAAAGCTTCTCATTCAGACTTTGAGACTTATAAAGAGGACGTGGCCTTTATATTAAGGTCAAGACCTGATTTGGATAAGAATTATACCATGTTGCCAGTTGTATATGAAATGGCAAAACAGAGGTATGCAACTAAGGTTGAGAAGCTTAAAGCTACACTTGGTTTACAGAATCAACCTACACCTACTCCGCAACCGTCACCACCCCCTGTGGATGAGGCGGCAATTGTGGAGAGGGTTAAGACGCTACTTGCTGATGAGATTAAAAAGCGAAGAGTCGCATCAGGTATTCAAGGCGGATCTACGCCTATATCGCCGGCAGATAGAAGTAATACTGCTGCCAAGACTGTGCCACAAACTCCCGAAGATGCGATATTCGAGGAGATGTTACAAGCAGGCCCAGCTAAGTTGAAGTTGGAGCTGTAATGGCAAAGATTTCGACTTATCGTCTTGTTTTATGATTTCATGAAAAGGGGGTGCAAACATAGACTATGCCTACAATGATTTCTGGAGCCACTGGGAGTCAGAACATTCTTTCAAATCAGAAAGTTGTAGATATTAGCGATAAGATATTTCTTTTGGAACCAAATGCGGCTCCTTTATACGTATTGGTTTCTAAATTAAATAAACGAGTTGCTATCAATACTACAGTGCAATGGTTGGAAGACGTCCTCAATCCTAAGGTAACGAGGGACTTTGTTAGGTAACTAACATTGAAAAACTCTGTGAATTGCTGGGAGCCTAAATCTAAAATAGTCAACCATAATTATCAAAAAATTATTGGACTATTTAATATACTATAAGTAGACAAGGTAATCAGCAGCCAAGCCCACAAGATGGGAAGGTTCAGAGACTAGTTGTATCATTATTAATAATAGGAGCTATGCTTCATGAATAATAAAGAAAAAAAAGGAATATTGATAGGAACATTGTTGGGGGATAGCAGCTTATTTAAGCATCCTCAAGGAAGGAATTTCAATATTCAATTTACCCATTCTGTCGCACAAAAAGATTATGCCACATATAAGGCTAATATTATTAGCCAAATGTTATTTAATGAAAAAGCTAAATTGTTTGAAATGCCCAATTATGGATATAAAAAAGGGAGTAGAACAATTATGTATAGAAGTAGGGTGCATAATTTAATAAATAGCGTAAGAAAGATTCTTTATAGAGACAAGAAAAAGACAATAACATATAGAGCTTTGGATTGTCTCACCCCACAAGGTTTGGCTTTGTGGTATATGGATGATGGTTGTACAATGAGAAGGTATTATCCAGATGGTGGAATTCATAGACAGCATGTTAAGTTGTCTACCTGCTCATTCTCGATATCTGAAAATTTTGCCATTGCTTATTATTTTAAAAAGAGATGGAATATTAATTTTCACGTACGTCCATACCAGTGGCCATATTTAACTTGTGGAGTAAAAGAAGGACTTAAATTTCAATCAATAATTAAAGAGTATATAATTCCTTCTATGCAATATAAATTAATTGATACAACAAAGTGCAGAGCATCCACATTAATGATGGATGATGATATAGTCCACCCTATATAGAAATATATGGATCATGTGTCGTGGACAACGCTTGCAGTTTCCGCAATTTCCGCAGCTACAGTTCTAACGGCGTCAGCGGCATACTTCAATACTAATGACCTAATCAAAGTCCCGTCAACGGGTGAGATTATGTTAGTTACGAGTGTGACCTCTACAGCCATTACGGTAGTTCGTGGATATGGGGCTACAAGTACTGCTGCTTCCGCAGCTTCGGCTGCTGCAGCGGCTGATGTAGTAATCATTGGTTCGGCCTTTGTTGAAGGTTCTGCTTCAACAGCTCTTTCGACTCTTGGTACGAAGACATCCGTTGAAACTAACTACTTGCAGATTTTCCGCAAGTCAGTTGAGATTACAAAAACGATGGCTAATACTGAGCTGTATTTTAAAATGCAGCGTATTATAGTAATGTAATATGTAAAACTTTGCGTAATGCTGGAAAAACTCTGTATCCTTTTTGCCTGAATGGAGAAAGTAAAAGGTGGAGTTAATCAGCAGGAGGTTATAAAATGATAGAGAATACTGATTTAGCCTGGATGGCTGGTATTATTGATGGGGAAGGTTCTATAATGTTTTTTGATAAAAGAAAACTTAACATCAAGAAAACTAAACAATACGGATGGATAACAACTGCAATTAGTGTTACAAATTGTGATGAGTTTATGATTAAAAGAATAAGTCAGATTTGGCACGAATTGGGATTAAATTTTCATTACACTTTGCAAAAAAATAATACTCGAAATAAAAAGTGGAATGAGGCATTAAAAATTCAAACTACCGGATTAAATAATTGTAAGAAATTATTAGAGAAAATAGAACCTTTCTTATGGAACAAAAAATATTTGGCTAAATTTCTTCTAGAATATATTAATTGGAGACAGATAAAGGGTTTTGATCCGTTTAGAAAACCAATATCAAAAGAGGAAATTGAAAACTGGTTTAACTTATATCACATAGTTAAACAGCCAAAAATAATCTCCCCAGAGACTACTCGTAAAGCATCCAAAATTTTAGGGTCTGGATGATGGTATAGTCCGAACTATTTAGCGATAGATAGAGTTTGGAATTAAATTCCAAGAATAACATAATTGATGGTGGAGCTGACAGACCTTATCAAATTGGTAAGGAATTTATGGCAACATAAATTAAGAAAATCTCACTATAATGTTCGGGGAAATCCTTAAGCCCAATACCCACAGTGGAAAATTTATTGGGATTGGATAATCCGCAGGAAAGGAGAAACATCATGAAAGGTGAAACATTAGGAAAACATACCAGATATATAGCATATATAATTGGAGTTTATTTGGGAGATGGTTCGGTTTGTATAAAAAATTCTCCACATTTAGATTATATGGAATTTTCTTTGCAAGTGATTGATAAAGATTTTGCAGAGTATGTAGCTCAAGTAACTTCATATCTAGCAAAGAGAGATATTTATATCAAAGAAAGAATACATAAAAATATGAAGAATGTTGTATATGAAGTAAAGTTTCATGATTATATATTTTGTGAATGGTTACGATCTATTACTAACGATAAAGAGAAGATTCCAAATTCCATATTAGTAGCTTCTGATAAAGTTAAAAAAGAATTTCTTAGAGGATTATTAGACAGCGAAGGATATGTAGCATTAAGAAAAGATATTAGGCCCTCTAAACGTACGTATACTGGATGGTTATGTACTATTGGTCTTAAAACTAAATCTAAATGGATGGAAGATGTGAACCATATATTTAATGAGATTGGAATTAAAACTAAAATTAGTTCTGAAAAATCAAAATATGGATATGATTTCTATAAGATAAAACCTAATTTTAGAGATTTTGTAAACTCTGAGTTATATTTTACAATCTGGAGAAAACAACAAAAAATAAACTTTTATGATGCGTATCTAAAATCCTCAGAGACTATACGTGAGACTCTTGAATTTATTCAAGAAGATGATATAGTCCGAACTATGAGGAAATCTCATAGAGACTCCAGAAATGAGAGTCCGCCAGAAATGGTTATAAAGTAACAGATTGCAAAGGAAGAAAAAGGGCATTGAGCTAATGCGAGATCAACTTAAGGTCTCTTTCTTATAGAAATATAAGATATAAAATTTTACCATATGCGAGGACATCTGGTTAGTGATCATCTTACCTAAGAGTTAAACAAGATGAAGCAGATAATTCGCAGGAAAGGAAAAGAGATGATTTTAAATAAAGAAGTAGCCTATTTGTTGGGTGTTTATTTAGGCGATGGAAGTGTTTGGGATAATGGATGTGGAGTAAAGGTATTTGGGATTGTTGCATCTGATAAAGACTTTGTGGAAGAAGTTGCCAGATGTATTGGAGAAGTAGTTGGTAATATCCCCAATATTGGCATTAACTATAAACACAATAGAAAACATCCGTACTATAGATGCCAAACTTCCAAAAGTGCCTTACCTATGTGGCTTGTGGAGCAAACACATCACAAGACTATAATTCCACAAATTATTCTAGACTCAAATGATGTATTAAAAAAGGAATTTATAGCTGGCTTATTGGATAGTGAGGGATATGTTTCATTGTCTAAAAGGCATATGTATGGTGGGCATGAAGTATTTGATATGCAAATAGGCTTTTCTGTACAAGATCCTTGGATATTTGAATTTAGAGACATATTAATAAAGATGGGTATATGTTGTAATTCAGTTGGAAGATATACTTCTTTACATGTAAAATCCAAGATAATGTATAGATTTACTATAAACAAAAGATCATTTGTTGATTCTGGATTATATTTTAAAATTAGACGCAAACAAGATAGAATCGAACATTATAAATCTCTTTTTCCATCCTCAACGACTAAACGTAAAATACCTTTTACAGAAGACCATAAAAATAAAATTAGCTTGTCAAGGTTAAATGAAGAATTTACTGAGGAACATAAGTACAATTTATCCAAAGCAAGAAAAAAATGGTTGGAGACCCGTGGAGAAATAAAACGAGATGGGCGTGGAAGATTCGTTAAAAGGTAAAGATATAGTCTGAGCTATCAGGAAACTGGTAGATTAACATAACTGTTTGAGAGGGCGTTCCTATTTGGAAGCCCATTAGAAGACGCAGATTCATTGGATACTTCAATGACAGCTCATGCTCGAAGAACATGTGGTGGAATTTTCCACTACATCGGAACCAATGCTACAGCGGCTGGTGGTGCGTTAACAGAATCTGAGTTTGAGGGCTTTTTACGGAAAGTTTTTAGGTATGGGTCTTCGACCCGATACTTATTCTGTGCTCCTGTTGTCCTTAGTGTTATTTCACTTTGGGCTCAGGGCAAGCTACAGACCTTCCCAAAGGACAAGACCTCACTAACCGTAGGGCCTTGTATAAAAAATCTGACTAAATCAATGGAGGTCCATTATATGGATAATATTGAGGAAAGACTGTCAGAGAAAGATCTTGGTTGGTTGGCTGGGATTTTAGACGGAGAAGGATCTTTTGGAATTTATAACTATGGCAGAAAAGGAATAGTTGTAAGACTAGAGATTCCTAATACCGATAAAAATTTAGTTCTTGAGGCATTGCGTATCTCTTCTAAAATTATAGATCATCCTATTGCATTGAAAACTAGAATGCCAAAATCACAATTTGAAATAAAAAATAAAAAGAGGCAATATAGTTTTCAACTTAGTAATATGAAATTAGTATACGCTTTGCTATTTGTGATTAAAAATTATTTAAAATCCTATAAGAAACAGCTAGCTAGTTTGATTTGTGAATATGCTGAGTTAAGAAAACAAAGAGCATATAAATCAAGCCTTACACAACGAGAACAAGATATTCTTTCTCAAATTGGCAGAATCCGCAACGACTATATGTCAGACTGCATGGTTGCAGAAGATATAGTCTGAACTACATAGTAATATGTAGATTAACAAATTTGACGGAATAGCCATAACTCAGTATCTGTCTCCTTAATAACATGGGGTGACATTAAAAACAACACTATATGCTGGAACGGCCTAAGAGCCATAAAACCCAAGGAGGTAACATATTATGGATTGGCAAATCAGCAGGGAAGTCGAAGAAAATAAGATATCATGGATGTCGGGAATATGGGATGGAGAGGGCTGTATTCGAGCCTTCTTTTCTAAGAATAGAATAAATCAGAAACCTAATTTATGTGTAGAAGCATTTGTTAAAAATTCTGATGTATTGATGATTAAAAAAATTAGTCATATTCTCTACGACTCCAAAATAAAATTTTGCTTCTTTCTTAGCAAACCTCGTAGAGACAAAAATGGAATTTGTCATAAACCTATGATATCAATAAAGGTTGCTGGTAAAGGAAATGTTTGGAAATTATTAACTCTAATGTTTCCACATTTGAGTACTAAAAAGAAGCAAGCCTATTTGGTCTTACAATTAATTGAATATAGAGAATCATTGGGATATCATGGAACGGCCAAATGTAATGGATGTGGAAATCAAAAGGCCAGTTGGAATGGTAAACTAATTACAGATGATATAAAGATAAGACAATTGGTAGACCAAATTAAATTTGAAAAAGATAACTTAATCGACCCCTCAGAGACTAAACGTGTTGCAAATAGGCCATTGGAAATACCAGAAAAAACTATGATGGCTTACTTGATGATATAGTCCGATCTCATAAGAAATTATGAGCTAACACAAATGCACGGAACAGTAAACTTGATTAAAGAACTCATGTTGGAAAATGCCGGTGGGGTTTCCAGTACATCCTACTATGGTGGTTATGCGGCAGCCATTGAGTTGGAAGATTGTGTATATCGTTTCTTACAGAACAGAGATGTTACGTTTGAGACGGATATTCAACATCCAGCTGATGACTTCTACAAGGACCAATACATAGCTGAGGTTGGGATAAAAATATTATACATTGCAAGGAGGTTTCTCTATGGAATTAACAGAGACCGAATGTGCTTATTTAGCTGGATTAATAGATGGTGAGGGGTGTATCAGAATAGATAGGATACACCATAACACCACTAAGAATAAAAATATTGTATATCGACCTATAATAAGTATAACTCAAAAAGGACGAACATTGATTGATAATGTTGCTATGATATATAAACCAGCAGCAATTATCAAACACCATGGTAAAAAACATGAAAATCAATTTCGTATTGTTTGGACTTATGGAAGAGCGTATAGCTTGCTTGAAAAAGTAAGACCTTTTATTAAAGGCCCAAAAATTAAACAGATAGATTTGGTTCTTAGATTTAAGGAACATATGGTTCCATCCAATGCTGGACGAGGGCTTTCTAAGGAAGAGGTTGAATGGAGAGATGTACAATGTAAAGTTTTATCGTATCTAAAGAAAGATGTATAATCTGTCCCATATAACTGGGCTAATTCGGTGGAAAGCTGAGATGCCAATACCGAGCTAAGACTGAAATCAGTAAAGTGTAACGACTATAGACCCAGCTACTCGAAAGAGAGATGATATAGTCTGGTCTGCAATTAAGATGAAATTGCAGAGATAGGCAGAAATGACCTATCCCATACGTAAGTATGTGTAACAGTACGGGAATTCCACAATGAGCAAAAACATGGTGAGCTAACTGGTGTAACTAGTTAATCTCATTAATGTTTTTATTCTAAAGCATTACTAACATATTCAATTGATAATTATAACGGGATTATCAATCCAATATTCACGGAGGTAAGCATATGACCAAAAGGCAGCAAGCTGAAGTGCCCAATCCGTTATTAATATATCTTTCAGGATTATTTGACGCTTTGGGAACAGTAAAGATAGAGACTCCGAAGAAAGGAATGAGGCCATGTTTATACACATGGATAACTTCAAAACATTTCTCTCTTATGGAAGTTTTACAAAGAGTAGGAGCCCATATAAGCCATCGTCCAGATGGATTATATAGGGCGAGATGGAAGGAATATTCAGCATATAAAATGCTGCAATCAATTAAACCCTTCCTAAAAATAAAAAAAGAACAAGCAATATGTGGTGTTGAATTTTTTAGTTATAAAAAAGGAGACCCAGAAGGAAAAGATGATACTGTATATAGGCTCCGATTAAGGCTCCTAAAAGCAGTAGAAGAGGAGGTAAACACATGAAATTTGTGTCCCGAAGAAAAGAATTTACACTAGTTATCAGACCGACCGATAGGATTATTGACGAATCCAGAAGGCCAGTCATTTTACAAGGAGAGAAGGCGGAATTTTGGAATCACCAGTTTTGGACAAAGGATCAAAGTTTAATAGATTATCTTTTAAAACATCCTTTGTATGGTAGAGAATTTACAGCAGAAAAAGGTGGAGACGCTGTTCCTGTTGTTAAAGAATCTATGGTATTCTATGATGATGCGGAAATAACCGGAAAGAAAGTTACTGCTGGTTTTCCAGAGAAGAATGTTAAAATGATTTCTGGAGCACTTTCCACATCCGATAGTCCACTAAAGGAACAAACTGCTGAAATTAAAAGTGTAGGGAATCAATCCCCAACAACCTTAATAACAAAAGATGAGGTTGCTCAAATGATTGATGAAAAGATGGAAGGACTTTTAACTAAGATTTCTGATATAGTAAGTCCTGCTTATGTTAAGCATAAGAAATTCCATTGCCCTATTTGTAGAGAAGAGTTCTCTAGTGGGTTTAAGATTAGAGAACATAAGTTAGAAAAACATCCGGAGCTATTTGCAGACAAAAAAGCTGAGTAATGTCAGTATCCTGGGAGATGCATGTCTCCCAGGATACCTTTTATTATGGAGTGATTATTAGTGATTAAAAGTGATCTTAGAAGCCGCACCAGAGATTATCTTGATAGATCTGATCTGGACACTAAAATAGATGGCTGGATTAATGATGTTAGACTTGATCTAGCCTTAAAATATAATTTTAGATATTTATATGTGGAATCCACAGCTTCCACTACCGCAGGGGAATCTACATATTCTCTACCTGCTGACTATCTTGGACATTTAGTTTTATGGTGTGGTTCTAAGAAACTAATGAGGGTTTCCCCAAGAGAATTGGATAATTTAACAGAAACAGATATAAATGCTGGAGCTTCTGTTAGACTACTTCCATTAGAATCAGGATCTTCAGTATCCTCTACTTCTATTTCTGCTCCTCCTGACTATTATATAGAGAGAGGAATGGAAGTTGAATTATATCCTACTCCTGATGCAGTATATACATTAACATTAAAGTATTATGCTCAACCAGCTACATGGGCAACAGGATCATCCACCAATGATTCTTATGATTACATTACCACGTTTCATCCAGAGGCGGTTATTTGGGGAGTTGCGTTGCGTGGAGCAATGTATTTGGATGATGATAAGAAAATACCTGTTTTTGCAGCTGCTTATAAATCGGCTGTAGAGGAAATGATAGCTAGAGAAAGGGCAAATTTAGTAGAAGATCAAAACATTAGAATCAAAACATGGACTGATTTTGATCTAACAACATTTAAAAGAATGTTTAGAGTTGGGGTGTAATTAATTATGGCAAAAACTAGATCTGCATTTCCGACTACTATAGACTCCACATTACAAGGAGATAGGGCTACAGGAGAACTTATTACCAGTAGCTCATATGATGTAATTGAAGATGCTCTTTATCAATTAGAAACTAAAGTAGGAGTGGATAGTTCAGCAGTTACCGGAAGTCTGGATTATAAGGTAGGAAAATCTGCTCTTATTGATGGTACAAGATCTTTTACTGGAGAGATTACTGGTACTAATGCAAAAATGACCACAGTGAAAGCCACAACCTTGACAGGAACTACTTTTAGTGGGGACTCAGTAAAAGCCACTACAATAACGGCTACTACTGTTAGTGCTACTAGTTTTAGTGGGACTACTTATGGAGGAACTACTTTAACTGCCACTGATGTAAGTGGTACTACTATTAAATCTACTACAGTAACAGCTACAACAATAAGCAGTACTGATGTTAAGGCAACAACAATAACTGCTACAACTTTAAGTGGAACAACCTTTAGCGGATCTGATGTAAAAACTACAACAATAACAGCTACTAACATAAGTGCTGCAAGCTTTAGTGCGACTACAATAACTGCTACAACTTTTAGTGGATCTAACGTATATGCCACGACAGTAACAGCCTCAACTATTAGTGCTAATACTTATAGTGGCATGGCTGGACAAACTGTTCAGATTGTCAACGTACAAAGTGCAGCATATGCTGCAGGTACAATTTTAATCCCACTTGATGACACCATTCCCCAAAGTAATGAAGGAGATCAATATCTTACATTAGCCATAACTCCAACTAGCAATAGTAATATATTATACATAGATGTAGATTTATTTTACAGTTATACGGCTGTTTCTTGTATAGTTGCGGCTCTTTTTAGAGACTCTGGGGCAGATGCTATAGCCTCAGCGTGGCAAGATATTCCAACAATAAATGGGAAAGGGCATGTATTTTTTAGGCACAAAGTAACCTCTCCTGGAACATCCTCTACTACATTTAAAGTTAGGATGGGAGGGACGAGTTCTGGTACTTTATATCTTAATGGTTCTCAGGCAAGTGGATTACTTGGTGGAACATTGGCTTCGTCTATTACCATTACAGAAGTTGCAGGATAATTATTATGGCATGGAATAAAGTATACCCAACATTATCAGGAGATACAATCTCTGCTAGCGTAACCCAAATTCAAGCCAATTGGTCTGCTATAGAGGGAGTATTAAGTGGAGAACACGCTTCTCTTACTGATTCCCTAAGCGGGACTCATTTATATGGTAGAACATCAGTTATGTTTAGTGGAACGAAAGCCCAAATAGATGCTTTGTCGTCTCCTAATACAGGGGCTTTAGCATGGGATACTCAGTGTGGAACTTGTAAAATATATACAGGATCTGCATGGGCATCCATTACATCTTCCTACTTTTCTAGAGTACATTTATCTTTAACTTCTCCACAAGCTATAGGTCCTGGTACTTGGACATCTGTAATTTTTAATAATGAATCATATGATGGATTGGATGAATATTCCATAAATTCCAACATCTTACAACTTACTGGGGCTGGGTGGTATTTGGGTATTGGTACAATAATATGGCCAACAGAGACTACTTTAGATTATCAAAAAATAGCAGCTATTTATTTAGGAACTACCACAAGAAAAGCGGTAGATGTAAAATATGGAAAGGAAACAACCACTTGTGAGGTTGCAGACGTTATTTATTTTGAGGCTAATAGTACAATTTATTTAGGAGCATATCACTCACATTCTGAAAATAGAAGTATACAGTCGGCTTCTTTAATTATTACACGATTATCATAAAGGAATATAAAATTGACTTGGAATAAATCTATCCCACTATCCTCTACTCAAGTTTCCCAAACCCCATCTTTTTATCAGGGGAATTGGGATGCTATTGAGGATTTTATGCTTGAGGAGCATTATACATTTACTGGTGCTTCCTCTGGCCATCATTTACTTGGTATATCCGGAGTAATAATGGAAGGTACAACTGCTGCTATCACTGGAGTTGTGGCTGCTCCTGGAAGTGGGTCTTTGTCATTTGATAATACAGTGGGTGCATGGAAATTCTGTTCAAATGGAACAAGTGGAGGATGGAAAACAATACATAATAATTTACCTACAACTAGGGTACAATCTTATGTTTCTTCCAATACTACTATTACATCAGGAACAACTACTATAATTCCATTTAATACAGAGACTAAGGATTCTATAAGTGAATTTAATACATCAACCTATGTTTTTTCCGCCGCAGCTGCTGGATATTTTGTGGTGTCAGCTACAGTCTGTGTTAGTTCAGTAGCAGGAAATTCATTTTCTTTATTGGCTAGTGGGTCTGCTACTACATATAAGACTAATACTTTTAAATCTATAGGAAATCAAGAAGCATATAATGTTTCATTGATTGCATATGTAGCTAGTGGAGGAACAGTCGGAGTATTTTTAACCCCCTCTTCCGGAAACGCAGTAATTATAGGAGGAGCAGGAAATTCATTTATGAGGGTATATAGGGTGTCGTAATATGGGATGGTTAAAGAATAGGCCAGGAGATAGTGATTCATTTGCTAATGTTCCTGTAATAGCTCAAGACAATTTTGATGCTATTGAGGATATCATAGGAGAAGAGCATTATACTCTTGGAGAAGCATTATGTGGAACCCATATACCAGGAGTTGCTGGATTTGCTAAGTCTGGAACAACTACTATAATTGGATCATTAACAAGTCCTGGGAGTGGGGCAATAGCATGGGACTATACTTTAGGATGCTGGAAAAGATATTGGGACTCTGCGTGGGCAATCCCTGGTAGTGCTACAAAGTGGTCTAGAGTACGAGCATATCTTAATTCTAACCAAGCTCTTACAGCAGTTG
>Ga0180008_1001117_pt1 | contig 17973 bp, 34 predicted proteins | sample MM_PW_MetaG_FD_121121 | JGI IMG/M metagenome (GOLD analysis project Ga0180008, IMG submission 121121) | Groundwater microbial communities from the Aspo Hard Rock Laboratory (HRL) deep subsurface site, Sweden - MM_PW_MetaG | ecosystem: Environmental > Aquatic > Deep subsurface > Groundwater...
TGAGCAGGAGATGCTGAAGAAACGGGAAAAACAAGCTTACTTTCTTGAACAGTGGACTGTAATTGGTCAAAGACTAATGGAACTTGGATATGATGCTGGAACAATAGCCAGTATTCCTATGGAAACGGCAAGAGCCGTATCGAACAGATATAGTCAATTTGTTAATTCGAGGGGGAAACTATTTAAATTCACCGAGATGCTTGAACAAGCCCGGTCGTCCGGAGATAAACAGGCTGAGAAAAAGGCATCTGATAAGCTGAAGCAGTCTACTGATGAATTTAAGGCTGCACAGAGCAAGCTGATTATTAATCTCAGAAAGACCGGTATTAATCCCGATAAATTCATTGATTCGATCAAAAAAGAAGCCCTACCGATTATAGGTGGGCCTGGAACGATGGAATCCGGATTGTTAGCGGGATTCTCGCCCTGGATTCTGCTTCTTCTTGCCGGAGGGGCAATTTTTATTCTGCGAGGGAGGGGATAAATGAATGATGTCATCGATATTGTCATGGTCACGCACAATCAGAGGTGCTTTACAGAAGCCTGTATCAATTCGCTTTACAGGAATACCAGGCCGGAAATATTTCACCTGATTGTCGTGGATGGAAATTCAACCGATGGGACAGTTGATTACCTCAAGAATCTTAGGGCCAGGGAAGATATCAGTAATCTTGATATTGTCTTTTCAGACGAAAATTTGGGATGGTGCAGGGGATTAAATGCCGGATTTGATTACCTCAGTCAAGGTGGTCGATACGTTTTATGGTGCAACAATGATGTTCTCTTTGAGCCCCAATGGGCAGAGAAAATGGTCGGTTGTTTCCGGGGGAACATTGGTGCAGTGGGTCCCACTTCGAATTACATCATGGGACGGCAAAAGTTCATTTTTAATCATGGTCATAAAATAGAATCCGCACCGTTTTTGATTGGATTCTTTTTAATGTTCCGGAGAGAGGTCATAGATATCGTGGGCGATGTGGACGAAAGATTTGGCCTTGGTGGATCCGACGAGATGGATTACATCATCCGGATGAAAAGAGATCTTGGAATGGAATGTGTGATCTGTCGAGAAGTCTACATTCACCATTTTGGTTCTAAGACTTTGTGGGATATAGCTGGGGGGACTGCACAATCCTATGATGATTATGTTCAAGTAAAAGATAAAGTTCTTCGAGAGAAATGGGGAGATGAGACTGTTGATCAGTATCTTGGATATTCCCAGAAGCAAGTTTTGGTCTGCATTCCCCATTATGGTATGATTCATCATAAATTCTGGAAGGCCGAGAAGTTTCTGCTTAAGCCTCCAATGACTGAAGAAATCGATATCGTTGGAAGCTCCGCAATCCAGGATGCCAGGAATGAGTTGGTAAAATTTGCTGTGGATAACGGATTTAAATATGTTCTTTTTCTTGATGCAGACATGGTGCCTCCTCAAAATGGAATATTCAAACTCATGTCCTATGATGTTCCGATCGTATCAGGATATTTCGTTTCCAGGAGCGAGCCTCATTATCCTTGTGCGTTCAAATTTGATAAGAAGCAAAAGGGATATATTTCGATCTATGCTCCAGGGACCGGACTCAAACCAGTTGATGCTGTGGGAATGGCTTTTACTCTTATCGATACAAAGTTATTTAAAGAGATTCCTTCACCCTGGTTTGAGTTTGGCCGGTACGGTGAGGATATGATGTTCTGCAATAAGGTTCGGGAAAAGGGATATCGAATCTTTTGTGATTTCGATATGATTGTTCCACATATTCACCTTGGGAAAGAGAAGGAGCTTACCCCGGATGATTACCAAAATAAACCCGTTCAGGAGGAGTCATGTTCTTCCCGGTTAAAGAGTTAGAATTTGGTCCGAAGGAAGAGGAAAGAATGAGTAGTACCACAAAAGAAATGTTGTATGGTATTGCCATGGCAGTTGCTACAACATTTGTAATCAAGATGATTTGGAAAAGGTAAGGAGAAAGATATGGTACGAAAAAAATCGAGAGTTAAGATTCCCAAGAAAGTTCTGGAATGGAGAGAAAAACTTAGGCGTGGTACGATCATGAGGCCAGCCACATTTCGGAAAATCAAGAGGAAGGCTGCTGCAAAATATAGGAAAAAGGGAGTGGGCAAAAAGGTTAGTGGGAAAGCTTATTATGTTACCCTGCTTCGGAAATATCTTGATAGACATCCAAGAGATACTTCGGTTAAAAGAACCTTGAGGGAATTGCTAAAACCACGTTCCAGGGGGAATCCCATGGCCAGAATTATCGCTGGAGGAGTTCCGGGAGTAACGAAGAAAAATCCTAAAGCAACCCTTAAAAAATGGGATCAGCTTACCTCTTCACAAAAATCGGAGATTCAATCTGCATTTGTACATTGGCACTATGATAAAACATCACCAACATTTGAAGATTGGGCAAAGAAACATGCTTTTTACATTACTAAGAGGGGTCGTCTTGCAGTAGTTCCAAAATATGCTGAACCACATTACTTGGCCAAAAACAGAAAGAGAGATTTCATGAATCCCCGTGGTCGATCCAAAAAATACTATGTTGGTCTGAAGATGTTAGATGGAAGGGTTACTGGAGGTCAGATCATTCAATCGGCCAGAGCCCCCACTGAAGCTTCCCATGGTCGATTTGATAGGATGGTAGGTCCATTTACATCAAAATTGGAAGCCCAGGTGTGGTGGAGAAAACAAGATTGAAAAGAAAGAAAATAGAGAAAGAAGAAGAAATTTATCCTGGGGAACTTATCCATTTAACATATGATACCCTTGCAAGTGGTGGAAGGTATTCTAAAGAAAGATTTAGAAGAAAGAAAGTTCCCAAGTAAACGGAGTTAGCATTGAGGAAATTATTTAAAAAGAATTTTCACCGTGGTATGAAGCTTATCTATGATAAAATCATCTCCATTGAGGCCCAGAAGGGGAAAGGATCTCTTTGGCCCAAAGAATTGTTCCGTCATGATTTTCAGAAGGACAAGACTGCAGCCCGGATTTATGGATTGCCGGATGGAAGCTTGCTGATTAAATCGTCCAAGGGCAAAAAGCTTTGGAAGGAATTTAATTATCCCAAAAGTGAAGGAAGTAGGAAAAGGTAAGGAGAAAAAATCGTGTTTACCGGACTGGGTGTAACGGGAAGACAACTTAAAAGAAGAGCCAAAAAGGTCGGATGGGAAAAAGTAAATGTTGGAGGATATCCGGCTCTCATTGGTGAACAATGGAAGCTTCGTCCGGATCCAGCCCGTCGTCCGGAGGTCGGATTTACCGTTATCAATTCATCTTCTAATGCAATGGCAATTATCATGAAGGGATATAATCAAAATCGATGGGTTCATACAGTTTCCTATACAGATCTGTCACAATGGATTCCTGGAGGAAAATTTCCGATCATTGTAATCAAGGCATACTTTTGAGAAGGTTGCAAATTCACTTGGAAGGAGGTGAAAACAAATGCCGATGGAACCTTTTTTAATCAACCCCGCAAGGTATAAACGAAGGAGAAAAAAATCAACTGGAACAAGAAGGAGAAAACGCAGGGGTGGACTTCCATCCGCTCTTTTGAAACGCATGGTCAAGACCCATGGAATCAAGAAGGGCATGAAAGAGGCCTGGAAACAGTACCGAAAAGGTGTTCGTAAGAATATCTGGACGGATGATTCCGCTGGTCATGCCACTGCCGCTCGAAAAGGGTGGAGAAGAAGAAAGTCGTCCCGTAAACGATATCGAAAAAATCTATTAGGTGAGGAGGTGATGTTAGTGGGAACGAATCGCAGGCGAAGACGCAGACGGAAAGGAACTCGTAGGAATGCTTGGAGAGGATCAAGCAGGAAGCACGCCATGGCTGCCCGGAAGGGATGGGGTAGGCGAAGACGGTACTCTACAAATCCCCGGCGCAGACGGAGATACTATCCGCTCGTGGCCAGAAGAAGAAGGAGATATGCCCGGAATCCAGCCAGGGCTGCAGCCATTAGTATCCGGAGACCGATGTCCATCCTCATGCCAGCAGCTTTTGGTACTGCTGGATATATGGCATCCGAAAGGCTTCCTTCTATGGTAGGTATGCTTGATACCTATCCTCGGTTGGGAGTGAAAGCTGCCGTTGCTCTTGCTGGCCCAATGGTCCTTGGAAGATTTTTGGGCCAATCCAATGCAACCTACTTTGCGGTCGGTGCTGGTATCAACCTGCTTCAGGATGTACTTAACACCTTTGTATTTAAAACAGGTGTTGCCGGACTCCAAGCCTTCCCGTATGAAGGGATGAGCACGGAGACTCCGGAATACGGTGCATTCCCCGGAGCAGAATCAGTGCCCTACTGATTTAGGGTCCAGCCAAGATCCGATCAGGGATCTTTGTATCCTCTTATATTGAATCAAGAGTTTCCAGTTCAATAGGGGTCTTTGCACCCATCGTTTTTAGCCCAAAGTGGATAACAAAAAATCCAATTCAAGGAGGAGTATCACTATGAGAGGATACGGATTCGGTCAAAATGCTATGGTCCCTGCAGATCCTTTAAAGGCTCAGGGATATCGAACACAGAGAGCGGAACTTCCGGAAGACCTATGGCAACCGTTGTACGATTCAGTAAATTATCCCGCTGCCGGGAGTTCACAGCTCTCCTATTTCTCCATTCCAAGAGGTCAGTCTGCAACACTGATCACCGCTGGTGCAGCTGCTGCAAAGACCAAGACCTATCGTGACACGAACATGGAGAATGCGAATGTTGTGCCGACGAAAATGTTTGAAATACTTGAACCCCATATCAGTAATGGTATGAGGAAAAACCTTGTGAATTCGGTGAACCCTACAGCTTAGGCCATGGGAATACCGAGCCAAGCCCCAATCGGGGAAGGTGTAGAGAGTAGGTTAGAGATGAAGGAAAATTCTCCTGTAAAATTTGCCAGGAAGTTACTTCTTGGAACAATAATGGGTGATTCTGGGATCGAATTAAGGGGACATAAAGCCCTTCTCAAAATGGCCCATAGCAATCACCAATTTGATTATCTTATGTGGAAAGCTAAAAAACTTGTTCCATTAGTGGGAAAATTTCAGGCAGATGAGCGGGAAATGGAAATAAGTGGAGCAAAGACTGGTGGATACAGGACCCAATTAAGAAGTCTTTGTTCCACTTATTTAAAGCATATCTATAACGATTTCTATTTTCAAAGAGATGGTAAAGTAAAAAAAGAGATTCATTCCAATGTTCTTAATCGGTTATCTCCTATATCTATTGCTGTATGGTACGGAGATGATGGTAATCTTCATCCTGATTGGATAGTTAGAATTTCGTCTAATGGCTATCCCAAATCAGAACAGGAGATGATAATTGATTTTATCAAAAGAACATATGGAATTGAATTGTACCTGAAACAACATCATCAACATAATTCATATTGGATGTTCGGAAACACAAAAAATTCAAAAATGTTCATTGATGTTGTTAAACCATATCTTTGGGAAATAGAATGTTTAAGATATAAACTTGATCCCTCCTTCAGAAGAAACTCTAACCATAGCGCAAGGCATCCCGGAAAAATATTCTGGGATGATGATGTACTCCGAACTCCATGGAAACGCGGAGAGGAAGTTAGAAATAACTTCCCGCCTGATAATTTTATCAGGTTATGAAAGTAACAGATTGAAGTTCGTCGGTATCAGCATTGGTTTCCGTCATGAAGATGAAGGCGAGCCTGCGAATGCCTCAGATCGGGACAAGATCCGGATGGGATGTTATTTCAAATTCCGGATCGTGGACAAAGACATCCTCTTTCTACCTATGTCTTGTCTTCCCGAAGTTAATCCTTTCGTGATTGCGTCAACCACGGTTACCGCAACTACGATTCTGGGTGCTGCAGGTGGTGGTGGGCAGAATGTACCTATGTACAAACTTCCTATCCCGATTACCCTTAACCCTTACGAGAACTTCAATGTTGAACTAAATTTTGACGGGACGGTTACTACAACCAAGGCCGTCGATGTTCAGGTTGTTCTCCAGGGATTCATGAGAAGGCCAACGTAGTTTCGGTCCATCTGATCTTTGAAAAGGTGAATCCATTGCTCCCCGGTGGTCATCTAACGGTGATCGCCGGGGACCCACTAAGAATGAACAAGGAGGAGAAACGATGTGGGTAGAATATTTTGTCTATGCTTACAATAAGGATTTAACTGCAGGGAATGGAACCGTCTTTGAGGATGGGACAATTCGGATCGATAGCGATGCCGATTTTGAAGCCCACAAACAGACATATTGGGCTACCAGTGGAAATGTCCGCATTACAATGCGGGATGATTCCATGGGTAGGTATCTTATCAAGAACCCTACTGATCTAAGAACCATTGCCGGAAATTTCGCAGGAACTCCATTTGTTCTTTCCAGGCCACTCGCATTTCAAGCGGGATCGAATATCATTATCTCCATGGCCGATAATTCAACAATGGCCAATACGGTACGATTAGCGTTTCAGGGTGGAAAAAGAAGACCTGGGGTTCCTCCGGATAAGTATAAATATCGAGCGATCTATCCGTTCATTTACTCTCTCAATCGCCAGACCGTAACTGCAAGCTCGACAGCTTATTACAACATTGAAATCGATACCGACGCTCATTTTCTTGTTCAAAGGATGACGGGTCATCGTGAGGGAAATTGTCTTGTGAGCATCCGCGAATCCGCAAGAGATCGAGATTGGCAGAATACCGCAACCCATTTCGATAACTTCTTCGGGAATGGGCAATTCCCGAATATCATGTTTTCGAATCGGTTCATCTACCGGGGGTCCGTGGTTACTATCCAGGTCCAGGATCTAAGTGGTTTTGCTAATACCATTGATGTCAATTTGATTGGGGTGAAATGCTATGAATAAGAAGAATCCAAATACACCTCCATATGATTACAGGGGTTTGCCTCCTGACCTTTGGCCAAGGGTAGTTAAGGTAGGAAAGCCCGGTGATCCTCTTGGGCAAAGGGGATTTCCGGAGGAACCAGACCGTACAATGGCCAGGGGATATCTTGGTAATGCCATCTATATTTCCAGAACATTCCAGGGCAGGGTGGTTACCGTTGGAACGACTCCAACACAGATCATCTCGGCAGGATACTCTAATGCTTACATCTTGCTAAATCCATCGGAGAGCATAGGATTAACTACCTATGGGACTCACTATTCCGGGACTGAAACCGGAAATGGAAATAGTCAGGCGACCCCATTAGGGGTGGCGAACTACAAAAATCTCCACCTATGGTTATACATCACTGCCATTACCGGAACATGGACATTCTATGCTCAGGCAAAGGATCCCACAAGCGGAACATGGGCTGATGTCCAGGCTCTCTTTGTTGGAGTAACCGCTACCGGGACTTCCTATGCATATGTTGCGGATCTTGGAATAGGAACCGATTTCGCAATCCGATGGACAGAAGATGTTGCCGGGTCCATTACATTCCAGATGAACTATGCTCTTAAGGATGGAGTGGGTGGAGATTCGAGCGGGGTCTCCCAAACAGTATATCTGGGATCCACGGATGGAGTTACTACGATATCCGGATTCCCATTACTTGAGGGGAATAGCATCCCATTGGTCCTTGGTGAGAATGTTGATATCTGGGGTGTGGCCGAGGCAAGTGTAGGGATTAGGGTATTTGATCTGTAATATGAGAATTAAAACAGTAACGATATCCTTGTTGATTTTGATCTCGATTCTTTTGGTTATGTTCTTCTTTGGAATTGAGGGAAAAAAATCAACGGGATTTGAAGTAATCAATGCTGGGGTTTCCAATGAGTAGAGTGATTAAGACATTCCTATATATACTGATGATTTTATCTTTCGTTTGGACGACAAACATCCAAGCGGTTGATAAGATCTATGGTGGGTTCGTAGTTAAACCATCTGGATATGTTTTAACTGTCATATTCGTTTTCGTAGGAGCAGGAGCGAGCGGAACAGTTGTCAGTGTTCCCGGAGGAATTAGTTGTTCAGCAACTTGTTCCCATGAATTTCCGTCCGGAGAGGTCGTAACGCTCACCGCCACCCCTGGAGGAACGAGTACATTTACCGGGTGGTCAGGATCAGGATGTGCCGGAGTTGGGACTTGTGTGGTGACCATGGATGCAAACAAAGAGGTTACCGCAACATTTACAGCCGGGTTTACTCCTCCCAAGGGAGATTATCTGATTGCCTGGTATAAGTGTAGTGAAGGTTCCGGAAACACAGTGACCAATTATGCTACCGATGGAAGCTTGGGGGGTGGATTACTTCCAAGTATGTCGGTTTATAATTCCAGTGGGGATTTCTGGACTTTCGATTCCGGATTTTGCGCAACCCCATCAGGAACAGCACTTGCAATCAAAGAATATGCATATGCTACATACACCGCAAGGAACCTTGGAGATCCAACCGCTATAACCTGGGGAGTATTCTTTAAGAAGAAAGTTAGCCCAAGCTGGAACAGAAATACTAACTATGTGACTAATATCGGAACCACTGGTGGAGCATCCAAGGATTTCGGAACCTCAACATTCTATCCCAATGCTGGAAATAAGGATACCAATTGGTATGCAACCATGGATTGGGGGGTTTCGTCCTCAAATACCACCTATGGAAATCATTCAACTGGAAACTGGTATTTTGCATTTCTGGGGGATGACGAATATCTCTATGTAGTTAAGCCAGACGGAACAAAAATTAAAGGAGATGCTGCGCTCCCCGGAGGAGCACTGTCATGCACCTTTGTTCTTGGAGGAGTATCAATCGGGACTGGGGCTGCTGATGGGGATTATGGATGCGAGTGCTCCTGGGCTGATTTTATCGTATACAATAGCACCCAGTTAACCGATGCTCAATGGGGATCTTGGTATGATGAATTGCGATCCAGATACGGAATGTCCGCAAGGTCAGGATGGTAAGGAGAATAAAATGGACAAGAAAAAGAGAGAGACTATACTAATTGTTTTGATGTTTATTATTGCCTCGATTATTGTGGTTATGCTGGTTGTTCCATCTTTGAGGTCCCAGGTCCAGCAGTTCGTTGGGCTTGCCGTAGCCCAGGATGCTTTGATCTGGAACCGATTAAAGGATGGGGTAGCCGGGGATAATTTGGCTAACGGTGTTGGGGCAATGCAAATGTATCTCTATGATAATGTCGGGGGAAACTTCGACCGGGCATATGGAGACACAACAAGCGGAATGTGGGTCAATGTCAAGGCCTTTGCTTCAACGGCAGTAGTCCCGGTATACACAACGCTTTCGTCCACAATCACATCCGGACAAGTTACAGTGGACACCACAGCCGGTGGAGTTGTTATCAAGGCTGCTAATACCAGTCGGAGATCTATCATCGTCCGTAACCAAGGGGCAACCGACATGTATGTTGGACCAACCCCGGTTACGACTGCAAATGGTATTTTAGTCAAAATAGATGAGGTTCTCGTTCTTGATCGGACTACAGCAGCAATCTATGGAATTACCGCTGCAGGTTCAACCACTGCGGGATATCTGGAGGAATAGAAATGAAAAAACTCATTTTAAGTACCATTCTGATTGGGTTACTGATTGGATTGTTTTTTATCAACAGGGCATCGATATCTTCCGATATAAGAACGGCCGGAGCGGGAACCGGGGCAGCAACACATATTGCCAGTACAACCAGTGAATCAGCAGCAACGGCCAAAGGCTTTACAGGAACAAGGGGTGCAGTATCGTTCACCGGAACTGGCCTGGATGATATGACCATTTCTGGAGTATTTGATGGAAAGTCTAATACCAATATGAGGGTAAGAATCTTAAATGGAGATCCAACAAATCCAAATACCTTTATCGTTTCTTATGACGGTGGATCAACCTGGCATACCGCAACTACCAATATAACTGGAGCCGCACAGAAAATTGGGTATGGCCTTTATGTCACCTTTGGTTCAACAACAGGTCATGTTACAAACGACCGATGGGATTGGATCGAGAATGCTTATACTGCAAATGAAATAGTTGCTTCCGATTCAGCAGGAACACCAAAAGTTTCAATGAATCAGGATAGGTCGATCACCTGGTTTGATCCCTATGGGAATGCTCAGGCTAAAATTTCAAAAGATCCATCCTCTCCATTGAATGATAGAATCCTCGAAATTTATCCATCAATTGCTGGTGGTGGAACAGATGCGGTTAGATTCATGAGTGGAAGTCTTCTTTATAATGCTATTGCAACAGATGGTGTATTTTCATTAATTAAATCTTACTCACTACCTATGTCCATTACCCCTGCCTATACTGGAACTACCTATCCACAGATTACATTGGGAAAACAAGGTGGAGAAGGTTGGGCTCCTACTTCCGGTACTGCAATTACGGCGTCTATTGGTGACAATGCTTATGGGAACGCAATTTTTAATCCAACATCGGGAGCTGCTAAGTATATCGGTTTTCAAGTAGCTCCTACAATTAATCAAACCGGAACAGCCACTGGTGACTATACAGCCTTCCAGGTCAACGTCACCGAAACGGCAGCTACGGGAACCAATAAATTATTAATGGATCTTCAGGTAGGAGGCACATCGAGGATTACGGTTAAAAATGATGGGACGATCATTGTAACCTTTGCCACTGGAGTCGATGCCGAAATTGGAAGAGGAACTACCGATACAGATATAACATACATGGCTCTCAGGAACGCCGATGGGGAACTTTGTTATGTATTCCCGAATGCCGATCAAAACGCCATTGTGGTTCAGGCAGGTAAGCCATAGGTTATAAAATTTAAAGAGGAGAAAAATGGCTACAAGATCCTATACTGAATATGTTGGAGTTAATCAATACAAAAGAGGAATAATAATCGTTAAATGGACTGGACTTCTTAACGGCGATACTGGAATTCCATATCCCGGAGCATTCTTTCCGGACAAGAGTGTTCATATCTATGGAACACTCGGTGCTGGAGGAACGATCATAATTCAAGGAAGCAATGACCAAGACCTAACTACAACAAATTACATTACCTTAAACGATCCGGCCAATAATGCCCTTTCGTTCACCGCAGCCGGGTTAAAAGCGGTAATGGAAAACACCTTTTTGATTAGACCAAATGTGACGGCAGGAGATGGGACCACTAATTTAACTTGCATTGTGGTCATGGAGACAAGTCGGTGAGTTTGTGGAGAAGAAGAAGAAATATACCATATTCTGCGGTTAGTCCCTGGAGTCCTATTACTCCACCCGGATGTACTTTTTGGTTTCGTGGTGATGGAATTACGGGGTTGGTAGATACCGATCCGCTTGGAACTTGGAATGATGAAAGCGGGAATGGCCACGATGTATCGCAAGGAATTGGAGTTAGCAAACCACTCTATAGAACAAATATCGTTAATAGTCTGCCTGCCGTCTATTTTGACGGAATAAATGATTGGATGGATGGAACATTATCAGGTGCATTGGGTGACTTTTATTACTTTATTGTAGCCAGTTCAAGTTCCACATCTCCATTTTGGTTAACATTTGGTAATTATGATCCACTTCTGGGGGCTTCAGCGATAACTCGGCGTAGCTTATGGGATACCGTATACTTAGAGTTTACGGATTTATCTTGGACAAATAATCTCGCTAATTTTTACTTGATAGAGTACTGGCGAACGGGGAATAACTATTACTGTGCCCAAAATGGAGCACCATCAGCAGATAACCCACGGGCTCATGTGTACAGTAATACACCTGTTAATTTTGCCCTGGCAACACAGACCTATGGAGGCTATGTAGTGGCCGGAGTACAATATCAAGCAGAGTCTTTTCTCTACGACAATTTTCCATCAGCATTGAACATAACTGAAGCCAGATTATACATCAAAAACAAATATGCATTATGGTAGCAAGGAGGTGAACCATGAGATCATCAGGGGGAACTTTTCCAACAACTGGAGTGCTTCCTGGCCATATCCATATTAAAGGTCAAGAGATATTTATGTACATTTCAGGAGATCCAAAAGATCAATCAAATTGGAAGAAGATAGTTTTTTCAGATGATGTGGAAAAGGCAATGGGAGGATTAGTTCTGGAAATTCAAGCAGCCATTGATGAAGTAAGAAATATCAGAGACAAAATTGAGACGGATATTTTATGGTTCCGGAAACATGAAGAATCCAAAGAGGAAAAGAAACCTGGAGTGAGTCATGTCAAAAAAGGAAGATAGAGATAATCTGGAGAAATATCTCGACAAAATGATCGATGATGAGGAAAAGGGAATTCAGGAGTATTCCGAGTTGGCCAATAGTTTACATCAAGCTGGAGCTCCCAAATCAGCCTATACCGCTATCATGGGAATAGCGAGAGAGGAGGCGAAACACGCCAAGATACTTGAACGCATTTTAGACAAATACTTTTAGAGGAGGTTTCAAATGAAAAGGTACAAGTACAAATTGGTTTCGGTTTTGGTGTCAATTTTAATGTTGGTGGTTATTTCATCCTGTGCCAGTCTCCAGGACTCCTGGAAAAAATTGACTCCGGATGAAAAAGCCAGAGTTATCACCAATGATCTTCAGGATCAATTGAACAATGCCTGGGATACCGTTGAAGCTTATGTCCAACAGAACCCCCAGCATCAACTGATATTCAAGGAGAAAATTGCTCCGGCATTCAAGGCTGCGAACTCAACGCTTAGGTCAGCCATGATATTGGCCATGGAGGAGAAGATCACTCCGGATAAGGTCTACGCGGCGGTGATGCCTGTATTCAAGGATATTGTGGATGCCTGTGTTGCGATAGGATTAAAGTTGAGTCTCCCAATTTAACTTTGGAACGATCGTGGAGGAAGTTATGGTAAGAACATTAATTGCTTTTATGGTAATAGTATTCGGAACGGTATCCATTGTCTGTGCTGCTCCATTTCTGGTCTGTGATCCATATCCAACAACAGTAACTCAGCCGGATTGGTTTAATCTAAAGATTAATGGAGCTAATCCGATTCAATCTCCTGATCAAACACTTCCTGATGGATCAAAAAGGCTTCATTACGATGTGGGTCCGATGAGTCCCGGAAATTATCGTTTCGAAGTATCAGCCGTTAAGGATTATGGAGTGGAGGGAACAGCCGAATCTGCGGCAACCCCTTTCGATTACGAAAAACCTGTAGTCGCAGCCCCAGGAAAACCTGTCGGTATAGGATTATCTCCAAATTAAGCGAGACAGCGACCTGGGAGTTTGTAATCGTGTTTGATAAAGAATCGGGAGTGTTCACAAGAATGAGATTTGATTTGAAGGACAAAAATGGAATTGAACCTTGGTTCGGAGATGAAGACCTAATCTGGTTTTACTTCGATCACAAATAATTACACAAGGAGGAATAAAAATGGACCCGGTAACCATCATGGCAATTATCAATGGATTAGTCACAATGGCTATAAACATTTGGAAATCAGCCAGACAAGTATACGGAGAGGATAAAATCCCTGAATGGGGAGAAATTCTCAAAAAGAATTCTGATCTGGCTGATAAGATTGACGCAGTCATCAATCAGTAGTAGAATGAATTGGAGGTGAAAAGACCATGGCATTTCTCCAAGGAATTGGAACAGGTGAATACGGGGCTGTGAAGAAAAAGAAGAAATTTCTTCCTGGTCCTGGGGAACAAGGACCCTGGCCAGAACCTAAGCCTAAACCAAAACCAGCCCCAACGGTAGATCCTAAAGTCCTTAGATGGCAACAGGAAATAAAACCTTATGCTCAGGAACTTTGGACTGCCTTGGAATATCCGAAACCTATTTCATGGATCAATCTCCGTGATAAGGCTAAAAATCTAACCATGAAGGGATTTTCGACCGAGGCAATCAGGGCAGAACTTAAAAAGTGGATTGATTGGCAGAGGGAGAAACAATTGATGGCTAAGAAGCCCGAACCTGCTCCTTCTCCAATAGAACCAATTGAGCCTTTTCCTGTTGAACCTGAGCCCTATGTTCCACCCGAACCTCCTTATGAGGAACCCTATACTCCTCCCCCGATCTCTCCGGAGTATCCAGTTACTCCATATGAGCAGATCGTAGCGGAAGAAGAAGAATATCCATCAGAGGAAATTCCTGTTGCCGAGGCAGGAATGCCATCCTGGGGATGGCTTGCATTGGCCGGAGCAGGATTATGGTTCTTCATGAAGAAAAAGAAAAGGTAGGTGCAATATGTACTTTGGACAACTTAATGTTAGAAGAGGGGCATATCAGAGAGCCCAAGGACCACTAATTGGGCCTATCGGAAGAAATTGGGGAACCCTTAGCATCATGGGAGATACATTTTACATCGTGACTCAAAAGATTCCCGGATTCCTTGTTGCAGGGACCATAACAAATTTCCAGGGAAAGACTTTCTATGTCGGAAAGTATGGTGGATATGTTCCAAGGCCCACAGATAGATCAGAATATCCATCTCCGGCAAGAAGAAGAAAAAGGCTGATGTTTTAGCCAGGAGGCAAGTATGCATTTCCCAATCTTAGCAATGCCATGGTCATACCCAACCGTTCATGCCGGATCTCTTCCTCTTCCAAGGGGATTTGGGAACCTCATTACATCAGAGGAGGAAACGGCAAAATTAATCATGTCGTCCATCGGATATGGGACCGAGGATATTAATAAGATTCCTCCGGCTAATCTCGTTACCATTACCAATACAATCCAGCAGCTTGCGACAAATAAGATTCTTGTTCAGAAACTGAATCAGAAAGTTAAGAATCTTACCGGAGCAACAGATCCAATAAAGATGGAAAAATTCAAGGCTGCTAATAAGCAGCTTAAATCAGCCAAGGAAACAAACAAGGGCCTTAAGGATACATTATCATCCTATTTCGCATTCTACAAGGTGGATCCGACTAAGGCGATCAAAAATTCAGCAGCATCCCTTAGTGTAAGTCAGGCAAGAGAGGCTGAGGCGTTCGCCAAAGAAGTCATTAAGAAATATATTACCCAGGACATTATTCCGGAAATTCCATATCAGGAATATCCGGCAATGACTGCGGAGCTTCCATCCTGGACCTGGATTGCCCTTCTTGGGGCGGGAGCATGGTTCCTACTCCGTGGTAAAAAAGTCAGTGGGAGGAGAAAATGAAGAGTAATGGAAAGCTCGCTACATTCGGAGAAGTAAAGGCAAAGAATGAGCAGGAAGTCTATATTCCTGGGCAGATCGATCCCTGGATTCACCTGATTCCAATGGCTGGAGGGCAGATCGATACAAGACTCCCAATCGCCATTAGGTATGAAGGGGAACTAACCACAAGACCAAAAAGGATCAAGAAAATTCTCGGAACATCCCTTCCGAGGTTCCAATCCGGGCAATCCTTTAGGAGATGGGGAAAGGAAAGGATCTATGTTCCATTGACGACACTTCCGTCTCCTCATGCTTCCCAAAGATTAAATACGGCACAGCATCTTATCGAGATGCAAACCCCTCCCATGCATTTCGTAGATGGAGTGCCGAATTTTTCGGAAGTTGGTCTTGGAGTTCCAAATGCATTCGGTCAATATGTTCCTAATGTTGAGAGGAATTGGTGGGGAGAGATCATATCAACCATTGAACAAGGATTTACTCAATACTTTGAAGTGGAAAAAGCAGAAGAAGAAGCTAAGATGCAGGCATTAATGCCTACTACTGCAAGGTTTCTTCCAGCAGGAACATCTAACTATCTTCCCTATATTATCGGAGGGGGGATACTATTAATTCTACTTAAGAGGAGGAAAAGAAAATGAACTATCCAGAAATCATCGCAGCGTTGATCAATAGTGTTCTGGTTTTAATGATCGTACAGCTTCTTAAAACAAAGCTCCCGGTACTTAGGGAGAAATTTCCTGTAATCCTTCCAATTATTACTCCAGTCATTGGACCCCTTGTGGTAATGGCTCAGAATCTTGTCACGAATTGGTTAGGATACCAGGTTGATCTATCTCCCATTGTTGGGGTCTTCTCCGGATCAGCAGCCGTTATGTTATACCAGGTAAAGAAACAGGCTGAACCCGGAAAAGTAGGAGGGAGGTAATATGTTGATCGAGGATAGATACAGATCTAATTTCGCTCCACCGGACTTCGAGCTCCTTTCTCTCCATCCATACTTCCCGTGGACCGCAGAACCATTCCGGATGCCGGATGATGTCTCTCTTTATCTAAGGGAACCGGAAATGGTATTTGGACAAATGGAGGATGAGAAGGAAGAGGCAATTATAAGATTTATGGAGTCTTATGGGGTAGGGAGAACAGAAGCAGAAAAGATGTATTGGGAAACAGTGGCCGGAGGTGCGGTACCGGCCGAATGGGTTGTTAAGAAAAAGTCTGCCTTGCCCCTTTATTTAACCATGGGGGTTCTTGGTCTCATGGTTCTATTAAAGGGCTCCCATGTAATGGCAAGAGGGAGGTGAAAGAATGTACGGACAAACAGAAGACAGAGAGGCTGCAATTCAGAGATTCATGGAAGTCTACAGTGTATCGAGATCTCTTGCGGAGCAGATGTACCTGGATACTCTAAAGTCCGCAGGATTTGAAGAGACTCCGGAGTCCATTAGATCGGATGGACTACTTCCAATTTTGCAGAATGTCGTTCAGGCTGCAGGAGGGGTATTCCAAAAATTTCTTGATGTAAAAATGGTCACTGAACAGAGAAAGGCCCTTCAGGCAGGAGTCGCCCTTCCCGGAATAACTCCAGGTATCCCGCTGTATCAACCCAAGACCGGGATATCAACTCTCTTTTCATCCCAGAATCTTCCTATCTTGGGAGTTGTTGGAATAGGACTTCTTCTGGTTCTAAGGGGAAGAAAGAAAGGAAAGAGATAATGTATTTCGGAGAGTACGGGACCGTTTGGGAAGATCTCCTTAAAACTGTCCCAAATCTTATCTCTGCCGGGGCCACTGTAGCCACTGCCGTTATCGCTGCCAAGGGGCAAAAGGAAGCAGTAGAGGCACAGGCCGAAGCACAGATGGAGAAATTTAGGGCAGAGCAAGAGGCTATTACACAGCAACAAAAACAGGCAATGAAGGCCCTGAAGCTTCAGTATCTCATGAAGACCCAGGAGCAAGAAGCTGCTTTGATTCCTGGAGTATCCAACACGATATTGCTCGTTGGTGCTGGAGGGATCGCTCTCCTATGGCTATTGAGGAGGTAAAATGAAAAAAGAGGTGAAACGAGATGCTCCCTCACGAATCTCCAACAATCTGGGTATGGATTTTAGGGATACTTATAGGCTTGCTAAAGGTAATCTGGATACTAACCGTTAGATCCATTAAACGAGATGTGAATGATGTGAAAAGAGATCTCGGAAGAGTAGAAGGAAAAATAGAAAATGAAATTGAGCCTCATATTGATTCATGGAAAAGGAAAGCTCCCGAAAAGGGATTCCTGTTAACCTTTGAAAGGCATGAGGAGTATTGCATGAATCAATTCAAAACTTATCTTAGAGAGATGGAAAATATACGAAAATTGATTCAGGCTAACCTGGAGGCTATCAGGACCGAGATTAGTGCCAAGGTTAGCGAGAGTGAAATCAAAATTTTAAAGGAGATTAAGCAGATTGACAGAACGAACGGTCCGAGACGAAGAGATCATTGATCTTCAGGCTGATGAGAACGGGACTTATCATCCCGTAGCTGTAATTAGAAAATCTCCTCAGTACATAGAGAGAAGAGGCCAAAAAATACCAGTGTTCTATCAAGTTCTCGATGGATTTGTCGTGGGACTCGGTGCATTTGAAAGGTTCCTTGATAAGCTCAATGCTACCAGGGAACTTCAAATGAAGAACAGGTCGAAGGTACCCAAAAAAAAGAAAAGGAAATATTGATGATCTACGATGAGCACAAAAGAATAACGGAAAGATATATAACAATGGGATTGGTAATGTTCTTCTTTCTTGGTTTCTCAGCACTATGGGGAATATTCTGGGGAACGATATCCACATCGGTACTATTCTCAATGTGGTTGGTTATCAAGGGAATTACCTCGTAACGGGAGGAACCATATGGCTGTCTCAAAAAAGGCAAAAGAGACA
>Ga0180008_1001118_pt1 | contig 17938 bp, 20 predicted proteins | sample MM_PW_MetaG_FD_121121 | JGI IMG/M metagenome (GOLD analysis project Ga0180008, IMG submission 121121) | Groundwater microbial communities from the Aspo Hard Rock Laboratory (HRL) deep subsurface site, Sweden - MM_PW_MetaG | ecosystem: Environmental > Aquatic > Deep subsurface > Groundwater...
AGTTGTTCATACATGCTGGCAAGGTAATAATTCAGCATTCATTAAAAAAATGTTATTTTAAAAACAATGCTTTTTCGAATAAAAAACCTATCAAATAGTATTAATCGTGTCAGTTGAAGTGCACTATCGCAATGGTAACAAAATCGTAAATCATTTGTCTTACGCCAAAATAAAAATTACATTTGTAACAGTTTAACTTTTACACATAAAATGAAGCCTAACACACAACAATTAAACGATTTAACTATCCAAGTAAGAAGAGACATTCTTCGAATGGTACACGCTGTAAACTCAGGACATCCTGGAGGTTCACTAGGCTGTACTGAATTTCTAGTAGCTTTATACCAAAACTTGATGGAGCGCAAAGAAGGTTTTGAAATGGACGGAATTGGCGAAGACTTGTTCTTCCTTTCAAACGGACATATCTCTCCAGTATTCTACAGCGTTTTAGCTAGAAGTGGCTATTTTCCGGTTTCTGAATTAGCTACATTTCGTTTAATCAACACGAGATTACAAGGTCACCCAACTACTCATGATAACCTACCAGGAGTTAGAATCGCATCTGGCTCACTTGGACAAGGCTTGTCTGTAGCTATTGGAGCTGCTCAAGCAAAAAAATTAAACAACGACAATCATTTAGTGTACACACTTCACGGTGATGGTGAATTGCAAGAAGGGCAAAACTGGGAGGCAATCATGTATGCATCTGCTAAAAAAGTAGACAACCTTATTGCTACTGTAGATTTAAACGGAAAACAAATTGATGGAACTACTGATGAAGTTCTGGCAATGGGAAGCATCCGTGCTAAGTTTGAAGCTTTTGACTGGGATGTTATTGACATTAAAGAAGGAAACAATCTAGAAGCTATTTTAGCCGGTATGAATGATGCAAAATCTAGAACTGGAAAAGGAAAACCAGTTTGTGTATTGTTACATACTGAAATGGGTAACGGAGTTGACTTCATGATGCACACACATGCATGGCATGGTAAAGCACCTAACGATGCACAACTAGAAAATGCATTAGCTCAAAATCAATCAACTTTAAGCGATTACTAATAATTTTAAATTTTGAATTGTAAATTTTGAAACAACATTCAAAATCTTTCAATTATTAAATTTTTAAATCTTTGAATTTAAAAGAATGAAAAAATATACAAATACAGGAAGTAAAGATACTCGTTCAGGTTTTGGAGCGGGAATGACTGAATTAGGTCAAAAGAATGAAAATGTTGTTGCCCTTTGTGCTGATTTAATTGGATCATTAAAATTTGATGATTTCAAAAAAAATCATCCAGAGCGTTTTTTCCAAATCGGAATTGCTGAAGCAAACATGATTGGAATCGCAGCAGGATTAACTATTGGTGGTAAAATTCCTTTTACAGGAACTTTTGCTAACTTCTCTACAGGAAGAGTGTATGACCAAATACGTCAATCAGTAGCTTACTCTGATAAAAATGTAAAAATCTGTGCATCACACGCAGGATTAACATTAGGAGAAGATGGAGCAACGCACCAAATCCTAGAAGATATAGGATTGATGAAAATGTTACCAGGAATGACTGTAATAAATACTTGCGACTACAACCAAACAAAAGCAGCTACACTAGCACTTGCTGATCATCATGGTCCAGCTTACTTGCGTTTTGGACGTCCAGTTGTACCTAACTTTATGCCTGCAGATGAGCCTTTCGTAATAGGTAAAGCAATCCTATTAAGCGAAGGTACTGATGTAACTATTGTGGCTACAGGACACTTAGTTTGGGAGGCACTTATTGCTGCCGAAGCATTAGAAGCAAAAGGAATCTCTGCAGAAGTAATCAATATCCACACTATTAAACCATTAGACGAAGAAGCAATTCTAAAATCATTGGCTAAAACAAAATGTATAGTTACAGCTGAGGAGCACAATATCCTTGGAGGTCTTGGCGAAAGCATCTCTAGAGTATTAGCATTAAACCAACCAGCTCCACAAGAGTTTGTTGCGGTTAATGATAGTTTTGGAGAATCTGGAACACCAGACCAATTAATGGAAAAATACAAACTGAACAATCAAGCCATTGTTGAAGCAGTAGAAAGAGTTATTAAGAGAAAATAATTCTTTTGCTCAAATAAAAATAAAGCCATTAACACCTATTGTTGTTAATGGCTTTATTTATGAATCTCCTAAAAGTAGATGTCATTTGTTAAATTAAATATTTTCAAGCATAAAAAAACTCATCTTAATTCAGTCGATTCGAGATGAGTTTTTCTTAATAATATTTTATTGTTTAGTTACACTTGACTAAATGTCTTTTTATTCTTGAAGGGTCGGTCGTATTACCACTACAACTAGGAATATCATTAAAAGGAATTATCGATCCATTAGTAGCTGTAATTTCTTTTAATGTACTTACTCCATCTGCATCGTCATCAACATCTAAGAAGTTAGGAATTCCATCTTTATCAGTATCATCAGCATAACGAATAATATCAGCAGGAGTTGTCGGATAGGCAGTTGTATTAAAATAACCATACATATATCCATCTCCATCTAAATCCTCTAGGTAAGAAGGTATCCCATCACCATCTTGATCTAACCTTTGTACTGCATACAATTTAAATTTAAAAATCAAAGGAACATAACTAGGAATAGAGTTAGAACCCGAAGCATAGTATGCCAATCCCGAAGGAATAAACATGACACCCGCTCCAAAATTATTATAGGTCACCGTTCCGTCAGCATTAGAAATAGGACTATCTCCAGTTTTGAATTGCGGAAAAATTTCTCCCCAACCTGGAATCGTATTGAACAAACTTAGAAATTGCTGTGGATACAAAACGTCTTCAAAAGAAGTCGCTGTTAATGTAGTCACATCTGAAACTGTACTATTTTGCAAATAAGTACCTTTATAAGAAGCTAAAACACCATCAACATTACATGGTGATTCTCCGCTACCAGGTCTTAGCACCAAGTAATACATTTTATAGGTAATACCATTATAAGCCACATCTCTTTTTAACAATTTAGGAAAAGTACTTTTATTCAAATACGACATAATCGATGGCTGCATTCCATTTGCTGGTATCTTTGTAAACTCAACATCCTGATCATCCGGTTGACCTGAATTATTAGTTACAGTCATATAATAAGAATTCAAATATTCTTCAACAACAATATTGTCAGCTGTAAATTGCTCTTGATAATCTCTAAGGGGCTGCACTGTAATACTATCGTCCTTAGAACACGAAAATAAAGAGAGGGTTGTAATTAATAAAATAAAATAATACCTAAATTTGTTCATTATTGCTGATTTTTAAGTGCGCAAGATACAATATTGGTTTATTTTTGTAAACAATTTAACTCTGATTTTAGAAATTTTATGAGAATAGATAAATATTTATGGTGCGTTAGATATTATAAGACCAGAAACATGGTTACTGAGGCCTGTAAAAAAAACCATGTTACGGTAAACGGAAATGTAGCAAAGCCTTCTAAGGAGGTGTTCCCAACAGATAAAATCACTTTTAGAAAGGATCAGATAACGCAAATAATCACCGTACTTGACATCCCTGATAATAGAGTTAGTGCAAAACTTGTAGACATATACAGGCGTAATGACACTCCTGCTGAAGTCTATCAACATTTAGAATTATTAAAGCTATCAAAAGAGCACTATCGTAAAAATGGTACGGGCAGACCAACTAAAAAAGACAGAAGAGATATCGACGAATTCGGAAACGAAATTACAACTGAAGAAGACGATTTTTGATTACCATTATAATACAACCTTGAAACTAAGAAACTCATGAGCAAAAACATCATACTAAGCAATCAAGAAATACAACACAAAACAAAAAGAATTGCTTATCAAATTTACGAAACGTTCATTGATGAGCAAGAAATTGTTTTGGCTGGCATAGCTTCTAATGGTTTTATCTTTGCCCAAAAAATAGCTTCAGAATTGGAATCGATATCATCCTTGAAGATCTTACTGTGTGAAGTAAAAGTAGACAAACAAAATCCGGAGCAACCTATTACCACCTCTTTAACAAGTGAACAATACAAAGACAAAGGATTAATTCTAATAGATGACGTTTTAAACTCAGGAACCACTTTAATTTATGCTGTACGTCATTTCTTAGACGTTCCGTTAAAAAAATTCAAGACTGCGGTCCTTGTTGATAGAAATCATAAAAAGTATCCTGTAAAGGCCGATTTTAAAGGAATATCCTTATCGACCTCTCTATTAGAACACGTACAAGTAGTATTTGAGGACAATAACACAAATCATGCTTACTTAAGCTAGTAGCGCAGTAATATCTTTCACAGTTTCATCCACAGTCTTGTTATCTACAGTCACGATAAATTTTGCCTGATTGTAGTAAAAACTGCGCTCAAAAACGTGCATTGCGATAAACTCTTCCATTTCCTCATTCGTTTTATTTGCGATAAGCGGTCTTTTACTCTTATTAAGAGACAATCTTTTAAATAAGGTAGTAATCGAAGCTTTCAAGTAAACAGACAGCACACCCTCCTGCTTTAGTAACTCATGATTATTAGCATAACAAGGAGTACCTCCACCTAAACCAATAATAAGAGAGTCCGGAGACGATAATAAACCAAGAAATGATTCATGCTCTACTTTTCTAAAATAGATCTCGCCTCGTTGTTCAAAAATAGCACTAACTGATAAATTTAATTTTTCTTCGATATATTGATCGAGATCTACGAAGGGAATATTGATAAGTTGAGACAATTTTTTAGCGATTGTCGACTTACCGCATCCCATATAGCCTAATAATACAATTTTTGTCATTGAATAAAACCTTATAAATTAATACGTTAAGATATATTGATAAAAAAAGACAAATTTATAATAAAAATGCTTGGAAAAATTAAAAATAAGTTCTTATATTTGCACCCGCATTCAAGGAAAGAATATGACTCGATAGCTCAGTTGGTAGAGCACATCACTTTTAATGATGGGGTCCTGGGTTCGAGCCCCAGTCGGGTCACAATTTTAGTGATCAACACATAATTTCCTTGAAGCAATGACTCGATAGCTCAGTTGGTAGAGCACATCACTTTTAATGATGGGGTCCTGGGTTCGAGCCCCAGTCGGGTCACAAAGGTCGAGTAATTTATTACTTGACCTTTTTTATTTTAAGGCCACGTGGAGAAACGGTAGACTTGCCAGCTTGAGGGGCTGGTGCTCGCAAGGGCGTGTGGGTTCAAATCCCACCGTGGTCACTTAAAAATCAATCCATAAAATATAGTTTGACACTCTATATTTTATGGATTTTTAATTTTTCATGAAATCTTGAAACTAATTAGTACGACTCTCGGTAATAGGAATACACAAAAGGGATGATAACAAATGTCAGAGCCTCCCTTAAGGCTTATTTTTATTCTCAAAAAAAATAAACTAGGATAAATTCTCATTTATTTAACGCAAAGAATAATAAGATTTAGTAGATTTAGCAACCCAAATTACAGTTAACATAAATTTATATTTAAAAATCTACACGAAAATGAAAAAAATCCTACTACTTGCTATGTTTATCTTTACTTCTTTAGGATATAGTCAAACTGCCGAAGATTATTTTGATCAAGGAATGAAGAAGTCAAATGCAGGAAACGCAAAGGGCTCTATTGCCGATTTCACGAAAGCTATTAATAAGAAACCAACATTTGAAGAAGCCTATCTAAACAGAGGGCTTGCGAAACTAACTTCGAACGATCTTACAGGAGCTTTATCGGATGTAAATAAAACTTTAGAACTAAATCCGGAAATGGCTTATGCTTACACCACTAGAGCTAGTATTAATTACAAACTAAATGATTACAAAAGTGTTATCGCTGATTGCACAAAATCAATTTCTATAAATCCTCAGGATTATATTTCATACAACTTAAGGGGATTGTCTTACAATAGATTAAAGGACGCTAAAAATGCATGTAATGATTTTACTAGCGCAATCAAATTAGGAAGCCAAAGCGCATCCCAAAACAAAAAAATGTTTTGCAAATAAGAATTTGCCTTTTTAAAATAATTAAAAAATCCCCTAAGAAAATTTTCTTAGGGGATTTTTTTAACACTTGTCGCGTCCTAAATTAGACATACATAAATTGTATTACGACTTAGTTAATCTAAAGCTTTTAATATACCCTCAGGAGCCTTACTTAAATACATTTGGTTTCCTATTCCATCAATAGACTTAGAATCATTAAAATAAATTTCTGATTTTTCTGAGCTTTGCTTAAGCATTTTTGCTGTACCAGATATTTTTCCTACAGCCGTACTCAATAGAGGCTCACTCGCATCTCCTAGAACACCTAAATTACCGTAATTTTCCTTTAAAAGATAGTTAGGGGTTAAACCATTAAAATATTCTCCATATCCTGCAGAATTAGCGATTTTTAGAACAATGGGCTGCATGGCATAGCGATGATTTGGATTTCTATTTTCATTACCAAAAGTTGGTGAATCATACAAAGTTACTGAACCAACATTTTTCCCTACCGTTACATCTCCAATTTGCTCCACAGTCATGTATGGTTTTAATCCATTAATTACAAGTTCACTAGCGGATGCGGTACTTCTACTAGTTAAAATATATATTTTACTTAACCCTAAACTGTTTATAGCTGTTGTCCCAATTTTATCTGCAAATTTATTCTTTAAGGCTTCTGGATTGTTAGCCTCAAAAAATGCATTAATCTTACTATTCCAGACCTGCTGCGCAAATACTTGGCCTGTATATTGCCCGGTAATCATACTAGCTAATCTTGTCGCACTAAGAACGGATCCTCCCGAATTATATCTCAAATCTAATACTAACTCGGTCACTCCTTGTGCTTTTAAAGTACCAAAAGCGGTATTCAATTGCGTATCATATTCAGCAAAAAAGCCATTATAAACTAAGTAACCCACTTTTTTAGAACCAACTGTAAGCACTTTATTCACTAAAATAGGGTTTTCTGCAACCACCGTTTTTGTTAATGATATCGTTTTCCCATTTGGTGTTATCGCTCCACTATTATAATCAGCTAGATTCAGCGTACTATTTTCAAGAGCCAATAAACTACTAAAATTAGTAACGGTAAGCTGTGTCCCATTTACAGCATAAAATAGATCTCCTCTTTTAATATCTTTTGTCGAAGCATCGGAGTTGGGAAGAATATATCGAACATAGCCAAAAATATCTGTTGTACTTCCCGGTTTAAAAACTAATCCATACTCTACACCACTATTCTTAGTTATTCCTTGAAGTTGCCCTTCTAACACTAAATAATCTTTAACAATCCAACTAAAACGATCAATTGTACTGTTAACCCTTAAAGCACTAAAAAGATTTTCAGGATCAGGATAATCTGATAAAAAAACATTCAACTGATCCTGAGATGCAAAACGATCATCAGATAAATTAGGAACATCAGCTTGCCACAAGTAATATTGATTCATCCCTTTCCATACAAAATCCTGAACTTCAAGAGATATAGGAGCAGCAATGTCGTCATTATCTTGACAGCCTTGAAAAATAAATAACGAAATAAATGATAGCAGTAAAAATTTAAAAGTAGGTTTCATATAATTGGAGGTATTTATATCATGAACGTAAAAATAGTACCTTTAGTTTTATTTTTATTTTTTTATTTGTAACAAAAATACTTTTGACTCGTCTTCCTTATATAACTGAATGCCCAAAACGATTTTATGAACCAATATGATTTTGTACAAATAATCAATCCCTTTCGAGACAAACTTTTTCGATTAGCAAAACGATTGCTTGTTAGTACAGAAGAAGCCGAAGATGCAACACAAGAGGTTTTAGTAAAACTTTGGAATAAAAACAATTCGCTAAATAAGTACAATAGTATAGAAGCATTAGCGATGAAGATTACAAAAAATTATTGTTTGGATCAGTTAAAATCAAAAAGGGCATCGAATTTGCCAATAACACATAACAATTATAAAGACCAACAAAGTACTGCCGAACAAAAAACAGAGGTTAATGATTGTTTACAGTGGGTCGAAAAAATAATTAATCAGCTCCCAGAGCAACAGCAAATACTTATTCAATTACGAGATGTAGAGCAATATGAATATGCTGAAATTGCACAAATAGTTAAAATGACCGAAAGTGCCATTAGAACCACTTTATCAAGAACTAGAAAAACGATTAGAGAAAAGATGCAACAAAAAAACAATCATGGAATTATCTAAAATAAAACAATTAATAAATAAATATCTTGAAGGACAAAGTAGTTTAGAAGAAGAAACTATTTTAAGAAACTATTTTGCATCAGAAGTTATTGATAGCACACTGCAAGAGTACCAACCAATTTTTAATTATTATACTACTGCAAAAGACATAAAAAGTTTAAAAGAACATCCTGCGCTACCACTAATTCAAACAAACAAGAAAATTCGAACGTGGATATCAATAGCTGCATCCATTATCGTTTTTTTAGGCGCAGGAACATATCTTTTTTTACAAATCAACAACAACAATGCAGACAACCTTGGCACATATGATGATCCAGAAGTAGCTTTGAGAGAGACTCAAAAAGCGCTAGCATTGCTTTCTAACCATGTAAACACCGGGGTTGAGGGCATGCGCTACATGCAAGAATTTGAAAATTCGAAAAACAAAATTTTTAATCCAATAACGAAAAACAAATGAAATCAATCTTTTTAAAAAACAGTAAAAAACTACTCTTAGCTCTAGCATTTTTGTTACTTTCTACACCCTTCTTTGCACAATCTGCTTTTGATAAATTTGAAGGTCAGGATGACATTACAGCACTAATTGTAAACCGTAAGATGTTTGAACTAATGAGCAAAGTAAAAGTTGATGCTACAGATAAAGAAGCACAACGTTACATGAACCTCATCAAAAAACTTGACAACTTGCGTGTTTTCTCTACTGCTAGTTCTAAAGCAACAATTGACCTAAAATTAACTGCTGATAAATATGTAAAATCTGTTGGACTTGAAGAATTAATGCGTGTAAATGATAGTGGGAAAAACATAAAAATTTTAGTAAAATCCGGCAGTTCTGATTCTCAAATTAAAGAGCTACTCATGTTTATTGAAGGTAGTGGTAAAACGAATCAAACTGTTTTAATGTCTTTAACAGGGGATTTTGACCTAAATGAAATTTCGATACTTACAGATAAAATGAAAATTCCTGGAGGCGAGGAGCTTAAAAAAGCTAGTAAAAACAACCGCTAATATGAAAATCACTTATAGTATAGTACTCGCTATTACATTACTTTGCGTAAGCTGTAATAAAGAACCTTCACTTCAAAAATATTTTGTTGAAAATACTGATAACAATAATTTCTTAGCTCTTGATATCTCTCCTTCCATCTTAAATATAGCTAAAGATAGCCTAAGCGAAGATCAACATACTGCCCTTGCTTCGTTTGATAAGATAAATATATTAGCATTTAAATTAACAGAAGAGAACAAAGAACAATATGAAATAGAAAACACAAAAGTAAATCAGATCTTAAAAGATGAGAAATACCAACAACTAATGAAATTTAGCACTGGTGCTAGCGCAGCATCTGTAAGTTTTATAGGCGATGATGATCACATAGACGAATTTATTTTATATACCAACCGAAAAGAAAATGGCTTTGCCATAATTCGTGTACTTGGAAACGACATGAATGCAAACAATATAATGAGTCTGATGCAAATTGTACAAAAATCAAATGTGGATATGGAGCAACTTAAACCGCTACAGCAACTCATGAAGTAAGTAAATTTAAAAGGGTCTTGAAATAATTCAAGACCCTTTTTATATAATAGACAAAAACGATTACAATAAAGCCGCTTTTAAACTTTCTAAATCTACTAAAATCTGTTCTCCAGTTACTAAATTTTTAAGGGAGTAGGAATTTGAAGCTATCTCTGTTTCGCCAACGATAACAGCAAAAGGAATATTTCGTTTGTCAGCATGCTGAAATTGTTTGGCTACTTTTAAATTTTCTGGATACAATTCTACTTTTATACCCGCTGCACGCAATTGTTTAATGGCTTGCATAGCATAAAACGCTTCGGCATCTCCGTAATTAATAAACAATGCTTTTGATGATGCAGTAACTGTTTCCGGAAAAAGATTTAACTCTTCAACCACCAGATATATACGGTCTAAACCAAAAGAGATTCCAACACCACTCATATTTTTTAAACCAAAAATACCGGTTAAATCATCGTATCTTCCACCGCCACCTATAGATCCCATAGCAACACCTTCAGGAGCGCTAACTTCAAATATAGCTCCAGTATAATAATTAAGACCTCGAGCTAGGGTTACATCTAGATCTAAGTTAGCTGTCTCTAATCCTAAATTGGAAACGTTTTCACAAATAAAACGCAACTCCTCAACTCCTTTTAAACCTTCATCTGAAGAAATTAAAAGCAATTCTAATTTTTCTATTTTTTCAGAAATTGATCCCGTAAAATTAAACAAGGGTTGCACTTTTGTAATTGCATCCTCCGTAATTCCCTTAGCTATCATTTCGTTTTTAACGCCGTCCTCGCCTATTTTATCCAGCTTATCTAAAGCAACCGTAAAATCAATTAATTTGTCTGATGCACCAATGACCTCAGCAATACCCGAAAGAATTTTACGATTATTGATTTTTATCTTTACCCCATTTAACCCTAATTGGGTAAAAACAGTATCATACAACTGTACCAATTCTATTTCCTGCCACAAAGATTTAGAGCCAACCACATCAGCATCACATTGATAAAACTCTCTAAAGCGTCCTTTTTGAGGTCGGTCTGCACGCCAAACTGGTTGAATTTGGTATCTTTTAAAAGGAAATTCAATTTCGTTTTGATGCTGCACGACATAACGTGCAAAAGGCACCGTCAAGTCATAACGCAACGCTTTTTCAGATATACTCGAAGTAAGCTTCGTACTATCCTTAGTATCTAAATGAGCAGCATTGGCTTTCGCCAAATAGTCTCCCGAGTTCAGAATTTTAAAAATTAAACGATCTCCTTCTTCTCCATATTTACCCATAAGGGTTTCTGAGTTCTCAAAAGAAGGTGTTTCGATAGGCTGAAAGCCAAATTTCTCAAAATTACTCTTAATAGTTTGAATAATATACTGTCTTTTTGCCACCTCAGCAGGTGAAAAATCTCTTGTTCCTTTAGGAATACTTGGTTTTGATGCCATTTTTGAAATGTGGGTTTAATACTTGCTCTAGCACTAAAAACTATAGAGCCAAAATTTAAATACTTAAATTGAGAAGTGCAAATATCTAATTTTTAAAATAAATAATACTTCATCCAAAATAAACTTGTAACAAAAATTGTATTTTCGTGTCAAACTACCATGATGCTAAATTTACTAAAAGAAAATATCCGAATCGCATTTGGTTCCATTAAGACCCAAATATTAAGAACCTCGCTTACGGTAATCATTATTGCTATAGGAATAACTGCCTTGGTAGGTATTCTGACTGTGGTATCTGCGCTTGAAAATACTATTTCATCTGACTTTGCCTCCATGGGAGCCAACACCTTTAATATAAGTCAGTACGAGAATACCGCCAGACGAAGAGGTGGTGAGGAACGAACGATTATAAATCCAATCATTTCTTACCCAGAGGCCGTTGCTTTTAAAAATAAATTCAATTATCCTTTCACTGAAACTTCGGTGTCATTTACAGCGACATCAATCGCTGAGGTGAAGTACGAAGCAAATAAAACAGACCCTGCTATCTCAGTAGTAGGTGTTGATGAATTCTTTATCACAAATTCCGGATTAGAAACTAGCTTAGGTCGAAACTTCAATTCTTTTGATATTGCAAACAATAACTACGTTTGTGTTGTAGGTTCTGATTTTGAGAAAGGACTCCTGAAAGACATCAATCCTTTAAATAAAACAATCTCTATTAGAGGTGCTCGATTTAAAGTAATTGGAGTATTAAAAGAGAAAGGCTCTACCTTTGGTAACAGCCAAGATTTAAGAGTTTTAATTCCTATTCAAGTAGCACGTTCTTTATTTACCGCTCCAAGAATTAATTATAACATGAGTGTAATGGTTTCTAAAAAAGAAATTCTAGACCAAGCCATCGATAATGCAATTAGTACTATGCGTAGAGTACGCAAATTAAGCCCAATTAAAGACAATAATTTTGGAGTAGTTCGTTCTGATGATTTGATTAATAGAATTTTGGGAATTACCCAATACTTGGGATTAGCCTCTTGGCTTATTGGTATTATTACCGTTTTAGGATCTTCTATTGCTTTAATGAATATTATGATTGTGTCTGTTACGGAACGAACGCGTGAAATAGGAGTTAGAAAAGCCTTGGGTGCTAAGCGCTCTACAGTCGCCATACAATTCTTTATTGAAACAATGATTATTGGACAATTAGGAGGTATCGTAGGTATTATACTCGGTATTTTAATCGGTTTTGGTATTGCTACAGCTTTAGATTTTGCTTTCGTAATTCCATGGGGGGCGATCTTTGCCGCTTTTACTACTAGTTTTATAGTAGCGCTAGTTTCAGGATTATATCCTGCAATCAAAGCAGCGGTTCTAGATCCTATTGAAGCCTTACGCTACGAATAAACTTGGTAGTTTTAAATTATTGAACATAAACAATATAGCACTAAATTGATGCTTTAGTCATTCGGTCATTACCATAAATATCCTTACGCAATTCTATGTTTTTGAAATTTAAACTCTGCAATAACTCGACCATTTCTTGTCCTAAATATTGATTTATTTCAAAAAATAAGTGACCAGAACTTGTCAAGTTTTTTTGAGATAACTGGGCGATTTTTGTATAAAAAATTAATGCATCATCATCAGCAACAAAAAGTGCCAAATGAGGTTCATTGTCTAACACATTTTTTTTAATTTCTTGTTTTTCAAGATTCCTAACATAAGGAGGGTTTGAAACAATAATATCAAATCGCTGTTCTAAATCGACGGTTTCTAAAATATTTTGAGAAATAAAAGTTATAACAACGTTGTTATTTGCGGCGTTTTTTCGAGCTGTCTCCAAAGCTTCTTCGGATACATCAATGGCGAAAACAGTTGCGTTTTTGATATTTTTAGCCAAAGAAATCGCGATACATCCACTCCCTGTTCCAATATCTAAAATTCGCAGTGGAAGGTCTGCCTTCTCTGAATTAACGGTTGATACAATCCAATCGACCAACTCCTCTGTCTCTTGCCTTGGAATAAGTACTGCATCATTGACTGCAAAATCCAATCCATAAAAACTAGTTTTGCCTAGCAAATACTGTATTGGAATTTCCAGTTTTAATTGCTGTACTAATTCATCCCAAAGTAGTACGTCTCTTTCAGAAAAGCTTAAATCTGGAGTTAAGGCAAGATCAATTCGTCTAAGTTGTTGCTTGTCTTCAAGAATTAAATAAAAAAAACTTTCGACTTCTCCAACATCGTAAATAGGTGTTAGCTCCTTAATAAAATAACTTCTATATTCCTTAATTCTCATGACAGACAAAACTTAAATTGGGTACTCTAGGCCTTTAGCAACTTATATTACAAATCCTTCAACATCCATACAGGACAAGAAGTATGACCGGTACTTCCCATAGGCGCACTTATATTTTTGAAGCCTACTTTTTTATATAATTTTTGAGCATCTAACATAAAAGGCATTGTTTCTAAGTAGCATTGCTCAAAGCCAAATTCCTTTGCTGCTTGCAAACACCTTGACATCATCGCTCCACCAATCCCTAAACCACGCGTCTCAGGTAAAAAATACATCTTTTGTAATTCACAAATAGTATTCGCTTCATTCTCAAGAGGCGCCACTCCTGCTGAGCCAACAACTTTACCATTATATTCTACTACAAAATAAGCTGATTTGGCTTTACTATATTCTTCAAACATAAAATCCAAGTATGCATCTTCATAAGCGGTACCTACCTTAGGAATATTCAACTCATCAAAAACGGCGCGAATTAGTTGTGCTACCGCTTCGTTATCTTCTTTTTTTATCTTTCTAATTAACCAATTTTCCATACTGAAATATTCCTTTACTTTAAAAGCACAAAAGTAGAAATACTTTACTGTATTTTTTACTACAATTACAACTAAATCATAAACTCAAATTTAACTACTTTTGTATGGTGAATACTCAAGAAAAATATATAAAACGTTGCATCCAATTAGCCAAAAATGGTTTAGGAACTACCTACCCAAATCCCATGGTGGGAAGCGTTATTGTGCATGAAGGTAAAATTATTGGGGAAGGATGGCATAAAAAAGCGGGAGAACCGCATGCTGAAGTTAATGCGGTACAATCTGTAAAAGACAAATCCCTATTAACTAACGCAACTATCTACGTAAGTTTAGAACCTTGTAGCCATTTTGGTAAAACACCTCCTTGCTGTGACTTGATTATACGTACTGGGATACCTAACGTGGTCATTGGCACGGTCGATCCTAATATTCAAGTAGCAGGAAACGGTATCAAAAAATTAATTGAAGCAGGAGTAAATGTAACTGTGGGTGTACTTGAAGATGAATGCTTTCAACTCAATAAACGCTTCTTCACTTTTCACAACAAAAAAAGACCATACATCATTCTTAAATGGGCTGTAAGTCAAGACGGATTTATTGCTCCAGTACAAAAAGAGGAAAATAAACCTGTTTGGATCACTAATCAATATTCTAGGCAGCTCGTTCATAAATGGCGAAGTGAGGAACAAGCAATTCTCGTGGGAACACAAACCGCTATTGACGACAATCCAAAACTAGATGTCAGAGACTGGACTGGAAACAACCCTACCCGTATTGTTCTTGACGCTAACAGAAGAATTCCTAAAAACAATCAACTATTTGATAATCAGATAAAAACTATTATCATAAGCAAACCGTCCGATGAAATAAGCACAGAAAATTGTATATTTGAGAATATAGATTTTGATAGCAATATTGCTGTCCAAATTTCAGATCTATTATTTCAACATCAAATTCAGTCGGTCATTATTGAAGGTGGATCTAAAACGATTCAAACTTTTGTTGATGCTAATTTATGGGATGAAGCTCGCGTATTTAAAGGATCAACTTTACTTAAGGATGGAGTAAAAGCACCACACTTAAAGGTAGTTGAAAATAAAAGATTGCTAATAAATAATGATGAACTACTAATAACTAGAAAACATGATTAATTCAATAATCTTCGATTTTGGTGATGTATTTATCAATCTAGATAAACAAGCACCCTTACAGAATCTGCAAAAACTGGGATTAGCAGACTGGAATAGTGAGCTTGATTTGCTTAATCAACAATTTGAAAAAGGATTAATTGAAAAAGTAACATTTTTAATTGGCATACAAAATCACATCCCAGGTGCTAATTTAATAGATATAGAGAAAGCGTGGAATTCAATATTACTAGACTTCCCGCTTTACCGTCTAGAGTTTTTACAACTTTTATCTCAAAAATATCGTTTATTCTTATTGAGTAACACAGACGAAATCCATATTGCTGAATTTGAAAGTAAAAAGGGCATATCATTTTACAGAGATTTTTACCAATGTTTCGAAAAAGTATATTTCTCCTTTGAAATGGGAATGCGTAAACCTGAACTTGAAATCTATCAAGCAGTAATTAACAATCATGAGTTAGTGCCCAAACACACTCTTTTTGTGGATGATAAAGAAGAAAACACTGATGCGGCAAAAACTTTGGGGTTACAAGTTTGGAATCTTCAAGTTGGTAAAGACGATGTCATCCAGTTATTTGAAAACGAATAAACAATAACAAATACTTTTTTGGAAAACATTGATACTTATAAAACAATCGATCAAGCATCCGAGGAAATACTCTTTAAAGAAAAAAACAGTAAATTCTTTGGTTACGCTTTCCCTTTTGAGTCTGAGGACGAATTAAAACCAATTATTGATGGTTTAAAAAAACAGCACCCTAACGCAGGACATTTTTGTTATGCTTATCAAATTGGGACAAACAAAAACTACTATCGTGCAAACGATGATGGAGAACCAAGTAATAGTGCCGGCATGCCAATATATGGTCAAATACAGTCATTTGGAGTTACGAATATATTAATTGTTGTAGTAAGACTTTTTGGTGGAGTAAAACTGGGCGTGGGAGGACTTATATCTGCTTACAAAACAGCAACTCAACTTAGCTTAGAAAACTGTGATATAATTGAAAAAACGATTGATGTTCAATACCAAATCTTATTTGAATACAAGAACATGAATAAGGTCATGCGCATCATCAAGGAAAAAAATCTTGATATAGTGAGCCAAAAAATGGAAATGAGTTGTGAAATCATCATTAAAACTCGAAAAAAAAATGCCGAATTAATATTCGACATTTTCAATTCGTTATTTGAAATTAAGCTTAAAATTATTGAATAATCAGTATCTGTTCAATTTACTTCTAAATCAACAAAAGCTTTTCCTTTACATAAGCAGGTGGAGCCGTTGGACGCCCTGTTTTCATGTCTACAAAAACCAATATTGAGTTTGCAATTGTTAATAACTCCTGCTTTTCATTGAGGATTTCATAATCAAATTCTATCTTGACAGTTGACTGACTTTTTAAAACTGTTTTTATAGTTAGCAAATCATCGTAACGAGCCGGTTTTTTATAATTTATATTTAAAGAAACGACAGGAAGCATCACGCCATTATCTTCCATCCATTTATACGAAATCCCAAGGTTTCTAAGCCATTCCACGCGTCCCATCTCAAAATACTGTGCATAATTGCCATGATAAACCACCCCCATTTGATCCGTTTCGGAATACCTAACTCTTACTTTTAATTCATGTTTTTTCATATAAATACTTCTACAATTTAACATTTGTTTGATATCATTCTTAACCTACTTACAACAATATTTATTCAAAATCAACCTCTAATTATTTTTTTTTACAGAAAATTGTTCACATATTTGTTACCCCGAAAAAAAACAATAACTTTTGATATTTTTACACAAAAGTAAATTACAATAATAGGATAATTTAATAGAATTTATGAACAAAACTGCTCAATCAGTATGGGAAAACTGTTTGTCTTTTATAAAAGACAACATTCAAGATCAAGCCTACAAAACTTGGTTTGAACCGATCAAATCAGTTGAACTTACCGATAACGCTTTGTACATTCAAGTTCCTAGCAAATTCTTTTATGAATGGCTAGAAGAACACTACGTAAAATTATTAAAAGTTGCCTTAACTAAAGAACTTGGTAAAAATGCAAAGTTACTTTATAAAATTAAGATGGAAAACACTTATGGCAATAAACAACCGTTTACGGAACAATTGCCAAGTGCCAATAGGGCTCCAATGAAACCTCAAAATGTAGACGCTCCTTTCAAAAATTTAGATCCTGAATTAAAGAACCCTTTCGTTATTCCAGGAATTAGAAATTTAAAAATTGAATCTCAACTTAACGCAAATTACAGTTTTGATAATTTCCTTGAGGGAGATTCTAATAGACTAGCGCGTTCTGCAGGTATGGCTGTTGCCAATAAACCAGGTGGGACTTCTTTCAACCCGCTATTAATATTTGGTGGTGTAGGATTAGGCAAAACACACTTAGCACACGCTATAGGTGTTGAAATTAAAGACAAATATCCAGATAAAACAGTACTTTATATCTCTGCTGAGATATTTACTCAACAATATATCGATTCTGTTAAGAAAAACAATAGAAATGACTTTATCCATTTTTACCAATTAATTGACGTTTTAATCATCGATGACGTTCAGTTCTTATCAGGTAAATCAGGAACACAAGATGTGTTTTTCCATATCTTTAATTATTTACATCAAAATGGAAAACAAGTGATCTTGACTTCTGACAAGGCACCTGTTGACATGCAAGACATTGAACAGCGTTTACTTTCTCGATTTAAATGGGGATTATCAGCTGAGTTACATCAGCCTGATTACGAAACAAG
>Ga0180008_1001120_pt1 | contig 17915 bp, 20 predicted proteins | sample MM_PW_MetaG_FD_121121 | JGI IMG/M metagenome (GOLD analysis project Ga0180008, IMG submission 121121) | Groundwater microbial communities from the Aspo Hard Rock Laboratory (HRL) deep subsurface site, Sweden - MM_PW_MetaG | ecosystem: Environmental > Aquatic > Deep subsurface > Groundwater...
CGCCTGTACATCAATGTAGAGGTCGCCACCGACAGTCTTGAGATTATCCAGTTTCGCCTGTACATCAATGTAGAGGTCGCCACCGACAGTCTCGAGATTATCCAGTTCCGCCTGTGCACCAATGGAGAGGTTGCCACCGACAGTCTTGAGATTATCCAGTTTCGCTTGTGCATAGATGGAGAAGTCGCCAGATATTTCATCAATATCCTTTAATTTTTCTTCCCAAGAGACACGATTGTTTTTATTAATATTGACATTACCTTTGTAAATATTCTTTCCCATTAATCTACTCCCTTCTTTTCATAATTACTTTTGAATCTGATACTATGAGTCGTGGAGACCTTACCTATATTCCTCCTTCCCTCCTTTCTTTTTTTAATTATCTCCTTCTAACTGATAAAAAGCAACATTAAATTTGTGAAAATATTGTCGTTTTTGCTTGTTTTTGCCAATATTTTCACACTTTTTTGTGGGTTTTCCGCCATTCTTAACATCATAAAATAACTATTTTTCCTTTATTTTACTGAATGTTACACTTCTATTCAGCAAAGCTTCACTGAAATCTCTATCACTTCTTAACACAGTCAAAACCTCTTCATCAATGGAATCCTTCATAACTAAATCCACATATGTCACCTTAATGGTTCCCCTTCGATGGTTTCGATCTTCCGATTGTGTTCTGTTTTCAGCAGAGTAATCATTACTATAATATATAACAGTCGTCGCATTCACAAGATCATTTATACCCTTTCCTCCAGTAGCAGGATTCCCTATAAAAACTCTTACTTCTTTATTCTTAAAAAGCTCCCTAGATTTTATCCTCTCCTTAGTAGAAACTGCTCCATAAAATTTTACTGAACTAATTCCTTCTTTACTTAGTCTTTCAAAGATGAGCTCAACTTCTTTACGGAACCTTGCCCATACAACAATCTGCTCCTCTATTGGAACTTCTTGAATGATCTCTAACAATCTCTCTATTTTTGGATTAATCTTTAATGCTATTGCCTTGCTGCCTTCTTCAAGAGGAAAAAATCCACCTGCAATCTGGCTCAATCGTAACATTTTAGTAATAACAACTGGTGCTGCACAAGTCTTATCCTCATAATATGCAATAGCATCCTTGAACATCTTATCATAAATCTTCTGCTGCTCTGCATGCATGGGGATATGAATGGCCTGATAGACCTTGGGAGGAAGATCAAGACACTCCTGTTTTGTCTTCCTAAAGGCTATACTGTGAAATTTTCTCTCAAATTCCTCCTTCTCTTTATATCCAATTATCTTATTAAAATAATCTGTTATGAAATATTCATCTCTGAATTTCGTATAATTTGTACCAAATATTCCCGGCTCAGCAAAAAGATACTGACTGAAAATTTCATCAGGAGATTTTGGAGTGGGATTGCCTGACATTATTATTTTATAAGGAACCTTCTGAAATAATTTTACCACAAGCTTAGATCTTTGAGCCATTCTGTTTTTAATAGTGGTAGACTCGTCCACTATTGCCATATCAAATATCTTCTGAGAAAACTCCTTCTCAATAGTAGCCAATCCCTCTGCATTAATAACATACCAGTTTAATCGATTTTTAATATAAGTATCAAGATGAAATATCCGATTTTTCTTTACTCCGATCAAAGCGCTCCATACGCTGTAAGAAGAATGCAATGCTAGTTCTCCTTTTTCTCCACACCAGACATCTACTATAGATAATGGACAAATAACAATAATAGTTCTAATTATCTTCTGAGAAAACATCAATTCAGCAGTATCTATTACTGTCTTAGTTTTCCCTACTCCCATCTCACAGAACAGTGCTGATCCCTTACTCAGAGCACTCATGATTGAACTCTCTTAGAATATTTTTCATACCTTCCAACTGATGTTTCATTGGATTAGTTTTATATTTGTGCTTAGACAAAATGAATTTATTTCTTTCCTTAGCCTCTTCGACTTCAACTTCCGCACAACTTATATTAAAGGCTTCCTGCAACTTTTTATAAACCATCTTTGTACAGGGAAATTTCCAATACTTTCTTCTCGGCTCCCATCTTGCTCCTGGGAATGCTTTCACCTTATCAATAAGGAAATCATTATAAGGAAAAGACAAACACAACCAGCCCTCTTCAATAAATAAGTTCATCATTTTACAAGATTCCTTTTTACCTCTTCTGTTAGCATATTCTCAAACAACCCCTCCCTGATACCTAATAAGATAAATTGCAGAAGAGACAGCATATCATATCTGTCATTGACAATCTGTACATTCTGTTCGAAAAATATCTTCTTAATTTTCTTTTCTATACGCAGCGTAAGTGCTATGATTTCTGATTTACTAAGTTCTTTAAGAGATCTCTCCTCCATCAAAATACCTCTTTATCTGGAGTAATGAATACATAATCCCATCGATCCTTGCTGATATTTCTTATCCTCTGAAAGCCATAACTTCTACCCAAAATATTACTGCGATTAACAATCCACTTTCCCAATCCCTTTATGCTAGAAGGAAATGATCTAATTCCTCTCTCTCTCACTATAGGAGAGAGATCCTCATAAAGTTGCTTAGCATTTACTGTTATGTGACCATTTTCAGAAAGATAAGTTTTAGCCTTCTCCATATACCATACTTCGAAAACATCTAGCAAAGGGTCAAACTCTGCACTGAACTTACTTTGAGCACTGTCCATTGAACTAAAGGTCTGCAGACACAATTCTCTCTGCTCTGGAAAAACCTTCCATGCAAAATTTGCCATATCCAGCTGCCGACAGTATTGTTTTAAGGGAATAGTTTCCTTCTGGTTGTTTTTCATATTGTTAATTATAGATTGCAGGGTGTGAAGTATATTCCTAAATATTGTAGGACGACTTTCTTCCATCTTTCTAAAAAATACTGATTCACTAATTGGTTCTTGTTTCGGCATTTCTAAATTAATAATGCACAATCTCTGAGCAATGTCCGGCTCTCTAAACTTTGGAGAATGTGCTGAAAGAGCCAACCAGATATTTGGACGAAATTTTATTGCTGATCGAGCATACTTTGGTCGAATAACAGTCTCTTCTCCTGTTACAAGCATTCGAAGTTTAGATTTTATATTAACATTTCGCTCATTGACTTCATCAAGAAAAAGGTATTTATATTCCTTCAGCATCATAGTCAATACATAATCCTCTTCAGGAATGCTATTGGGATTATATACATTACTGTGAAATCCAAAAAGAATTCCCTTAAGAATTTTCAGCAATAATGTCTTTCCGCATCCCGGTGGGCCAACTATGCAGAGAACAGGTTTGATGCCTGGATTAAAAAAAGTATAGTAGAACCAAATCTTCAGAAGATATTTCTGAGTACTAGAATCTTCTTCTACATCATAGGAAAAAATTTCAAAGGCATCCTCTATGGTTTTAATATCCAGATTAGAGTTTGGAGCCTTCTCTTCACACATATGCTCTAATTCTTTTTTATTGAACATATTAGAGCTTTTTACATAAATATTATTTATTCCCTGCAGCTCCATAGAACAACCATCTTTTTCGACAATTATCAGTCCCTCATTTTTTATTCCTATATAACATTTCCCATTTTGAAAAGTTGAATAAAGATCCACTATAACTTCATCATACTGCAAGGATTCATTATGCAAACGATCTTTAACATATCTCCAGAGAATATCTGAAGGAATATATTCATAGCACTGCTTAAGAAATACATCGATTTTTTCATCAAGCAGAATTTTCTTACCATTTAAAACAACTGCAAATTCCTGGTTGTTATTAAAAGGCAAAAGTTTTCCTGAGCTAGTATATATATCTTTAATAATAATATCTGTTATTATAGAAGCCTTAGTTTCTTTATTACCCTTGCCTAGTGCAATTCCAGCAATTTGCTCTTTTATATTTACTACTAAAGGGATTGATTTATCAATAAGCTGCTGAAGGAATTCTTTTATGGTTTTAAGATCTGCTGCCTTGAATAAATCTGAAATATCTTTTACCTTATACTCTTCTCCTTTATATTTTACTAAATAAGGAAGAGTAATGATCTTAGTAGATCTAGCGACAATAGAGATTCTTTTACCATGTTGTTCAGCAAATTGTCTTCCTGGTTCATCATTGTCAAAAATTATAAAAACATCTTTGCCTCTAAACATCTCAATCCACTCGTCTTTAAGATTATTTACTCCAGGTAGACCCAAGGCTGGATAATCATATTGCAGCAAGGTCAAGAGATCCCATATTCCCTCTGTAAGAAATACTGTCTCAGAAGTTACATCAAAAATGTTCTTTCCAAGAAAATCAATTTTAACTTTCTGTTTCTCTCGGGAAGCAGCGTTCAGGAATCTTGGTTCTTCTGGATAATTAGTATAATTGATGCAATGCCAACAATCTTCCATTGGGAAAGCCAATACGGGTATATTGCCCACCAAACCCTGCGTAGCACCACATCGTAAGAGAAGTTCTTTGGGATAATTCTTAGAGAGAGTCTGAAGCTTTGTTAAAACATAATCATGAACTGTAGTAATATTCGTAAGGGGAATTTTCGCAGCAACTTCTTTTTCCTGATTATACAAAATTTCTCCCTCTACTTTCCTATTGTCCCACTCCCTCTACTCGGCCCTGATCTCCAAAAGAGGACAAACTGGAGATCAAGACTGAAGTAGAGGGCTGTCTGCCTTCAGATAAAATTATGCCTTGATATCTCGAAAAAGGCAATGAATATTCACCCCAGTAAAAATATTCCAACAATAATATAATTCAAAATTTCGATTTACCTTTATTTAGATCTAATTTAAAACCATAGAAATTCCTATTCAGAGGTTAATAGAAGGTTTTAATTCTATGATCAAAAAAATATTTAACAAGAGAATATTTCTTAATAAATTGGCTTATTTGTTTATATTGTTTGTCTTGTTTATTTATTCCAGAGCAAATTCGGCAATATATTGCTAAAAATAAAATTGCACAGCAGGCGCATTTCTTGAAGCAATTCTGGATGCTTTTATTACTATTTTTATTTTTTAATACAATTTGATTAATAAATTATAAGTTATTGTTTTTAAAATATTTACCGCTTTACCGCTTTCTTTCTCCAGAAATATAAAATTGGAAAGTTATTAGATTATAGAGGAAGATTCTATTATTTTTAATAATTTTCTGATTTTCAAGTCTTTGTTTTATAACAATAAAAAAGAAAAATATTTTTACCGCTTTACACCCGTTATAGAATTTCCATAGCGGGCTTTTAACTTTCTGTTTTTTAAAAAAAAAAAAAAATAGAACGACAGAATTCCCCCTCCCGTGGAAATCGTCCCTTCCTTTATATATGCGGGACTTTTCTTACCCCCTAGTTTCCTTTTTCAAATATGTAATACGAGAGGAAAAAGAAAGCGGTAAAGCGGCACATCGGGAAATCCTTTTAAAACACACTCCAAAAATCACCGCTTTACCGCTTTACCGCAATAGACCTAATATTCAGCAATATATTGCTGAATTTGTTCATTTATTGGGGATTTTGTAAATAAAAGATTTTCCTTGCCTTTTATTTTTATATAGAAGATAATTTTAACAATAGGGAGTGTTATTGGGAATTATGAATTTAAATTAAGGGGAGGACAAATATGGTAAAGAAGGGGTCTTCAGTGGATGATGCAATTAAAAAAACAGTAAAAGAAGGTATTAAAGCCGGCATGGAAGAACTTAGTCAGCTAGAAAATTTAGATGACGGAATTCAATCACCAGTCTTGGAAGCAGAATTCCATCAGGCTCCTGGAGAAGAAATTTCTCCAGAGGAATGGCATCTGGACACCCTCTTAGAAAATGTTCCTCGCAGCAAGGGATATTATATCAAACTTTATAAGTATGATGATTCTGTTCCTACCAAATGGGTTTTCAAGGAAAAAATTACAGATTATGAAAGCTGGAAAGATCTTGAAGATGATCTACGTAATTATGTAGCAAAGAAGACTCAGAAAAATCCTCATCGATGGGGTAGTGGAATCTATAAGATTATGATTTTCAGAGAAGGATATAAAGGATTCCACAAACGTCCTATGGAGATTCCCATAGACATTGACGAAATCATTTCTGATAATAAAGATGTTAAGGGACAGATCTCTGAAGTGGGCGAAATTCTTCGAGCCGCGAAAGATATTCTTACTGATAAAAAGGCTCCTGAAGATATGAGTAAGACTATTGCAGAAATATTTAAGTCTGGAGTAGATGTGATGAAGAACTCCATGCCCGTAAGTAAGGAATCAGACAATTCCTCTATGCTTCAGGCCGTTAGTCTTTTGAAAGAATTGGGGTTGCTAGGCGGTGGAAACAAAGATGATCTTATGATAAAAATCCTAGTTCCTCTTATTACTAATTCTCTCCAGCCTAAACAAGACGACTTCTGGGATAAACTTGGAAGACTTAAGGAACTGGGGGTCATCAAAACAGGAGATGACGGATCAGGAGACGGTCTGGGAAGTATTGATAAAGTTACTCAACTGGTGGAACTGACTCAGACTCTCACAAACATGGGACTGGGCGGAACTGGAGAAAAACCATCAGTCGGAATAGAGATTGTGAGACTGGTAGCTCCTCAGCTACAAAAAATCATTGGAGATATCACAGGAGCAATAAAAGCATATTCAGATATGAAGAAATCATCAGTCATAATTCCTGGCGGCATTTCCCCCAGTGTCCGTCCTGTACTCCCCATTAATCAAGGAGCGTCAGAAACTGACGCTCCTTCTCACTCCGCTTTAATAGAAGGAAAACAGCCAGAGCTATTTGATCCTTATGCCAACCTTAATCTAAATTCTGCTGAGACTCCATTGGGAGAAGTCAGACCTGAAACTCCAGCAATCAAGGAGGTAAAGCCAATGAATCCAGTTATCAGAAAGATCTATGATGCGATAGAGGCTAGAGACAAGAATTTCTACCTGGACTTGAAGAGTATGATGACAATGTATATTGGACCTCATATCCTTGAGTCACTAGTGTCAGGATCAATCACAACAGGCGCATTTCTACAGCAGCTTGCGACTATGACTTCAGAATCATTCTTTATGGAAGATAGGTCGAAAGTATACTTCAATGAATTTGTTGATTCTGTCAAACAGGAGCTGGAAGCTTCCATGGTCTCAGCGAAATGTGGAACTTGTAATGAGATTTATGATTACAGCTCTGAAGAAGAATTTGAAAAAGATTCCAAGACATGTGATAACTGTGGAGGAACAATTGAAAAAATACAAGGCGAAAAAGTCGGAACAGCATAAGGAGGGGAAGTGGGAACATACTTCCGTAATCCAGCTATGATGAAAGGTGGGCCATTCAAATGTCACAACTGCAACAAAGAGTTGGCAATAAAAGTTGGCGGAACTCAGTACGAATTGGAGCTCCACTGTTCAAGATGCAAGACCTACATAAAGATTAAAACTCGTGAGCCAATACCTTTTAAGGCTAAGGAGCCTCAGCCAGCATGAGCATTGCAAGCCAAGTTGCAGGAGTAAAGTACCGGAAATTCTCTATTGGACATGGAGATGATGCCGTGACTAATACGTTAAAAATTATGAAGAACATGATCAACTCTGGAGCTCAGAATTATTATGTCAGGCGATGGGCAGAAAACATTGTATCAGGTCATAATGGAAATGACATCTCTAAGATCCAGATGATTTTTGCTTTCCTCGTAAACCATACCCAGTACCTTAAGGACACCCATGGAATTGAACTTCTGCGCTCTCCTGAAGTAATCCTTCATTTATTGGAGGTAGGAGAAATTCCTCAAATAGACTGTGACGACTATGTCTTATTATCTCTTAGCCTTCTAAAATCAATAGGATTTCCAGTAGGAATGAGAGCAGTGGCAGTAAAACCATCAGGAGAGCTGGAGCATGTTTATGGGATGGTTTTTACAAATAAGAGATGGATGCCGTTAGACTTGACAAAGCCTCAGTATGGCCTGGGGTGGGAGTACTCCAGTCCAGCAAGAGTTTTATCAGTGGAGGTGTAAAAATGTTCGGTGATTATCTTATAACATCAGCTGTTCTGCAGAAAGGAAACATCTACACATTCACCTTTGAACATGGGAGACTGTTCGAGTACAACTCAGATTCTGCTGTAACAGAAGACATGAAATATTATATGAAGAACTACGGAGAAGTTATTTCAGCAAGCAGAGCATTCTTCTCTGATAGGTATGTGATCATAATCCTCTCTACATCTTCTTATACTCTCAGCGATTGGCTAACTGCATTCAAGTATTCTTGGGATAATATGGGATACGGCAATGCTAATTTCCTCTTTGCTGAAGGAGGCTACGGCTCTTCACAAGCTGGAGGTGTTACTGCAATAACAGCAGGAGTTGGTTCAAGCGTAGGATCAACGATTGCTGCAACTCTGAAGCCTCTTACTCCTTATCTGATAGGAGGAGGCATTATTCTTATTGCAATAGAATTCTTTAGGAGAAAATAACATGGCTGATGCAAACATGCAATACATCGAAGCTGAGGTTCAGAAGAGACTAGCAGAATTTTTAGTCTGCAAGGATAAAATTCTGCGTCTTATGAACCATTCAGATGTTAGAATAAAGGATCGCGCCAAAGTCCTCCTGGGAGTTCAGGACTATCTGCAAGTGCAGCTTACTCAAGTTCTGAACGCAATTGAACGAGCAAAACAAGGAACCATCTTAGCAGAAGACATTGTAATTGCTGCCTCATTTGCATATGCAATGGAAAAACAGATCAAGGATGTGAAGAACCTTGAAGTAGATGCTGGAGTTCAGCCAGCAGTCTCGTCTGATTTTCTCATATATGGGTTGATAGCAGTTGCAGGGATTGTGCTTGGATCGGTATTAATGAAAAGGAGGTGAAAATGGCGAAAGAAGAAAAAAGGGTTTCAATCCAATAATAGTGAATATCTATGATTCGGATGGAAATCATGTTGAGGGAAAAACAGTTTCCAGCCAGGAAGAGCTCAACAGCATCATGAAGATCAACAGCACCGTTGAGAAGCTGGAAGATGAAACCCTGAAGATCCAGAGAAAATAATACAAAAGGAGGTTAAAAACTTATGGCTCTTTTAGGAGCATTTATTGATGAAAGAACATTGGTATCAGTTACCAGCAACTCAAGCGCATCATTCGCTCATGGATTGCCTGCATCTCCAGACTGGGTTCACATCAGAGAGACTACATCAAGTGCGTCGAGCGTCTCAGCAGTAGAGATCACTCCTCTCTGGGATGCAACGAATGTTTCTCTCTACAATGCTGGAGAGAGGAACAGTACAGTTGTAGAAGTTCAATCAGTAGTATATCACAGTTTAATCCGGTAAAGGAGGTTAAAGCATATGGCTCTTCTAGGAGCATTTATTGACGAGAGAACATTGGTAGCTCTGGCTACAGACGCCAATACTACATTCGCACATGGATTGCCTGCTTCTCCGGATTGGGTAGGGATAAGAGAGACTGCATCGAGCGCATCTGGGATATCCCACATTAATGTGGTTCCCATCTGGGATGCGACAAATGTCACCTTGTATAATTCTGGACAGCGTGACACTGAAGCTCTTGAAGCTCAGTCAATTGTGTATCACAGCGTAATCCGGTAAGGAGGAAATAAAGTTGGGGAGATTGGCAAAAAATAGACGCCTTCCAAGGAATGGTGCAAATATGTCCAGTCTCCCCTCAGATTTCACGCTGAGCTCTCAGGCAGGTATCTCACAACCTGTTCTCTAGGAGATGCAAATCTCTTTCCTGAGAGCCAGCAATTTTTCACGAAAGGGGATTTCATGAAATATTCTCAAGATATGGAAGTAATTCAGGGATCGCATAGACGACCGACATTTTTTATAGGACTGCCTACATTTGGAATGGTTCCTATAGAGTTCCACCTGGCTGCACAGAGATTGCTTATGCCTGTTAATGCTAAGGCTGAAAATATTATTGTTCCCATGGATTCTCCTTTGCCCGGACAGGATGGAACTACTGTTAAGCAGAAGGAAATCGCAGAAGCAAGAAATATTATTGTTCAGCGTGCTTTATCCAGACCTCTTCCTGCAGAATATATTTTTTTTATTGGGGATGATATGATTCCTCATTGGGATGCTCTTGTGCTTTTATATGAGGAAGCAGTAAGGGGAGATTGGGATATTCTTGGAGCACTTTATTATATGAAACAGGATGGAATCATACCTATGCCAATTCTTTGGAGAGACGATGTTGTGGGATATCTCAAAGAGGGAATTCATTATCAGTTAGGAGAGGTAGCCATTAGTGATGTTATAGGAATGGATTTTACTCTTATAAAAACAGAATTATTTAAAAAATTACCTTATCCATGGTTTAAGACTGGACCAATACAAAACACAGATATAGGATCTGTCTGGTATTTTACTGAAGATTCTTTTTTCTGTCGTTGTGCTAAATATGAATTGAATGCGAAAATGGGTGTATATACAAAAGTTAGAATAAGTCATTTGGATATTGTGACGGGCGAGGTATACTAAATGCCAAAAGGTTATACTTCGTGGAATAAGGGAATGACAATGTCAGTAGATCATTGTAAAAAATTATCAGAATCTCACAAAGGTCAAGTTCCTTCAGAATTGCATATGAAAAAATTTATGAAAAATTGTGCTGGTTGGAATAAAGGGAAAAAATTATCTGAAAGTCACAAGAAAAAATTATTGCCTATTTTGAAAAGAAATAGTATTCTGTGTAAGGGATTAAAACGTTCAGAAGAAACTAAAAGAAAATTATCAAAAGCAGCCATAAGAGCATGGTCTGATCCTATAATAAAAGAGAAAACTGTTAGGGCTGTGCTTAAGGCTCTGCAATTGAAACCTAACAAATCAGAACTAAAATTATTTAATATCCTTCAAGAACTTCAGCCTAACAATTGGCAATTTGTAGGTGATGGTAAAATTATTATAGAAGGGTTTTGCCCTGATTTCATAAATGTTAATGGTAAGAAATTAATAATAGAGCTCAATGGCGACTATTGGCATAAAAATACACAAGAGAAAGATAAGAGGAAGATTGAGGTATATAAATCTAAGGGATTTAAAACACTTACTGTATGGGAGAAAGAATTACAAAATATTAATGAAGTTAAAAATAGAATATTGAAATTTTCGGAGGTGAAATAAAATGAGCTTAGGAAAAATTCAGGAAGTAGACAAGGACGCAACTATAATCCAGGACGAGAAATCATTCTTGCGCTTAGATTTAGCATGCGGCAACAACAAGAAACCTGGATTCATTGGGATGGATATTTCTACTGATACCCAAGCAGACATTATTTGTGATCTTAGTAGATTTCCATGGAAACTTTATAGTAATAAATGGTCAGCTCCAGAAGGAATTCTAGATGAGATAGATAATGGAATTCTAATATTTAAAGACAGTTCGGTTGGAGAGTTTTTTTGTTCTCACTATATTGAGCATACAAAAGACATCAAGTCATTTATGGAAGAGGTATACCGAATCCTTATCCCGAAAGGTAAGGTTACTTTCATTGCTCCATATTACAGCTCCATCCGTGCATTCCAGGATTACACTCATGTGCGCCCAATATCAGAAAGCACCTTTCTCTATTTCAACCAGAGATGGCTGGAAGCTAACAGCCTTCAGCATTACAATGTCAATTGTAATTTTGAAGTGGTATATATGAAGTTTCAGTATTATCCAGAGTGGAAGACTCGTTCTGAGGCTGCAAAAGAATGGGCGAGAGTGCATATGATCAATGTTGTTATGGACATTGAGACAATGCTGGTAGCAATAAAGTAAAAGAAGAGCAAGATGCCAGAAAAAAACTTCACTCATGAGACTGTAAAACACAAGAGAGCGTTCGATAAGAGATCCTTTAGGACAAAGAAGATGGGAGCTCATCGGGTGACGTTCGGATGTAAAAAAGGAGAATGGATGCCGAGAAAAAAGATATGTAAGGTACCTGTTGAAATTCAGAAGATCCTTCACCCAGTAGGAGAGAACCCGAAAAAATGTAAGGCTAATCCTATCCTCGAGACAGCTCTCGGAGTAGGACTGGGAGTTACGGCAGGAGCTCTTGGACAGCAGACATTGAGAAAAGCTGGGATACTGAAGAATCCATATCTTCTTTCTAAGTGGGCAAAGAAAATAGGGAAAACCACTGATCAGCTCACTGCAGCTGATATGAAAGCTATATATTATGCGATAGAGAAGAAAAAGAAAACGCCGTTCATCCAGCAGACTGGAGAGGAGGTTTTGAAGAAGATGGGACTGAGGAAGAACGATAAGTATTATGATGATTATTGGAAGGCAGAAAATTACTGGTCTAAACTATCTGTGGATAAACGAGAGGACATATTAACACTATTAAGCATACAGAAAAAGACAGTATATGCACATATTCCAATTCAGTCTCTCAAATATAAAGAATTTGAAGAAATTCCACAAGCTATTAGAGGAGCATTAAAATTATTACTTTTGAGACTTATGAGAAAGAATCCTGGCGCTGCTTGGCATGTAGAAGAAATGAAACATTATAAAATAATGGCTGATGCTTTTAAGAGACAAGGTAGAGAGAGATTGCAAGATATGAGCTTAGGTGCTGTTCAAGCACACAAAAGATCATTGCTAGCATCAAAGCGCCTCAGCATCAATCCATCTGTAAGATATTACATCGGAGTCCGTGGAGCTGGAAGCTCAGGAGTTCCATTCATGTCTGCTGCTATTCCTACGAAGAAGAGCCATGGAGAATTCAAGAAAGTCATTGGCCCATTCGCGAATATCCAGGGTCTTTTAAACTATGCAAGCAAGAACAGCATTAAGATACCTGGAAGGGAAAATCCTAAAACCAAAAGCAGTCAATGGGATGTGTTTGATAAGCATCAATATAAGATTGCAGAAGACACACTGAAAATGACTCCTGCTATGGCTCGTATCATGGGTGGACCATCAGTTGAAGAAGCTAAAGAGATAATAAAAAGATTAAAAACTAAATATAAAAGAAATCCAAGATTTGCAATTACAGATGACGATATCCAAAATGGTAAGCTATTTCTTCAGCGATTCTTAAAAGGAGAGAGATTGGATATTCTTATTACTGAATTCAAATATTCTACTTTAATAACAAATGGATTTTTATCTTATCTTAAATTAAAACTTCGTCTACATGACTATAAGTTAATTATTGGGAGAATAGGGAGAAAATATAAAAAGAATCCAATATGATCACCGATACCGAATCCCGGAGGGATGACAAAAATCTATGATAATATCACAGCTGTTGAGGCAGTAAAAGGTAGGGAGTCTCTCTGGCCTGGAGAACCATTTCGTCATGATTTTAAGCGCACTAAAGGAAAAGCTTCTGTTTATGGTCTCGCTGATGGGAGCTTAATTGTAAAGGGAAAAAAGAGACTGTGGAAGAAGTTTAATTATGAAAAAAAGATGTATAGTAGAAAATCTAAAATGAAAGGAGGTGTAATGAATGCATGAGCCGTTTTTAATCAATCCTGTGCGCAGAAGAAGGCGCAGTAGGAGCAGAACATTGAGAGGTGCGACTGGAACAAAGACAGCACGGAAACGTGCAACTGGACTTCCATCAGGTCTTCTCAGCAGGATGGTCAAGAAATACGGTGCAGCAAAAGGGATGAAGGAAGCTTGGAAAGCTCACAAAGCTGGAGGAGTCACAAATCCTTGGGGCGCTCATCGTAAAGAACACGGTATTGCTTCATTAAAAGGATGGGGCAAGAGAAAACGCAGAACAAAAGGAAGAGCAAAACCAGCTGGGGCAGTGTACCCTCGTTGGAACCCATTAGGAGAGGAGGTGATAGTAGTGGCAAACCCAAGAAGGCGCAGACGTAAAAGGTCTTTAGTACCAGTCCGCAGAGGAAGGCGGAGAATTAAGAGAAGTACAGTTTTTTCTCTGAATTCTCCAAGAAGGAGGAGAAGAGCAAGGAGCCGGAGAAATCCTGTTATGTATGCTAACAAGCGAAGACGTACTTATCAGAGCAGGCCTCGGAGAAGGACAAGAAGGAATCCAGTATCAGTTCCAGCATTGAGCTTGAGAAACCCGATGTCATTGCTTATGCCTGTTGCTACAGGCATCGCTGCAAAGATGGCGTGTGATAAAATTCCAGGCATGCTCGGATTGACAGGTCTTCCTGCATCTGCAGCAAAACTTGCAGTTGCGTTCGGAGGTGGAATGTTGCTCCGGAGATTTATTGGAGCATCAAACGCAACAATCTGGACATTGATTGGAGCAATAACAGTTGCGACCGATCTCCTGAATCAGTATGTTCTGAATACTTCGCTAGGATATCTCAGTGTTCCAGCAGGACAGTTGGGAGCATTTCCAGGTAATGTATCAGAATCATATCCTCCGCTCGGATCTGATTTTGGGGCGTTTCCGTACGGTGAAGTAGTACAGTATTAGAATAACATCCCCTTCAGAGGCCATTGTGCCCTTGCCGTTCAGTAGCCATTGTGCTCTTAAATATTGTGCCCTAGTGGCCAGAAAAAATAATATTTAGGAGGTAGTAAAAGATGGTTTACGATCCAATGCAAGCACAGCAGTACAAAACTCAGAGAAGTGAACTCCCAGAGGATCTCTGGCAGCCATTGTATGACAGGGTCAATTACCCGAATGCTGGTGCGACTTCTCTGGCGTTTTTCAGCACAGCGAAAGGCCAAGCTGCAACCCTTATCACAGGTGTAGCAGCAGCTGCAGCTAAGGTAAAAGATTATCGTGATACCAACATGGAGAACTCGAATGTTGTCCCGACAAAAATGTTCAAGTTCATCGGGATCAGCCTTGCGTTCATCGATCAGGTTCCTGGTGCCGTCGCAAACTCTGCAGACCGTGACAGAATCAGAAACAATGCCTGGATGCAGTTCAGGATTGTGGACAAGGACATTCTGTATATTCCCTTGGTAAGTCTCCCAGAAGTAAATCCGTACATAGTAGGATCTACAACTGCAAACAACTCTACCATTCTGGGAACGGCTGGCGGAGGAGGAGCTAATGTTGCAATGTACAGGCTTCCCATTCCGATTGTCTTAAATCCATATGAGAATTTCTCGGTCACGATCAACCTGTCAGCCGCAGTGGCTCTGGCTGGAACCGGCTCAGTGGACATCTATGTAATCCTTCAAGGGTATATGCGTAGACCCACATAAGGATGTATAGATGAAGAATATAGCCAGAAAAGATTTAGCATATTTAGCTGGATTTTTTGATGGAGAGGGATCTATATCTATTTATAGATTAGGCAATAATCCTAATCATATAAATAGGTATAGTCCAGACCATAAGAGATCCCCTGTTACTTTTTGCTATATATTTCAAGGGTTATATTCAGTGTAAAGGTAGAACAAAAGGAGGTCTGCAATCATTTTCCTTTAGAACAGCTGGAAGAGAAAATGTAGCAGACCTCCTATCTGTTTTATATCCCTATTTAATAGTTAAAAAAGCACAGATTGAATTATTGAACAAATTGCATAAGATTAAATTAAATAATAATGGTAAGGATGAGAGGATTGCTGAAAAATGGGAAATTGCTAAGAATATCATTAATATCAATTCTGCTAAGGGCAAGCATCAATTCAGCAAGGTTCTGCAAAAAGTAATTTAAAAACTAATGTGGAAAAACATTAAGATCCTGGAAGGAGACTAAGGCAATGGCTAAAAGCAATCCATGGTGGAGGGAATACTTCATCTATGATGTAGTAAGAGCACTGACGCCTGGAACAGGCGTAGCATATGACTTATCAGTAGTAAGGATAGACTCAGATTCTAACTTCGAGTTTATCAAAACAACATACGTCGCAACAAGCGACAATATTCTTTTGCGGTACAGAGATGATTCAACAGGAAGATATTTGATGAAAACTGGCATTGACGTAAAGGCTTGTGCTGGCAGGAACACTCTTCCAATGGGCCTATCCAATGCGTTCATTCCATTTGTGTGGCCGAGACCGCATGTGATAGCAGCTGGTGCGAACTTTACTGTTGAAGCATCAGATTATTCTGCTGTAGCAAACACATTAAGGCTGTCATTTCATGGAGCAAAAATCAGACCTGGAACTGCTCCATGGAATCAATCGAACTATTATGCAGAAGTTCCTGCTTTGTACAGTTTTACAGCTGGAAGAGTCAATGTGGCAGCTCTGGCTACAACAGTTCAAAGAATAGAAATCGACATGGACGCTGACTTTCTGGTGCAGAAGATTACTGGCACAAGGACAGGCGATGCTTTAATCACCGTAACAGAAAGCGCAAGAGGGAGAGACTGGATGAATTCGGCTGTTCACATCGACAATCTCATAGGGAACGGCTCATTTCCAAATATTCTTCCAGCAAACAGATTTCTTCTAAGGGGATCTGTTCTGGTAGTAAACATCCAAAACCTTCTTGGAATCCAGAATACAATAGACATCTGCCTGTCAGGAGTGAAGCTCTATGCTTAAACCATACTCAATAAATAATCCTCAAGCTGGGATTGTGCCATTTCCAGTAAAGGTTTATGATTTAAGCTCTGTTCCAGGCCAGCCTGTAAATAGAGAGACTCCAGAGTTTTCTTTTCCTCCAGAAGCACTGTACTTAAGCAGAGGTTTGATTGGAGAAGTCATAGCGGTAGGAACTGCTCCTGTTCTGATAGCTAATCCTTCAATAACTACTCCATATCTTGTGCTTAATCCTGCAAGAGACTCTCTTCTTGCAACGTCAATCACAGGCTTGACTAGCACAACTGCTGCAGCAGCTGGAAACTCTGAAGCAACGTACATTGACGTTGCTGGATATGAGACTGCTCATTTCTTTATTGACATTACAGCGAATGCTGGTACTTGGGATATCGCTCTTGAGTCTTATGATAATCTTTCAGGAAACTGGGCTGCAGTAGGAAACCTGCTGGCTGGTGTAGCAGTAACTGGAACATTCTATGCAGGAGGAACAAATGTCGGCATAGGTTCTAGGATTGCTTTTACATGGAATCCAGTAATAGCTGGAGCGATAACATTCTCCATAGGAGTAACTCTCAAGAACGGTCTTGGGGGAAGCTCAGCTGGAGTGGAGAGAGTGGTATATCTTGGAGCTGCTAGTGTGACCTCTGTATCAGGATATCCCTTGCTGGAAGGATGTCGTGAAGCATTTGTTCTTGGAGCAGGAGTAGCACTCTGGGGAGTAGCAAACACAACTGTAGAAATCAGGAGGTTTCAGTTATGATAAAACGGATGATATTAATCTTTCTTTTGCTTTTGGCCTTGCTATCTCCGGCCAACGCATCTGAATGGGGATGGGAAAGTTATATAGTAGCGACTGGAACTGTTACGACAAAGACAGACATTAAAGTAATATCTTCTCCTGTAATTGGAGCGGTCTATAGTGATGGAGGAGTTATAAAATTTGTTAAGTCTTCTAATAATGGGCGAACTTGGGGCGCTCCAATTACAGTCGTTTCGGCAAACGGAATTCAGCCAGCTCTTGCAATAAAAAACTCTACTACATATTTTATTGCTTACTATGATTCAGTCACTTTAGACGCTAAGTTTGCTAAGACGATAAATTCAGGCGCCACATGGACGATTTCTACTATAGAAAGCACGAACGACAGAGGAAGACAACCCAGCATCGTTTACATCTCTGCGTCCGGACATATGTATGTCGCTTATTTAGATACCACCGCTAGTGATTTACGGTATGCGAAGTCCATAGATGATGGAGCTTCTTGGTCAGTTGGTACGGTTGATACTGTCGGGGCTGTTGGAGTATACCCTTCCATAGATGGTTATTGGACTCTTGTTCAAGATGCTTTAGCTATAACATATTATGACACTACGAATACAAAACTAAAGATAGCTTATTCTGCTGACAGTGCTGCAACATGGGCTACCAATGATGTAGAAATCTTTGTGTTAGGCGCTCCCAGCGTTCCAATCAGCTCTA
>Ga0180008_1001122_pt1 | contig 17888 bp, 34 predicted proteins | sample MM_PW_MetaG_FD_121121 | JGI IMG/M metagenome (GOLD analysis project Ga0180008, IMG submission 121121) | Groundwater microbial communities from the Aspo Hard Rock Laboratory (HRL) deep subsurface site, Sweden - MM_PW_MetaG | ecosystem: Environmental > Aquatic > Deep subsurface > Groundwater...
AAACTACGCTCAATTATTACCAAACACAACAACATAAAAAAATATACTCATAACTAAAAAACATGATTAAAATCATTAAAAAAAAACAAAACAAAAAACACCATTTTATGTGAAATTGCGACTGTAAAAACTGTCTACCAGAAAGAATGGAACAATCTAAAAACAAAACGCTTAATACCTACAATAAAAACAATAAACCCTCTCTACTAGAAAGCTATGCTAAAACCAAACGAATGGGAGATTTAGACAGTATAGACTAATAACTATACACCCACCGCCTAGACTACTTTAATTTATTATCAACTAACCAAACCACAATGAAAACAAAACTAGATAAAATTGAATACAACGAAAAAGACATTAAAACATTTTGTGTCGCATGTGATGAACCCCTTGAAACACTAAACAAAATAAAACACTACGAAACACATGGAAATTACTGTGCAAAATGCAGTTCAGTAAAGAAAAAACTAAAAAAGAAAACAAAAAAAAGAAATGAACTAAGAAAACTATTAAATAAACTAAATAAATAACATGACAAAAAACAAACAAAACATCTTAAACTCATTCATAATCAATGAACTTAATAATCCAATCACCGCTCAAAGTATAACTGAAGCATTAGAACGCGAAGACAATATTGAACAAATTAAAATGAACATAAAAACACCTAAACAAAATGAAGAAAACGACAAATAAAATAATTGGATATTGTACAGTCGACTCTGGACAACTAATTATTGTAGATCCATGTTACTTAAAAAATTAGGTAGACGGAGAATTTTACCCAGACATTAATAATAATCACTACTCAGAATGCTGCAATATCACATTAAACAACCCAAACAAAGCAGGAAAAATAACAATATCACAACCAGCGGAGAAAGGAGTAGTAACCCAAACAAAAAATGGAGATAGAATTTATCCTATCAAAGCGCACTACAATAAAGAAAATACAATAACTAAAATAACAATCGACTTCTTAATTAACAATTAACCCACAACCATGCTACATAACAAAGAATACGGCTGTATAACACGCACAGCCAAACAAAACGCAAAAAGTGGAAAAAAATCTAAACACAAAATTCATTCCCAATTTTGCCTCACTCACAAAATATACACTTGTCGCTGTGGCAAAGAATGGGGAAAACACTAAAATGCCTGAATATACATTTAATATTATTGCAATTGAATACGGTTGCATAACTGTAAAAGCAGAAAACGAAATAGAAGCTAAAAAACTAATTAATGAAGGAGAAAACAGTGGAAAAGTTTACTGGAAAAACCGAGATATTAAAATAGAAAAACTCATAGAAATCAAAAACCAAAATAAACCACCAAAAAAATGACAAAAACAAAACACAACCCCAAACACAATCATACATACACATGTGATGTATGTAATAAAATAGCCACTATCAACATACAAAACTGGTGGCACAAATATAAAATTACTCCAAATAACGAAAATTTTATAGAAGATGATAATTGGGAAGGAAATACTAATGAATTTTGGTGTAATAAATGCTACGAAAAATCAATTAGTTACGAATCAGCTAACAATTAACAATAAAACTATGGGACTAGACATAACATCATCAAATAATGATTACATGAGATTTAATTGGTCCGGATGTACAGCCTTCTTAAACTGGTGTGACTCTAATAAACTACCCGAACCATTTATTGCCTGGACTGGCGACAATTCAGGTGATGAACTAAACCTACACGACAATAAAAAACACATTAAAATGGCAAAAGAATGGATGAAAAAATTCAAAGAAAAATATCCACAATTAGTAACAAAACAAAAACCCGGACAAAAAACTCAACTACTAATATGGGGAATATGGCCATGGAAAAAAGAAAATGAAAATATCGAAGAAACAAAAAAAAGAATCGCCGATAATTTTGAACTAGGTCAAGCAGTAGCCTGGTATAACATGCTCCAAGAAGCCATTAAAAACAAAACAATAATATCCTACTGCTAAAAAATAACTCAAAAACATGATTAATATACTACAAACAATAAAAAACCTACCTAAACTAGAAACAGAAGGAAATAGGTTCCATATTCGATTCATGGACTTAAACGATAACATTCAAAACAAATTTGTAGCAACAATCAAAAACATATCAAGACTTCAAACAATAAAAAATAATGAAAAAATATCATCTAATCGAATAAAAGAAATACTAGAAGACTGCAATCCAGTACTTTACTCACCAAACATACACTGCCCAAATTGGAGTTTTTTTCGTTGGAAAGAAAAAAATATATCAAGCTTAATCTACCACATCTGGCGAATCGATGACAAACATTATAAACCCCAAACACGAACAATTAGACACCTAATAAACCACACAATAAGACCTGAAATATTACTAAATTAGACACATGAAAAAACAAAAACGCAAAACTAAAACTAAAGCCCCCATGCCAAAAAATATATACGGAATAATCGATTGGGCAGTAAAACAAACATTTAAACAAATAAATAAAAAAAATGAACAAAAAATTTGACTTCAAAATAGGAGCAGACCCAGAATTCAACATAACATTCAAAGAAAATAGACTAATAGCCTGTAAGGCCATCCCCATCCTAATAAAAAAGGGAATACCACAATCAGATATGGGATATGATATACCTGGAGCTGGAAATGTAGGATGGGACGGAAACAGCTCAACAGCAGAAATAAGACCGAATCCATCAAACGAACCCCAAGAAGTAGTAAAAAACATGATGAACCTACTCAAAACAATCACTGAAAAAACTAAACTATTTTCTTTTGACACTAGATCAAAACATGAAGTAGTAGGCGGACATATCCACATGGAAATACAAGACCAAACTGACAAAGAAATGGCAGAAATACACAACAAAATGTCAACCCTATTCCTTCCAATCCTAATAGGAGAAAACAACGCAAATGTAAAAAATAGACTAAACAAAGGATACGGAGAAATAACCGACTTTAGAACAGACACCCAACGCAACGAAACAAGAAACTCACCCAGAAAAAGAACATACGAATTTAGGGCACCAACAGCCGAATGGTTAACAACACCCAAACTCGCAAATGCCACATTATCCTATATGGGGGTAATATTCAATGAAATCCTAAAAAATACACTAGCACTACAAAGCCTCAATTCAATAATGCTCAAAAACAGAGAACAATGCAAAGCGATCCAAAGTTTAACAATTGCCAACTTCACACCCCTAATCACTTCACTATCAAGATCAATCAAAGAAGCAATAAGAAAATTCGAACTATATCCAGTATTCAAAGAAGAAATAGAATACATCTTCAACCCAAAAAGAATCCTAAGAGACAAAGAAAAAGTCAACTATGACATTACCGCTGGATGGAAACTCGACTATAAAACCATACCTTGCCAAAGAAAATTAATGTCAGATAAACTAATAGAAAAAATCAGCTTAGAAACAGACATGGACAACTTAATTCCAATTATACCCATTATGGGATCAAATGACACAAACATAGATATGTTTATCCGTGCATTAAAACAAAGAATCATCGCCTTAAACTGGAAACTAAAAAACAATTACTACATCTTCGGACTAAGAAATGGAATTAAAGAAGCAATCATCGGAAACACGAAAGGATACTTCAGTGGAGCTAACAACATTAAAACCGAAATGGATAAAAAACTAATATCCGACCTAATATTAAAAATGTTACAACGCAACCAGATAAAAGACACAATCATATTTGGTATCCCATACAAAGATAGAATATCTTACAAACTAGGAATAAAAACATTCATCAAAAATATCTATCTCATAGAAAAAGAAATCCTAAAACAAAAGAAACTAGAACCACTCCCAAATGATGACACGGGCAAACTAAAAGACATCTTAGTAGAACCGACAAACAACATAGAGGATATCTTTCGAATCCCCCATACCTGGAACACACCAATAGGCGATGACAACGCAAACGAAAACAATAACTCAAACTAAAAATAACTAACTAAAAATAAAACAATGTGTGGAATAATATTTTCAGCCAACTTCGAAAAAAAGAAAGAAGAAACGTCAAATGAATGGATAATTAATCAATACCAAGACCAAATTAACAGAGGAAGCCAAGGATTTGGCGCGGTATTCATTCAACCCGATGGAACCTACAAAGTAACAAAAGCATGTGAACAAACAAAAATCCTAATGGATCTATATCACAAAGAAAACCAAACACCCATCATACTAATGCACCATAGATTTCCAACTTCATCAGAAAATAAAATGATAGAAGCCCACCCAATTGAAGTTAATAACGGACTACTAAAACACAAATACCTAATGGTCCATAATGGAATAATTAACTCAGCCAATGAAACCAAAAAGAAACATGAAGAAGAACTAGGATTCGTCTATACAACCCAAAGAAAAAGAAATAACCTATACGACGAATTTAACGACTCAGAATGCCTAGCAATTGAACTCGCAAGACTAATTGAAAAACAAGATAACAAAATAAATATCAATGGATCAATGGCCTTCATAATGCTCCAAATAGATAAAAAAGAAAACAAAATAACAAAAATGTTTTTCGGACACAATAACGGAGCACCCCTAAAAATGTCAAAAACACAAAACAAACTAAGATTGTCATCCGAAGGAGAAGGAAACGATGTAGAAGAACTATACCTCTACTCTTGTAACCTAACAGACTTCAAACTAAAAAAAGAAAAACTCACAATTATCAAAGAAGACTGGTCCGTAGTCAAAAAAACATATCCTACCGTCGATAATTCAACAATAAATGACAAAACTCAAATAATAACACCCCAAAAACCATCCAAAGAATCACTGGAAGAATTATCAGAAGAACTAACATCCATTGAAGAATTATTTGAAAAAATAAACGAATATAAAGAAGACAAAGATATAACCATCGAAGGAATAATTGAACAACACAAAGAAAACATCAATACAACACTAGAAGCATTAAAGGGAGAACTAATAAGATACGATGACATAATTATGATCGATGATACAACATACAAAAACAATGTTGAAAAAGAAATAGAAAAAATAATAGAAACAACAGAAGTTGTTATTGATAATTACAATAACTCAATGAATAACCTAAAAATAACCGCATCACAAATATACAAAAATAATCAATTCTCACTCATAAATGATAAACAAAAAGAATTACCAATAAACAACATAACACAAATACAAACAAACAAAATAGAAAACGAAACAGAAAACACAAAAGCAATGGAAAACGCAATGGAAGACATAATAAATGAACCCTACGGACACATAAGAGGAATACACTCTCAACCATTTGACAATCCAATAAACCCCAAAAAAATGGGATTCTAATTAACTAAATACAAAAAAATGACTAACACAACTAACATCATAATAAGACGAAATTATCCAACCCCAGAAAGAATAATGACAAACCCAGTCAAACACAAAAAAGAAGTCTTAACTATGGCAAAAACATGGAGAAAAGAAACCTGGGCAACTAAAAAAAGAGGAACACCATCAGAACGGTTTGAGGCAATTGCAATTATACTAACAAACATTGCAACAATATATAACAAACCCGTCAGAATAAAACTAGAAGTTGACTCTGCAATAGGACCTCGCTACGATGTTCCAAACAATACAATTATCATTGACCAAAAACTATCAATCATCACAGCATTTCACGAACTAGCACATCACCTATTCGGAATAAATGAAACACAAGCATGCCGCTGGTCAATCTGGTTATTTAAAAAGGTTTGGCCGATAGCCTTTGATAGACTAACATGGGAAGGACACCTAAGAATAAAACAAAACACATGTCAAAACTCATCCCCCGCTGCCCAAACTGCGACACAACAATTAGCAGAATAATTGAAAAACAAAACAAAATAAACGAATCCGACATAGAAAAAATAACCCCTGAAAAAATAAAAACAACACCCCGCAGAGGTTATGGAAAAACAACATATCATTGTCCACACTGTGAAAAAGAAATCGCCCACAACATAATAGAAGTTAAAAAAATTCTAGGAATAAACATTCACTACCTAGATGCAAAACTAAAACAACCCGCAAAAAAAAGACTCAAAGAAATAATGTCAAAATACAGAAAAAACAAAAGGTCGAACTTATTTAATCGAGTTATAAAAATTAAAAAAGATATAATCAAAACAACCAACATTCCACGCTGGATACCCCACGAAGTCGAAGAAGAACTAACACAAATGATAATAAAAGAAGTTATCAAAAAAACAAACAACATAAAAACATGAATAAACCCTCAGTAAAAATATCCCTCACCCACAATCTATTCTTCATGGCTTCACAATACATCAATAAAAACTGGAAAGTTTTTATTAAAAACACAACAACCAACAATGAAGAATTAATAGATAAATCAATAACCCAAGAAGAACTAAAATTTTTAATCAATGAAGCATTAAACTATTCATTTGAAACTAAAAAACCTAACATCAAAAAACTCAAAGAAAAGTTTAAATCATTAATTAAAAACAACACAAACATATGCGAGGAATAAAACTATCAAAAAAGGAATTATACGCAATAATCATTAATACACCCAAATATGGAGTCCGCCGCACAGCTAAAATACTAGGACGAAATATCTCATCAATCTATTATGTTAACTCCATGACCAAAAAATACGGTTATCAATTAATTCCACATAAACAAAAACTAACCACACAAGAAACCATAAAATCAATCTTAAAAAAATTAAAGAAAATATAACTTATAACAAATAATCAAATAACTCGATAACTAAAAAGACCCAGGACTTAACTGTTCTGGGTCTTTTTTTTACAAAATATTCAACACATCAATACACTTGGTACTTCGGTTGAGGATCGACATTTTTTCTATCAAATTCAACCCAAACTATTCATTACAAATCTATAAATAACGAGCAACAAGTATAAGTATTATCGCAGCAATCACCGCAACAAAAAAAATCGGCAATAATAAACTCACTAACTCCTCACCGAAAAATTCTTTAATAAGAAAAATGAATCTTTTCATGTTGTTTAATTAATTAATCTTGTGGACTATGTACTGTTTCTGACATTTCTACTGTCGCATTCCATATTCCATCAGTTGCAACAGGAATCTCTTCGCCCTCTTTCCACAGCCAATATTTAATCTTAGCACCCTCTCTAAGGGTAAAAGCATTGGCTACATGCGAACGAAAACCCTCATTAAGTGCGTATATCTCATTGTGATCAAGTAAAGAACGATATAATTTTGCCATTTGTGTTTTTTTAACAAACTCATCATTGAGCGCATCAACAGTTGTGAAGCCGCCCCAAATATGAGGTTGCCATTCATTAAATTTTAACCAACCAAAACCATTGCCGTTAAAAGCTCCGTCTTGAGCCCACCAATTAGCCATTTTAAAATGCAATATGCCATTAAACAACTTCCAACCCTTTAAAACTATTGCATGATACCAGATTCGACTATCTAAAACAGATGGAGATTTTACGAATCCGGTGCCGGCTCCTAGGAACTCATTATTGCCCCTTAGGGCGATTACTACCCCCTTCCGCTGGTATATAGCCTCTTTTATCTCCTCCGGAGTTATATTGCCAAAATCTAGCCCCCCAACACGCACATACGCTCGTTTCCTATGTATCGCTGCACTTTCCCTGACATCATGCGTCCATCTATTTATATCGAAATATTTATCCGGCTCACCCCAAAACCTTTCGTCATCTGGAAATATATCTTCCTCTGGAAATCCCCACTCTACCGCTACCTTGGCCCCGCTTAAAAGAGACGTACCATAGGCCCTATTATGATCATACACTTCCTTGGCTATAAGATACCCGGCATCCGCTGACTGTGCCTTATCTTCTCCGGTCTCATAGTAATCCTGAAGCCTAGATAAATAACTGTACGACTCAAGAACACACTTCCCTATCCCGTTTTGATAATCAGGAACTAAGTCCTGAGTATCATACTCCTCCGGCAAATCACCTAAAAATGGAACAGCCTCGGCGAATGTTACGTCCCTGGAGTCAGGAATATGTGGAACCCACCCAGTCGAAGGGATTTCACCCTGACTACTTAACTTCTTTTTTTTAGCCATAAATTGATTAATTTAATTGTGAAAAACTCTCTAAATTCACATTATAAATAATTAATTGACTTTCATCTTTATGATTTTTGTAATTCTCTATTATTTCTTTCTTCTTTTTACTGCTCATTTTAGATTTTTGAATACATGATAGGTACCAGCTGTTGTCCTCTTCAAATCTACCTGGAAGAGGGTCAAGTATTACTTCTTCAACCTTCTTTATTCTTTTATTCCTTGGATAAAAATAGGGTATCTTCGGCAACTTTTCATTATTCGCCTTTCTGCCTATTTTTAAATTATTACTAATGCCGGCCCTGCGACAATGATATATCAAAGTGGAATGGGTCACACGCAGCCTCCGGGCTACCCTAAAATATGAGCCCCCGGATTTAATATAGTCAACCACCTTGGCGATGGTGTCTCTGTCTAAAATCCTTGATCTTATATTATTGCCCATACCATAAACTTATTAATTACTTTTTAATAGATTTACATTTTGGACATATAATTAAATCAGTTTCCCATTTACCTAATTTGTCCGCCAATTCACTAAAGAATTTTTTATTAGACTTTTCCCACTTTTTATTAACTTTTCTATACCAACACCCAGGACAAAAAATAATTTTTCTTCTAATTTTACCCATATTTAATTATCCAGTAAATATATAATTGAAAGAAATAGGAATACAAACCAAAAGGCAAAAATACAAATTATTGATTCGAGGCGTCTCATTTTATCTTTTTAAATAATATGAGTAGGGTCAAGAAATTCGTCTTAGTTATCGGGAAAATAATTCTGACAATCAAGGTTGATACTGGGAGATTCTAACCTATAACCATCCTTATATCCTTCTTCTATCTTGGGGCAGAATTTATCCCTGAACTGTCTTAGTATCTCACTTAATTTGTCTTCAGGATGACTTCTCTCATACCAAGCGGTTTTTATTACATCCTTAACCGCTTTATTTTGTTTCTCGTTTGGAACAACACTATCTATAATCGTTAAAACCTTACCTAATAAATAATCTTGTTCGGTGCTTCTTATTTGTCTTAACTTCCACGCTAAACTTAACATTGGACTATCTAACATAACTTTAACTTTGACTCTAACTTGACCCTACCCATTCTTATCTGCTCAATAGTGATTATGGGCAAGGATAGCAAGCCCCTATTAAGCAGATGAGAATAGTGGGGAGGAACGCCTTGCGAGTTCGCACAAGAGCGATTTATCCTCCCCTCGTCGCGGGTGGCGACGTCTTAAAGAACCGATGATAGTTTATTTATCATACACAGAAACTCCACCGTCTTTTGCCTGTAAAACTTTTCCCAATCTCATTCTTGCGTCTTCCAAGTGCCTGTAAGCCAACATTAAATTGGCTTTCATTTCCGAATGTTGTTCTGGGATTTCTTGTTCTTGATTAAAGAATGAATTTATCATTCCAAATTTAACTCTCCTTGCGATAGAAGCAATCTCTAGTCTTCCATTATCGCAAACCTCTTGAATTGTAGGCTCTCTTGTGGCCATATTTTCTCCATTCATATTTTTTAGCGTTCGCATTACGCTATTTATAATTAGTCTGTAAAATCGTTAAGAACTTATGTTTCTTTTTAAGAGCTTTAATCTTTTGGGGACTTAGGGTGAAGAAGCAATCATCGCAGAGAATAATCATACTGTTAATTGTTTCTCCGTAAATCACTAAAGGGTCTAAATTAACTTTTGGGAACTTGCCGCAAGCAATGCAGATATGTTTCATTTAAAATTGGTGGAGGGAAGTTTTTTTGCTTCCCTCCGTTTTACTTACAGGTAACTCGGATGCCCTTTTTTAGAAGCCAGATATACCAACATTGTCGGCATTTGCTTCGGGGCTTCCTAATTGCCTTGTACTTTTTATGTTTCTGACAAAGAACTTCTTTCATAAGTATTCCCCGCAGTCTATGCAGAGAACCCACCAGATTTTAATCTTCGGTCTGGTGTCTATAAGCCGCCAAGTCTTGTCGGATAGTTTCATCCAGTATCCGCCAGTTAAAGCTCGGCGGCATTTCTTACAAACGATTACGGTCATCTCGTCCTCCCGATTCCTATTTAACAGGAATCCATAAACGGATTTCGCTGTCTTCTTCGGTTTTTTCCCCTGGTTCCCGACAGCGACCGAAGATTAAAACTGTTTTTTCATCCCCTATCACTTTCGTTTCGCCGTCGCACTTGTTCTCCTTGGTAAAGGTATTCGTAATACCCTTTATATATGCGTCCGTGTCAGGAATCTTATTCCATTCCCCCGCGGGCATCTGTCCAAGAAGATACCATAACACCATAAGAACTAATGTTCTCTTCATCTCGGCCTCCTAATGAAGAATCTTCTTGATTATGAGCTTGTAAAGCTCTTTCTTGGTGTGTTTGTCGTGGCAGGCGGGACAAATGTAAACTGTCATAATTATCCCCCCCGCCATCTCAAGGTTCATCCGATAACCGTCAAGGAAACCCTTTCCGCACAATTTACACTGGTAATTATTCATGGCTTCCCCCTCAATTCCTTGGCGATTTCAACCAAGTCCCTTTCAGCGAAATTAACCGCGTGGGCAAGATTGAGAACCATCTCCACAAGCACCTTTCGCGGTAATTTCTCCAACGCTTCCTTTAATTCCTTCATAAGCAATCCTTTCTATACATTTGACAGCAAACACCAGAGTGCCGTTTTTAAAAAGAACCCTTAAATTCGCTTTGTAGCACTCGGTTCTTTTATAGTAGGTGGTCATTACTATCATAACAACCCTCGCCTTCTGCTCCGCGTTGAGTTTTTCCCAGTCGCTTAATTTGATTTCAGCGACAGCTATCCACGGCTCCGTAAATCTTTCCTGATAGACGGGAGCCGCGGCGCAACCGATAAGCAGTAAAACTATCAGAAAAACCTTCATTTTGTCCTCCTAACATTTTTCCAGAAAATCTTTCTGGGTAATCCAAAGGGTGGTTTTGTAACCGCCCTTCTTCAGTTGGATGTCAATGATTAAGCGTGAAGGAGATTTCTTCATATAATGAATAATCTCCTCCACGACTTCTTTCAAAGACATCTTCCCGCCCGCCACATCAACCATATTAAGCATAATCCCTCCCCAATAGCTTTTTAGCTATCTTTCTAATTTGCTCTTCCGTGAGCCGATGATAAATTCGCTCGGTGAGCGTATCAATAACCTCTTCGTCGCATTTGCGGTTGAGAAGTGGGCTTATTAAATGCATCACCTCGTGGACGAAGACTTCAACTATCATCGTTTCAACGTTCAAGCGTATCTCGTTGGTTTTGGGGTTGAATGTTCCGTGCGTGTTCTTGTCGATCCATTCAACCTTGATGTCCAGCGAGTCCACCAGTTCCATCAACTTTGAAGTTTTCATCGCATCCTCCTCTGTTGAGTTCTTTCGTCATTGCCTCCGCTTCTTCGGGGTCTTTGCAAGTCCGGATAAATTTGAAGTCTGGCATTCTTAACCATTCGCCCTCAACCTTGACTTGTGTCCCCTCCCAGACCTGTTTGCCACTTCGCCAATAGATGTTTCTTCTTTCATTCATTTTATCACCTCCGAATTTTTCCTTGAAGCTCTCGCTTGATTATTTCAAGCTCCCTTTTAATTTGGTCTATTTCCAATCTATATTCTAATTCTTTTCGCGCACACTCTTTACACCGGCATTTTTGACACATTTTTCACCTCCAGATCACCCCTTAAAGCGATAATAAAGGCAAATTGACCACGTTGTCAGGGTAACTCCTATCGTGTTTGAAATGATATAAATCGGATCTTGAATTAAAATCGCATACACGAGATATAAAACAAGACCCGTATCCAGAACCACCCAAAACCCGATAGAAACTCCCGCCGTTTTCCGTGTCCGGTAAAACTTTAAAACTTGAAACAGGGTTGATCCCTGCACCAGACACATTGCTAAGGCACCTATCAGGGTTTTCATCTTATTCCCCCTTAATGACCCGTTTTTCGTAATGGGCAAAGAACTCAGGTTGAAACCGCATTACCGAACCATCTTTGTCTATGCGGAACTCCACAATCCAGAAGCCCATATGGGCTGCCAGATTCTTCCGTCGCATAAACCCCGTCTGCCCTTCAATCGTTCCGGCCAGGAGTGTAAAGACATTCCGATAGCAAGGCAAGTAAAACGCCTTGTGGTAATGTCCGATTAAAAGGATGTTGGGTTTCTGGCCCCCTGAAAGCGACTCAATGTATTTCTGCGGATGATAGGAAATTGAGTATGCGGAACCTCCGCCCGGGTGTGAAAGGCGCATAATAACCTTGCCCTTCCTGGCTTTCACCCAAATGTCCGCTTCCTCTTGACCTAAATACACAAGGTCCTTTCTTTTAGAGGCAATCAGATTGCCAATGTCCACCCCGGCCCTCTTGAAAAACGAAAGGTCGTGCGAACCCAAAATGAAGTAAGTGGTCACCCCTTTGAACTTGGGGTATTTCTCAACGCAGAGTTTAACCTGAGCGTCAGCCCCGGCGGTGTGGATTTCGTAGGCGTGACCGTGCCACATTCCTTCGCCATCGCACAAATCGCCAGCGTGATAAACCTTTTCAATGCCTTCTTTTTTGAAGACCTTGTAAGCAAGGTTTAAAACATCCTGATGCTCGTAGATCGAACCCATGTGCGTATCCGAAATAACCCCAAACCTGACAACGTCCCCATAATACTGGTGGATAGGAACTTGTCGCTTCTTCAAAAGCTCTAAAACGTTCGCATCCATCTCTCTGCCTCCTTCTTGTTGTGTTATAAAAGAACTTAACTCACAAATTCCATCTGGTTTTTCTTTAAAAAAACACGGTAAATGCTCAATATATTTATGTCCATGAACACAATAATGACTACCTAACCATATTAAATCTTCCTTTTTAAAACCACTTAAATCATTTTTCATGTCTCATATTTTACAAAAAAAACCCATCGCCGTTAAAACGGACGTGGGTTTATAAATCTTAAATTCATATCTCCTCTCATATTTTTAATTTATATCACTATATATATTATAACACAAGTACCTAAAATTTTAAAGGATTATTCAAATAACAATGTCCACTCCAAGGTCTCCAGGCGCCGTCTCCCTCATGTGATAATTTCCAAAGTGCAGCAGAAATATTATCTTCAGCATTAAACACATCTACTATTCCGATTTCTCTTCCCATTTTTCGATTCGTGGAATCGAAGGTTGTTTTAACAAATTGATACACACCCTTCGCTCCGGTTGGAGAAACAGCCAATCGATTAAATCCTGACTCGCAATAAGCGATGTTGAGTGCAAGGTTGGTATCGAATCCATAAATTTCTGAGTATTGAACAATAAGGTTATAGGCTTCATTTTTTTCAATTATTTTTGTAGTATAAATTTTATTATTTTTATTTTCTATATCTATATCTTCTACCGTCAAATAAATATTCGAATTTAATGACAACTCAACCGATTTTTCTTCTGGAGTCCAGCCAATAAAACCCTTACTAGCAAAAGCAGTTGATGGATGATAAGAAGCTGCTTTTGGATTAACTGATAATACATAAATTGTAATGATTAATACATAAATTGTAATAACAACGAATAAAAGTATCTTATAAACAAACCTCATAAAGAATAATTAAAAATTACTTTTTCATTTTTAATAATTGTTCTTTTAATTTAATTATTATTTCTTCTAATTCTTGACGCTTAATTTTTCTATCAACATATCTTAATGCCTCAAGTCTTTCTATTTCTATCATACCATATCTCTTTATTAAACAATAGGCAAATCTGCCGAGATTTCCATGAAGCCTTAAATTACAACGAATACATTGCCTCTGAATATTATTTTCATCAAAGTCCATCCGTTTCAAATGTATGTAATGTCCCGCATTGCTTTTTTTCCAATGAATCTTCTTACCGCAGGTAAAACAATTTCCAAATCCACGTTTATTACATCCCCTTCTCCTAACTAATTCACTATTTAATTTCCAAGCCTTCCGATGAAGGCCGATTAATGATATCATTTTTTCTTTTTGCCCTGTACCTCTTATCTTTAAATTTTTGCGACAAACTTTTTAAAATTAGTTTACACCTAGGACAACAATTTGGAGTCTTAGCGCTAATAATAAAAGTAAATTCTACATTGCACATCTTACATCTTTTTCTACACTTATCACCCCTATTACCGTACTTAAGAAGATCCCATCGCCGATTCTTTGATCTTTTCATAAATTTCTTTAGTCTTTACTAATTCACTGGCTTCATCTTTTCTCATTCCCTTTTCCATTTGTCCTAAGGCATAATAATAAGCGCCCTTTTGAATAATTATACCATACTCAATAGCTAATGACAACAATTCCTTCTCTGTATTTACTCCTTTCCCATACATAATGTCCAACTCAGCGATTCTAAATGGAAACCCAACTTTATTTTTAACTCCACAAATTTTAATCTCATTCCCAATAACATCTCCCTTAGCGTCCTTAATACTTTCCCCTCTCTTCACTTCAAGCCTAACTGAAGCATAAAATTTCAGCGCCTTACCTCCGGGAGTAGTAGATTTCTTTCCGTAATAAACACCTATTTTACTTCTCTCTTGATTTATAAATATAACTATCGTTTTTGTTTTTGCGATAATGCCGGCCAGATAACGCATCCCTTTCGACATCATTCTTGCCTGTTGGGCCATTTCAGCATCTGCAATCTCTCCTTCAAGCTCCCGTTGGGGGATCAAAGCAGCGACTGAATCTAAGACAATAAGGTCAACTTGCTCAGTTTCAGACATCTTAGCTACCGCATCTAACGCTTCTTCACCATTATTTGGTTGGCAAATGACCAAATCTTTGACGTTTACGCCGATTTTTTCGGCATAATCACGGCTAAAAGAGAATTCAGCATCAATCCAGACTACTTGACCTCCTTGCTTCTGAACTTGCGACACTAAATATGTCGCTAATGTTGTTTTTCCACTTGATTCTTCCCCAAAAAGTTCAACCATCCGGCCTCGCGGCATACCCCCGCAGCCAAATACTTTGTCTAGTTTTAGGCTGCCGGTGGAGATTGTTTCAATTTTTAAACTTTCCTTTTTTGAGTCGACCACAACTAAAGAACCATCCCCATGTTTTTTATTAAAATCTTTTATTGCTTCTTGTAGTTCTTTTTTCATTTTTTATTCTTCTATCTTCTATTTTTCAAGAAAACTAAAATACTAACAATAATAGTATGAATTACAATAAGGAGAAATAACAAACGAAGTGGATCAGCCGATAAAAACAAAACAACTATCGAAGATAATCCTGCCCCCCAAAGATATGCTTGAATATTTATTTTCTTTATTTTCATAAGTTTTTATTTTAATTATCTTTTTTAACATCAATATGACGCGTTGAAATATATCCATCCTCTTCGACTATCGCTTCAACCCTCTTATATTCAGGCTTTACTGTTTTCTTTCTTAATTTTTTCTTATGTTCGCTAATGATTTTAATTATTTTCATATTTTATTATTTTTTACTTCTTTATAGTCTATTCCATATAAATCTCTAAGTGACTCATAGGCAAGCCAAACTTGGCAAACACAACACGCTGAAGAATAATTCTTTAATCTATGTCCATGAATATCCTTCCAGCACTTATCACCAAAGTCTTTTTTTATTTGTTTTTCTAATTTGTCAAAAAATTGTTTATTTAATTTCATATATTTTAATTAAAATTTATTGATGGGCGGCGGGTTTGGTTGTGCCCAGATTTCTCCAAAGCTAAATTATTCCCGCCGACCAACAACAAACTTCAATCCCAAAGTCCAAGGTAATGCTGACGAAATAAATCCATTCCTTTGTTATATTTATCAGTTAAATTATTCAACGCCACCTCATCAATTTCACGAGTAATTCCACCTTCTACTTCTACGGTCTTATAATATTTCATATTACTAATCGCCTCTGAAGCTTCAAATCCTTGGGCCATAGATTCTAGCACCTCATCCCACCTCCAACATTCATTGTTCTCTTTTGTCTTGTCATAAAATTCTCCAGGACACCCATGTCCGTTCTTCAGGCTTCTAATAAGTGGCGGAAGTAAATAATCCAAATAACTATCGATCGACCAGGCGTCAGCATCTGACCAACCGCGAATGGCTCTTTGCCAGTACCATTTTAAATTTTTGAATATTCCACAACCCGGTTGCCATAAACTAGTATTTTTTTTCATAAAATTGTTTTATTTCTTTTTTAAATTTTCTTAATTCAAACCATGATAAATCTTTTAACTCATACTTCTCCCGAAGCTCATAATATCCTCTATGTTTATTTGTTAAAAATCTAAGCTCGTCTACATCGTACTTTGACCACTGGGTCCACACCTCAACTCGACCGGCGATATAACCCTTATAATCCTCATTCATTACTACTTCCTCAACAAAACTAAGAGAATACCACTTCCACCAATAATAGGGAATAAGAAACCACTTATTTTTTCTCCAAAAATTATTAATAATTTTATTCATATTAATTTAATGATTTATAAGGGAATGCTAGTGGGGTGGTACATTGACCCTCCTAACTATAGAATAAGGCCTTAAAAAGAGGTAGGTGCCCCGTGAGAATGGTTTTTTTCCGCCCTATGACGCCTTACGCCGTGAAAGCCAGGGCTTTTATTCCCTAGTCCCTTACGGCTAGGATTTTTCCCAAATTTATAAATATTTAATGGACACATTTTCTCAGTTGCCAATTCTAGGCAGTCACCCTCCAATTCTGATTTAACTCCACCTACACAGGATAAACAATATTTTTTTATACTCCCTAACGACTTTACTTTCCCCTTGCTAAGATTCTTACCGAATCTAAAATAAGCCAAGACGCAGGTTTCCTCCGGAACCAATTCGCCGCAACAATCTTTTATTTCCTTAAAACTACCGCCCATACAATTGACGCAAAATTTTCTAATACTTTTGATAGGTGTTAATTTTTTCATATTTAATTTTATTTTCATTATATCATAGTCAAAATTCTTGTCAAGTGCCCTGCTCTAAGCTTATCACGCGAGCAGCTAAAGATGCCTTCTTCCGCCAGTCTGTGGTCTCATCGATTCTAGTCTTCAGCCATGCCACTAAATTATCAGTGTGCGGGCCGATGTTTTCCGGCGGCGTAGGTTCCATATTTTCTTTTAAAAATAATAGGGTCTCATCTATTTTTTCCCCTTCAACCCCTAAGTCCTCCAGGTAGGCCTTCATTTTAAATTCGTCCATAATTTTTATACTGGTATTAATAATTCGTTTATCATTTTAAATTTTCTAAAAAACGTCTGGCCGGTAGAACGATTTTTAGCCAACGTTATTATTGTTTCATCGGTAAAGACGTTTTGTTTTTCCTCCATTTGATTCGTATACATATTCAACTTAGCACCTCCCGCCGACTTGTCAATCACTCTCTCGATAATAAAAACATAATCACTTTCTTGGGCTACCCCGCTGGTATCTTTTATGTCATTCATTGTTGGTTTATCTGTTTTTCTGACGTGAGCTAATAAAATAATTATCAACTCATTCTTTAGGGCTAACAACTTTAGGTCTCGACAAATTCCACTAAGAAAAGCAGAGTAGTTGGAATTTATCCGATCATCATATTTTTGTTTCGGCGGTAATAAAAATCCCAAATGATCTAGCACTACACACTTTATTCCATATTTTTCAATGGCCTCCAGAATCTTTTTCTCTACCCAGTCAAGTCCCCCGCTGGTCATTTTTAACGGAGAATAAACTACTGATTTTTCTTCTACCCCCATGT
>Ga0180008_1001124_pt1 | contig 17860 bp, 24 predicted proteins | sample MM_PW_MetaG_FD_121121 | JGI IMG/M metagenome (GOLD analysis project Ga0180008, IMG submission 121121) | Groundwater microbial communities from the Aspo Hard Rock Laboratory (HRL) deep subsurface site, Sweden - MM_PW_MetaG | ecosystem: Environmental > Aquatic > Deep subsurface > Groundwater...
AGAGAATATGGAATGAGGCTGGAATAGATATAAGCAAGGATATTGCTACCGCACTTGAGATTCCATATAGACCAGAGGGACTATTACTTAAAATCTCCTTTGGTAATAATAATAATAGGACTGAAGGAAAACCTTATGTTTACTGGAGCTATTGCACCCACGGATATGGGGGAGCAAGGACAAAATCAGCTAAAGCGGTGAAGGTTGAGAGGGTAGCTACATGGATTCATGCAGATGTCTACATAATGAGCCACGACCATGTAGTTAATGTCGCTCCTGATGTTTACCTGTTACCTGATAATAGAACTAGAGATGAGGTAGATAAGAAGGGCAATAAGACTGGATTTACTGTAGGTAAAGTAACGGCTCACCGAAAGATGCTGATTAAGAGTGGGGCTTTTTTGAAATGGGGGGGTTACAGCGAAATGGGGGGATTCCCCCCTGTAGATTTAACTCAGCCTATTATATGTCTGGCAGGACAGGGAAAGGTAAGAGTGAAGGTGGAAGTATGAGTAAACCAACAGAAGATATACTTGGGGCAGTATGGGAAACAGTAGAGAAATACTATAAGAAGAAGGGATACCTTGTTACTCCTAAGAGATGGGATGTAGAACTTATAGTTAAAATCATATTCGCTATGGCTGAACAAAAGGAGGGAGAATGAAGTATTTATTTGGAGTAGCAGCTTTTGTTTTTAGTGTGTTGACTGCTTTGATTATGTGGGATGTTCTACAACCTGTAGATAACTTGGCAAGCCATATATCTTTCTCATTATCTGTTGCTTTTTGGGCATTATGTTGGTGCTCCCATCTGGAAGATAGAATAGATAGGATTAAGTAGAGTATCTATTATGGCTGAAAAAAGGATGAAAGAAATATGTTAAGAGCTTCATTTAAGTTTGCTAAAATACCTGAATTGATAGAGGGGAAAAAACCAATAGTAATTGATACTACCTCAAATGGTGGCAACTTTAGGGAATTAAGTCCTTTCATTTTACCCGCTCCCCCAGCTAAAAACTTTGAGAACCTTTGGCAATTCAGCAAGGTTTATCCCCAACATTGGAGCGAATCGTATCAGATGCCTGATGCTGATTGGCTTGAATGGCGTGAAAACGGATTCACAGATTCTAAGGCTCATAGATACCCTATGGGTAAAGGAGCAATCCCTGTTTGTTCATGGTGGTATGGCGAAAAGTTAGGATATATTGAAGCTCGCAAGCAAATCTATGCTGTGGAATATGCCTCAAATGTCCAATGGACTAATAGCTACCAAATGTTAATGGACACTTATGCCGAGTGTTGTAGAGCTAATAAGGAACTGATACTTTTAGACTATGATGCCTACGACCACATTAAACTCAGTATGTCTTTAATAGATGTGATAAATAATCCTAAGCGTAAAATGGGGCATGCCTTTGTTTTAATAATGATGCTCACTGAGTTGTTAGAGGAATGCGTGAATAGTTAAGGTATCTATTATGGCTAAGGAGGGAGACTAATGCGTGTACTCTACATCGCTGGAAAATACTCAGACAAGGATGATACCAAGCAGTTAGCTAATATACGTCATGCTGGACAAGCAGCTATTGCTATGTGGAGGAAAGGCTATGCGGTAATATGCCCTCACCTCAATACGGCATTATTTGACTGGACTTATCCCGAAGTAGAAAGGAATGTTTGGATTGACGGAGACTTAGAGATACTACGGAGATGTGACGTAGTGTATTTCTTGAAGGGGTATGAGGAGTCCGAAGGTGCTATGCTTGAATTTAAGCTGGCTAACGATTTAGGATTGGAGATTTTATTCGAATGAAGATTAAAGTTAAGAAATTATATACAATCGGAGCCTTTATTTATAAGTTAATCTATATGCCTAACCTTACATCACATCATAACTTACTTGGGCAAACGTTGTCTGATTCGCAACTATTAAAAGTTGACCCATCATCAACTCCGCAAACCAAGTTGGTTACACTATGGCATGAGAAGATTCATGGAATAAATGATGTGTATAACTGTGAGCTTTCTGAGCAGAATATTGACAGATTAGCTCATGGTGTAGTATCTATACTGGTGAATGATTATGGCTTGGAATTTGATTGGAGTGAAATAAGCGAGGCTTAGATATGACAAAGAAGTATCAGATGAAAGGAGAAGATGATGCCAACTATCGATTGTGAGACTTTACTAGACCAGTGTTATGCCATGTTAAATAGGTCATATGAAGAGAGTTATGGTAGGGGATATGCGTATGGTAAGCCTAAGTTTAGGTTTATTTTATCCCACGATGAAATAATGGCACTAAGAAAATATGCTACCAATATAGAAATTGGGGCAAGGATATTTATAATGGATGGTAGAACCACCCTTTTGGGGCATGAATTATGCGAGCAAAGAAGAACACCATATTTAGAAGCAATAGTTGGGATTGTTGGGGCAACGAAGTAGAGAGTGACATAGAACTATGACAAAGAAGTGTCTACTCCAGTGGTCTAAGAGAAAAGAGGTGTGGAAGTATGTTTGTGTAGCGTGTCCGTTACTAACCTGTATCAAGGATAAACCTGGGGTAGTATCAAGTCGTGAGAATCTACTCCTTTCAATCAGGGAAACCGAACTTCGGGATAAAGTCTGGAGTCCTGAGAGATCGGAGTGGGTAAAGAAGTGAGGTAACACATAGATAAGACAATATGCTATACTAATGCATGACCAAGAAGGAACTTCTGGAAGAAAACAAGAGATTAAAACTGGAGGTTGACAGATTAAAGAGTCTGATTTATCACGCTTACCGAGATATATCGGAGTCATTACAGGAGATGGGGAAGAAATAATGTGCATATTTAGAAAGAAATTACCTCATCCTTATGAAGAGCCGGACTTTTCTAGGACTATGGATAACACAACCATAGTAGATGTTGTAAGCCAATGGTCTTTAGAGTGGCAGGTTAGCAACTATCTATTCTGGCTTGCTGAAGTAGATATACATTTATCTATTGAGTATTCGTGCTGTGCGTTGGCAATCTCGGAAGATAAGACAATACTAATCAGACCTGAATGGGCAAATGCTGGGACATTGGCACATGAGGCGGCTCACATCAGCTACTCATTACTTACAGATGAGCAAAAGAAGCAATTCTCAGATACCTATAGTTCTCTCAAAGATAAAGGGCTTATCAAGTTCTTATACTCCAAGAATACTTATGGCTTAACAAACGATATTGAGGGACACGCTGAAATTTACAGATACCTTTCTCCTAAATTCCCCACAGAATTGCACCAGTTTTATCCTAAGTTGTTATAAAGCACAGGAGGGTGATTGATGGATACTTCGAAACAATACATAAAGATGAGATTGGCTGCGAAGAGTGATTTACTTGAAGGGATACCACCAGAAATCGGGGTTGATTGTGAGAATGAAACAATAGACCCTCAGTGGATTACACATAATGTCTTTGTAGATATAAAGGGTGATTTTTATTATGCTAGTGGTATAGAACAGTGCCAACTTGAACGCCAAGACCAGTTGCAGGAGATGATGAGACGCTACTGTGAAAATAATATGGAGTGTTCCTTAAGTCAACATTGTTTTACTGCGATTCTATTCATAGACTTCAAGGCATGGCTTGATAAGCAATATCAACCTGAAGAATTTGTGTGCGTTCCAACAAATGTTTTCGACTCAGGGGAACAACTCTGGCTTGCCTTTGTGAAGAAAAATTTATACAATAAGGTATGGGTAGATAATGATTGGAGGACTAATGGATACAAAGACACAGCTACTCAATGAGATGTTTATTGAATTAACTAACGAGTGGAATGAGGAGATTTCTCGCAGGGTAACGAGGAGGCTTGGCGGATCGTTTGGCAGGAAATGTGATATACTTATGTTGTTTAATAGTATTTTTCAACAAGAGTGGCTGGACATGGCAACAAGAAATTAGAAGGAGGTTATTATGAGTGGTTACGAAATTGCTTTAATTGTGGTTGCAGTTCTAGTTGCGATATTGGGGGGCTTGCTAAAACACTTTGTTAATTTAATTCGTCAGAGTGGCGAGTTACTGACAGAGGTTGCGGATGCTTTTGAGGATGGTAAGTTTACAAAAAAGGAACTTGTAGATATTCTCAAAGAAGCTAAAGATGTCGCCGATGCTTGGACAAAGATTGTTAGTCTGGTTCTAAAGAAGAAGTAGTCACCACAGTCCTGAAACTTTAGAGGCTAAAGCACCTATCGTAGCAGTAAAGATACCTACCATCGTCTTACGCCATGCTGTGTTTTTAGCTACAGAACCGTTAAGTCTTTCAAGGTGTATTTTTATATCCCTAACATCTCCAGCCATGCCTTTTTCGGCAGTTCCTTTAATACCAAGAACGGCAGTTCTTAATTCTATGAGAACTTCATCTCTATCTTCTGGGTTTAACTTCATCTCAATACCTCTCTCCCTTGTAAAGCCAGTCGCATAGTTTGTTCCAATCGTGTGGGGTCTTTGATGTCATCCCCCCAAATGTCCACCACAATCCACCCCATATTTTCCAGCAGTTCTCGTTGAACTATATCACTACCTTCTTTTTCAACTCCCTTGTGATAGTATTCGCCTTGAATTCTCCATGCTAACCGTCTATCTTCAAAAAGAAAGTCGACAACTGCCCCACCTAGAGAATACCACCCGCCCATCAAGGAGGTTTGAAACTGAAACTCAATACCTTTCTTAACTAGATAATCATATACTATCCGCTCTATATCGGACATTACTAAGGTATTGCTACTAACCATTGTCCCAAGCCATTCCTACCCGCTAAAAATCTGCTCTACCACTACAGTAATGTGTCCTTGCCTGGTCTTTTTATTATCACACCAAAAGTCTAAAGGCATATTTGTTAATTTCACATTATACGATGACTTAGCAGTATCACCAGATGGGTAGAACGCCACTAGTGTAGCGGTATCTCTTATCGCCTCAATCTGAGTTATTATTTTATCTGATGTGGCTTCCGTAGCCTGAATGTAGAATGTCCACGCATTGATAACTGTAGGTGTAGGGTAGTAGTAAAATAGTAAACTCTCTAGTTCAGGACTATTGGTAGTAGTTGCCCCTCTTATTAGCTTAACTGCAAATTGTATGGTATAAAAGGCTGTGCCTAACCCACTATTAAAGGTTGCTATAGTATCTCTTGGTGAATCATTAAAAGTTCCCAAGAGAGTTGTTGCCGCTGCTCCGTTTAGACCATAGTAAACCTGAACATACTCATTTGCATCACAGCTTTTAGTTATACATGCTACTCCTAAAGCTACTTTAGGAATGGCTGCGAGTTTCCTGAATATTGGGAATGTCCCATAACCAGAGTCATCCACATACGTATAGGTAGTAATCTGCTTTACATTGGAGGTTGTGTCTGGAAACATCATATACTTGACACTAGTGCCCTCACCAAACCACAACCTCCCATTAGTATAGAGTGATGATGGTGAGTGGTGCATACAGGCTATTGGATTATTGGTTGCCGATGTAGTGTAGACCTGTAAGTTACCACCTAAACTAGAACTGCGTTTGAATATGGAGCTTTTATCAGTTGTGCCACCATTAACACAGAATACTAGCCAGTTACCTATAGGTAGCATATCATAAACATTCCCCTGATATGTGCTAGGCAATCCGTCATCTTGGTCAGTCCCGACTGGAGTAGCTATACTAGGTGCGATTTTAGTTATACCCGCTCCTGTAGCCACCCAGATATTAGCGTTCCAATACATACCAGCATGTCCAGCGTAGGTAAGTGGTGGATAGTTTACCTCTTGTTGATATGCAAGTTCATTGGTAACGTCTATACTGAACAGCCCTTTATTCCCAAGAAAGTATAGTGCTGGCGTTTGGTCAGCTAGGAGTTTACCAGAGAATAATTTGTAAACTGTGCCAAAACCACCAACTAAGGTAAAGGTAGTCCAAACACCATCTATGTTATTAGCTGCGGAACTTCTAAGTGTGACTCCATCAGTATCTATGCCATGTAATTTCTGTTGATACCAAGCTAAATATCCCTGACAGCCCGTTAAAGCAATCCATGTAGCACCATCCACACTGTAGATAGACTCTGTGGCTGAAGATACAACTAGATACTCATCTGTGGCATCGGTAACTACAATAGCATCTATGGGAGTAGTAGCTAGTTTGTGTTTGAAAGTCCACGCCGACCCGCTCCACTTAAATATACCGTTAGCGTTTATAAGATAGGTGGCACTCTGAAAGTCTATAATCTTTATTGGTGCTGTAGCAGCAAACGCAGTTACCGTTATAGCAGCATCATCAAAATGGGCACTCCGTGGTGCCGTGCAATGCAATTCTAACGCTAATTTTGTGGCTGCTTTGTTTAGAGTCCGAGTAACCGTTAATTGCTCCCATCCACTACCTCCAGTATGGTATGAGCTATAAGTAGGCGTAACCCCATCATCAATCGCTATTCTGCCTATGGTGGCAAAGTCACACCAAACCCAACAGGTAAAAACAACTTCAAGGTTTTGGTATGTCGCAAAGCCAGTTAAATTCTGATAAACAACACTAGCACCATCAAGAAGCCAGCAATAAGTGCCACCCGCTGTGTGATTTTTCGCATTACTCCTAACACCACTTCCACTCTCAGTTGTCCAATTAGCATCTAGCTCCATATCAGCATTGGTTATTGTTGGAGCACTGGGAGCCGATGCAGCACCAGTAGTATTAACAAGCGAACCGAGAACCGCCTGACCTTCTATTGAAAAGTCAATTCCCTGAGAAAATTGTAATCTAGCTTCAGAACCAAGTCCTCTATTCTTGCCAATACCATTGCGGAAATCAAAATACTCTTCTAAAGAAGCAGAGCTAAAATCACTATATTCTAGCCCACCCGCACCACCAATTCTGCCCTTGAACGGATTTATAGCTCTCTCTGTGACACGAGTTCTTGGTGCTAGTTTATAGAATACTCCAGCGAGGTTTACCTGTCTCATTCCACTACCTTCCTTGACTCAGTGTGAGGACTATTACGTGGCTCGTTAGCAGATAGAATCAAGGCTTGCCTGTAAGTAGCATCTAAAGCGTTTGACTGAACCTTATTATATGGTAGGAAAGTTATAGCTTTCTGAACTAACCAATCAGGAGGAAGAGAGATAATATCAGTATCACTGGTTACTATATCCTGCCTGCCATGTCCTTCAATTCTTAAATCTTTACCTGCGGTTACAGAATAGGTGCCCTCATCAAGTTTTAACTTGCGAGGTGAAATCAATCTCCAATCTCTAGGGTCAATAACATCACTCTCGTTAAACTTACCGTCTCCAGCAGTTTGTTCTGTGGTAATCTTGTGGACATGACTCATATCGGTTGGAAGAGTATATTCGTGTATGTCCGATACTAAAGTTATGGTTGTATCTATCTTATCAATAAGATACTTGGTTGCTGCATTCTCAATTGCTAAATTGATTGCCTTGCGGTATTCATCCTCAGTAAAGATATAGTGGAGTTCTGCATAGGAAGTAGCATCACAAGCAACAGTATAAGCCGAGTGAACTGTTAGCAGGAAAGCACTTAAATCCCAGTCAGTTACTCTTCTAGTTAAACCAATATTCGTGCCCGCATAGACATAAACTTCGTAGAACTGCTCATTGTAGTAGTCGTCAGCTTCCCACAAGAACGGAGCATAAGTATTAGTTGTATCTGCACCAGTTGTGCCGCAGACACCATACAAAAGGTCTCCTACTGAATTAGATAGATAATGTCTTATCACCTGCAAAGTGTTAGAAAACAAACTCATAATCTACTCCACACAATTAAACTCCAAATAGATGTCTTTCTTGGTTATAGTTATTTAGGGCATCAGAGACACCCCAGATAACAGGAAGATAAGAGAATAAACCAATTTCTCCATCAAAGGTCTCTGTACCACCTGCGACATTACCTATGATTAAGTCACCACCTGCATCAGTGGCGGCTGTGCCGTTGGGGGCACGCCCTTCTGTAATTGCTTGAGCAACTCCATTAAGATAAATGATAGGGTCATTAGCTATATTGCTATTATTATATGTTAGTATCAGATGGGAATAAGTATTTATAGGAACTACAGCGGCCGTTGTAGTCCAGTATGGGTCAGCAACAGAAAACCCTGTATAAAATCTTAACTTAGTATATCCGCCTGCTTCCTCAAGTACCTGAAACCTTGTTCCTGATTTACTATAAATACGCCCTGTATCAGCCTCACCATCACTATCAGGGTTTATCCACGCTTTAACACTTCCACCCACAGCAAATATATTCTGAATAGAGGCAGCATCAGTGACAGTAATTATGTCATCCGTGCCATCAAAGTCCAGAACCCATAACCCACTAGATAATCTTGTCCAAGTAGCTCCAAGTATTGTGCCGTTATTGGCTGGAGAAGAACCAGCCCTATCATTGATTGTAGAACCAGTATAAGGGTATCCAGGAAAGTATAAAGCAGCATCAAGGTCTCGGTCAAGGTCTATGCCGTTCTCCCCAATAACATACCCTCTCTGATTAACTATCGGTATGATTGCTTGACCATTTATTGCTATCATGCAAGGTATCCTCCGCTTACTACTGCCCTATATGTCGCTGTAACAATAACAAGACATTCTGCATCCGCATCGCCTCCAGCAAGAGTCCCTTCTATCTCAGTGCCAACTGGTATGTATAAAGAGCCAATCCAAGAGAACTGAGACTCAGGTGTCAAGCTGGCTACAGGACAATCCGCAGCAGCCAGAATTACTCCTGGCTCAGCATCATCAGTCGCTATAGCTAAACTTGTAATTGGGTCGCCGTCAGTAATATCAGCGGTAATCGGCATCCTGATTATAAGAGACTCAAGAATTACAGCTTGTGTAGTTCCAGTAAGTAGGACATCTGTTCCAGCCCCACCTCCACCTCGGAGTAAGTCCCAAGTCATAGTTTTTACCTGAGTTATCCCAGCCAATACTCCCTCAAAATTAACAGGGACACCACCTTTATGGTTCGTTCCCCAATCGTTATAGTTAGCTGTAGAAGCATCCGCATAGGGATTGTTGACCATTGGAACTCCACCGAAGTTGGCGTGGTTGCCATCAACAAAGATTCCAGATGAGCCAGCAGCCAATGTAATGGCTTTCCCCGCTGTATCACTTGGTAATCTGAACCTGTTTTCAAGTATGCTAAGATTACCACAACCACCACCACAACTAATGCCTATTCCTGCAATACTGGCGAACACATTTTTACGTATCATCCCACTGGTACAGTTACCTAAATAGATGCCAGCAGTAGTGTAACAAGCTATATCACTCCGCCCAAACAAGCAGTCCTCAACTAGCAAATATGGTTGGTCATAAGTTGCCAGGATGCCATAAGCAGCTATATACTGAGTATCGAAGGTACAGCGTCTAATTGTGACGCCGAAGTAACTGTTGGTACTGTTAAACTCTATGATACCCCCTGTAGTACCAAGGTTATCACAGCCTAAATACATATCCTCAATGGTTACATAACTAGCTGCTATCTCAAAGGTAGCTACATTCTGCTCATCCGAACCTATACCAGAATCACTGAGCAATCCTTTACCATGTTCACCTCTAATAGTAACGCCTGTCTTATTAACTACTATCGGGAAGGTCTCAGTAGCAGGAGGTGCAGATGGTGAGTTAGCCATGCCGTGAATGACATCGTATCTACCAGCAGTAACTAGACTCAACGCATAGGTATAAGTCAATACTGGGTCGCCAGCAGATAAACCGCTGTTACTATCATTACCTGATACACTATCTACCCAGAAGTGGACTCCAGCATTGGGCGTAAGCACGTTATCAATCACATCAACTATACCATCTACTACTGTTACGGCATCTGATATAGCTTCCAGTGAATCAGTAGCCCTATCATAACCAGAGGCATCGCCATCACTTGTCATTATGCTCGCAAGAATGCTGTGGTCTGCCAGTGTCGCTGGATATGCTTGGTCTGTATCTGAAACTTCATAGAGCTTATAGGTATCGTTGACTATCTGCTTAATGTAAGCAACTATATCATCTGCTGTGGTTACTGCCCCTGCGGCTGCCGTTGAAGCTTTAGTCCCGATCAAGGCAGCCAACGCTACTATAGCCGCTTCCATAGTAGTTCTAGCCGAACCATCAACTGAGGCACTATAAGTATTCGCACCATCCAAACCAACTACCGCTGCTATTGCTTGTAATGCTGCGTCAAGGCTTGCTATCGCAGCACCACTCAAATTAGTCCAGCCCCCGTCAGTTCCTAGAAGTTCGTTCAGTGTTTGTTTAATGTAAGCCGCAGCACTATCAGCCGAAGTAACCGCACCCGCAGCAGCAGCATCTGCTTTAGTTCCAAGTATTGCTAAGATTGGATGAACAAGCAGGACTTTATCACCTACTGCTAGTGTCCCTGATGCAAAGGCGGTATGAGTAAAAGTTCCTGTAGAACTAACATAATCACTGACTGGAGTTAATAGTCCTTGAGGGGCTGCCCCTGCTCCACCAACATCCCACAGAGCGTACACTTCCCAGTCCGAATAACTGGAATTACAGAAGAAGTCATTACCGAAACTAGCTAAATCAAGGCAAGCAAAGTGAGTGCTATCAGTATAAGTTGTTACCGTCCCCTGATAAACTAAACCTTGCCCTTTCTCAATTAAAGCTGCATCCGATATTTCCCAATTCTTTAACATCTTACGACCCCCTTCCCATAAAGGTGCACTCCACTGTGCAGGCTGCCCCATTATCTATACACGAAAAGTCTTTCATTGCGTGATAACCCCAAACCTCTAGCTTTGAATACTTGGTAAGCAAGTCACCAACTGATGTCGTTGCCGTTGTGCCATCAATGCAGAAGTTTATTATGTTGCCTGCAACTACTTGAATAACAACATATTCAGTATCAACTTCAGCAGGTGGAATAAGAGAAGCCGTAAATCCCGTAGCTGAGGTTGGGGTTAGTCTTTCTCTATCCAGTACCTTAAATCCTATCATTAACTTTTCCTCCCCAGGCTTTTGCCTGTCTTATCTCTCGCCATCCCGTATGCTTGACCAGCCGCCTCTTTCTGCGTCTTACCCTCATGTTTCATTAAATACGCAATAGTTTGACTGATAGCAGCCCTGACGGCATCCATTGAACTTTTCTTGGTTAATTTATTGACTTGCAGAGGCAAGGCTCACCTCCTTCTTTATGGTAAATGTATTTGCTGTTAAAGGAATAAACATATATTTAGGTAACAATTGAGCTAGCGGTTTTAGTCCATATTCCTTTTGGTTGTTATCCCAATAAACCTTAAATTCTGCTCCAGTATCAGGATAAATAACTATCTCCCCAACATTTATGGTTACATCGTTTTTATCCTTGATGTTGGTTAATTTCTCAAATTGTAGAGGCATGAACTCTCACCTTCCTTTTTCTTTTCTTTGACACAGGCTTTTTGTAATTGGTGATTTCCTCTATTTGTGCTTGCTCATAAGTCACCTTTACACCATCAACTTCATTTACGAATGGCACAACTACTTCATTTGGAACTTTATTGTTGTTAAAGTATTTGTAAGTACTGACGAGTTTCTTTAGTAAACCTTCAAATACTGCTTGGTCAAACTTAGCTGTACCATTATTAAGGTTTTGTATCATTTAGACCTCCTAATAAAAAATCCCTAATAGGAGATAGACCCCCACAAGGGAATTAAACCAAAACACATACTGTCCGTCTCCTGTGTCTAGTATTCAATTGTTAATGTGATTATCCCGTAACTTTTTCTGTTCCGATGGTTCAATGGTTTTTCTCTTGCATGGTTTACAAACCCAGTAATAAATCCCATTCTCTGTAACCATCTTTGTTGCATCCTTATTGCACCTAGGACATACAACCATTTTTATCTCTCCTGTTAATGTGTTACTAGAGTCAACCCTCCGTAGTAACGATTCATTCTTGTAGTATATCCCTGTGTGCTACAGTGTGGGCATTGTGGTCTGGGTGCATTTGCTGGATAATATAGTTTCCTCTCACAGTTCTCACACCACCAACCCACTAAAGGTTTAGACTGTCTGATGTTAGAGTCTATCAGCCTTAGATTATCAACCCTCTCCTGATGTGATTGCGTTCTAGGCATTTACTTATTTACTCCTTACTGATTGGGGGAGCAGTTTTACCCACTCCCCCATAGCCTTTCTAGTTACGGATGAGCAATCTGCAAGTATACGAACGGGGCTGCCTGTGTGCTAGTAGATGAAGGGAACATAGAATACCCAATATGCTGATTAGAGATGAGTGAGCTAACGGTTGAATCAGCTGGCTCAAGTGAACCATCATGTCTGGCAACTATGCCTACCAAACCAGCTACACCTACTGTACTCTGTGGTGCAATCCATGTCGGTCCCCAAGTCTGAACCCATACATAGTTAGTTGCAGCAGCATAACAAGCTGGTACTCCCACTTTAGTGCGAGCAACACTAGCTCCAAGTCTTATATAGGCATACGGGCTTGCTATAGTTTCTGCTACGCTGGTAGTAGCCACAAGAGCATGGGGTATAGGTGCGTCAAGCTCTATAGTCATTTCGCCTGCCGTAGTTACCGCAGTACTAGATACGATGCCTCTTACAAAATCGTCATCGTCTCCACCTGAACCAGCCACAAACACCACTACATGACCACCCTTTAATGCGTTTAGAGCAAACTTACCATCACTAGCCACCCCATCACCAGAAGCAGTAGTTATCTTTATACTTGTGGCATAGATGTCCGCAGCAGTAGTTATAGCTGCTTGGGCTGTTGCCTGATGGTATGAAGTCTCTGCTAACTGACGAGACTTGACAATAGCAGTAGCATAGGAATAGTAGTATGCCTTACCATTGTAGACGTAAGCAGTACCAATGTCGTATTGCTGTGTAGTATCTGGCTTACTAAGGTCTGGTGTTGCCATATTACCATAAGAAGCACTAATTGGGAGATACATTGTCCCACTATTTACACTTCTTATATCGTGATTGATTATTTTACTCAACTTCTTTCTCCTTTTCTATTTTGGTGTTTCTAAGGCACACCGTTCAAAGCCTATTAGTAAACTATCTCTGCATCGGTTACATCATTGATACGACCGAGACAAAGTTTGCTCCCAAGTAACGGAGCGATGTAGCTGACCAGTCTTAACCCACCAGCATCGTAGTCCTCAAGTTCCTCAAAAGTGACTATCTTGTAGAAGTCTCCAAGCATATCGGTGTTACCGAAGCCCAATGTTAAACCAGGTTCTCCATTAAAGACATCTCCAAACTTGATGTGGAACAGACTCCAGTTATCCCCACTTGTGCTTTTTGCTCTCTGTGTGGTTGTGCTAGTAGCATTACAAAGGTCAGCAGTCTCTTCTGCTAAGAAGTCAGTTCTCAGGAACGGAACGCCATCAAAGTAAGTTACCCTCTTGCCCTGGTCATCCACTCCGTAAGAGATTTGACCCAAAGCTGGTCCCGTTACTAGCCGAACCATACCCGCCTCCTGATAGGCTGAGTCAATCCTTCGTGCTATATTATATGGGATATAGCAGAAGTCAACACCATGCTTCATAGCATCGTGTTGTTTTCTCAAGTTAGCTAGTGATAAAGCACCACTCTGCTCAATATCAAGGTCAGTTCCTTGCTGAACACACGCCAAAGCGTGAAGTCCATCAAACTCGTTAGTTCCGTAGGTCAGGTCATCATAGATTATGTCATCGCCTAAACGTCTGACAATAGCCTTCTTCATCTCCCATAGAACCTGAGCCTCGTAGTTGTTGATAGTCCCGTAAACGTCAGGCACAAAGTGGTCAAGAATCCTCTGGATATACTTCCGCTTGAGAGCTACCTCTTGCTGGTCGTATGTTACCGAAGCCGACCAGGATAACTGGTCTCCGATTGCTATATTAGCAACATCGGCATCAACTACGGTTGCTTCACGGTTCCACTTTATTGTCTGCCCACTAGCCTGAGCTACAGGTATCTTATCTAGTATGTTATTTCGGTATACATCTTCCTCAATCACACCAGGTATTAGTTGCGATTGAGTAAGTTTTTGACATTCAGTCAAATTATTCCAATGTCCGATTGCCATATCTTCTTCCTCCTTTAGGGTTTGTAATCTGGGTCACTTGATTGCCCAGAACGTCTTTTAACTTGTCTAGCCTTTGCTATTGCCAGTTCTTTACCAGCACGTTCTATTGGTGTTAAACTGGATAAATCCTCTCCACTTCCCCCTCCTAATCCTGAGTCAAACTTCGGTGCCTTTTCAGGTTCTTTAACTTCAGGTTCTCTAGTGAGCTTAAATCTTAAAGCCTTAATCTCCATTGCTTCTTCAGTCTGACAATTCTCAAGCTCGCTAAGTTCAATGCCAGTTTCCCTAACAAGAGCGTCAGCCTTTCTCGATAACAAAGCAGCCATTAAATCCTTAGCAGCAACTTCCTTCTCTTTTTTTGTTGTCGCTATCTCGGTTGCCAACTTCTTCCTCTCTTCGGCAATAGCCCTCTTGTCAATATAAGCCTGCCTTGCCTCCGGGTCATCGGCAAACTGTTTGGTGACTAACTCATCATATTGCCTCTGAAGGCTTTGGAGTTCAACTTCAATTGTCTGCACACTAGCCTTAGCTGCGTCTACCTCAGCTTTTGCCGTTTCAGCAGCCGCCTTGTGTACGGAAAGTTGCGTGTTTACAGATGACAGCCCCTTTCCAACAGCCGTGTCTAACTCCGCTTGTGAATATGTCCTTACAGTTGGTTCTACCTTCAGTGGAGTTGGTTCTACCCCCTCTTTAGAAGTTGGCACAGCCCCCTCAACTTTAGATGCATCCCCCTCTAAGTTCATGTTAATATCCTCCTTTTATTTAGTGGGGCGTAGTTCTCTAAATGAAGAAACGGGGGTAACTCCGTAATAGAACAAACTACGCCCCCCGTTTTGATAACTATGTTTAATTATTAAAGTACTAATACCATTATAGCATACCCGACTAAATGCTTTACATAACTCTATAATACTCTGTATTTTCACTTTCCTAGAATAAGATTTTTCAATTCCTCCCTTCGATCTCCGCTTGTAATAGGTGATATATCTGTAGTAGTTCCAGATGGTTTATAGCCATACCATAAAACCAATGCAGCGTCTATTTCAGGGCGGCTTAACCGTAACCTCTTTCGCTTACTTTCTGGGGTGTCCCAATAAACATTTAGTAGTTCTTGTGCCTTACTATATTCAGCCATTAGAACTCCCCACTCTGTTAAGCCTGAGTTTCTGTCTACATAGTCTGCTTGAGCTTTAGTCCATATCTTATCTCTATAATGCTTTTCCGTAGCCTCTTGCTGTGCCCAATAGATTATTCCAGATGGGCGTTTGGATGTTTCAAATGTATTATAATACTCAACCAACGCTCTTTTATTAGCGTCAATAGGTAATTTGCCTGTCTCTTCAAATAGTCCGAAATCAATATCAACCTGTGCTTTCCTACTTGACATCTCCCTCTTTAGTAGAGTTACTTCATCTCTAAAGGTATTAGCGAGTTTATTCTTATCCTCCTGAGACCTACCCATTATATCTGTAAGATACTCAGATACTAGTGCATCACCCCTAACTATTCTCTCTTGGTCTAAGTTGTCTAAAGTCGCAAACCCCTGTGACTTTAACTGTTGTCTTTCTATGGCAACATCACTCCGTAACCCTAACTCAGTTTTCAAATCATTATTGTTAGATAGCACCTTTTTCTGGAACGGTTCAAGGTCATCCCATACCTCAACAGGAGTACCATCAGCTTTTAATAACTCACTTTCCTTCGCATATCTATTCAGTAAATTCAGAGTTGTTTCTGCTCTCAGATTAACACCTACAGATTGAACTGCTAAGCCTGAAATACCAAGTCTTTCTTCTCCACCTGGAATTAATCCTTCAGCTTCTGGTATTAGTACCCTCCCAATTCCAGCACCTGCACCACCAATGCCAATAGGAGCAAATAAATCAAAAAGCAAGTTTGCTGTTCTTGAAGCTATACCACCAGGCCCAACGTCATTGATAGGTTCACCAAAGAAATCAGTACCACTTACCTGATTAGTTATTGACCTAATAGGCACACTTTCTCTGGCTGTCAAGAAAGCACCAGGGTCTAACACTCTAAAGGCAGTATCCATTTGCCCAACTAAGTCTAGAGTTATTTCAACATCACCTCTTCCTTTAAGTGGTATTGTAGGTGCGGCAAAATCCCTATTATAACCAAAAGGTAACGGCCCCCACTTTGTTTTAGCAACAGGTGAGTATCGATCCTTTGGTAAAGGTTCTCCAGTAGAAGCAAAGTGTATGATGTTAGCCGTTACAATCAAGAAAAGATATACTCCAATCCAATGCTTTCTCCAGTAGGCTTTTTGTGGGCCGTGAAAGGAGTTTGTTGCCTGTCTTAATAGTCCTTCTGTCTCACCCAAAGAGAAGAAAACTCGTGGTAATACTTGCCTGAGAACTTGGTTCTGAATAACACTTTGAGAAACAGGAATTACAGAATACTTCATATTAGCTATCCGAGCTATCATCCCGTTTATCTGTGCATCATTCAAACTACTATACATTCTGGATACCATCGGAGCAATATTGTTTTCTATATCTGTAATAATTGCAGCCGAGTAAACACCTTCAAATAATCCTCTTCTCATAGCACTTTCTAAGTTAGCAAGACTTTCCTTAACTCCCTTAACTTTTCCTAATACACCAGATTGCTCAACCGCCTGCCGTGTTAGCTTATCCATATCTTCTGGGAATATAGTTACATCACGTGTGGACAATCCAGCTTCTGAGATTCCTTTTAAGTTAATACCAGGTCTATCCTGAATTAAAGGTGTAGTATTGTCCAACTTCTTAGCTAATGATAATCTATAAGTAGGACTGAAATTAGAGTAGACAATCTTCGCAAATGTTGAAGGATACCTTGCCAAAGCCTTAGTCGCTTCTACAGGTTGTCCTGCAAATAGAGCATCTGTAAATCTGGTGAAACTTCCAGCACCTGCACGAGTAAGGAAGTCAACTTGCTGGAAAAGAGAGAATAAAAGCTTAGCTCTCTTGGGAGTAAATACTGCCCAATCAATAATATCCATTGGGTCAATGGTTTTCTTCCCAATAATATATCTACCGAGGTCTGGTCTTTTGCCATATATTCCTTCTAACGCATTTGATATCCTATCCTCAGTAATCCACCTGCGAGTGAATAAAACTGTTGGTTCTCCTGTTACTGGGTCTGAAGTAGCAAATGGCTTCCCCTCAAAAGCGGGACCGATTTGTGGAACTCTCCACCCTCTAGGGATTGAACCTCCAGGATGAGGTCTTATAAAATCCTCTCCCATAACTTTCAGATATTTTACTAACTGCATTTGCTCCCTATACTTTACACCCTGCATACGAGAGATACTCCATTGCTGGTAGGGATTCCAGAATAAAGGTTCAAACCCAAGCTCTCTCATTTCCGCATAAGTAGCATTTACACGAGGTTTCTTAAACGACGGAGTCCTGACTAATGGTCTCCCCTGCTGAATATCAGTAAAGGCATCCTTGGGAGGCTTCCAACCACGATAGAAGTAATCCTCAACTGTTGCCATCTTCGGGTCAAAATCTAATCTAGCTGTTTCTTCCCAATTAGTTAAAGACCTCAACTCATTATAAGCATCCTCATATCCTTTTGGAATCGTAATCTCTCCTGATGCTACCTTTGAAGGGTTATGTAACGCATTATAAAGAGCATCCAAAGCAGGTATATCCTTTGCTCTGGGAATTAAATTACCTCTGCTAACTATACCTACACCAAGTTTCTTTAACTTATCGCTACCTTTCCTGACAGTGATATTACTCCTCCGTGTTTCACTGCCGATAGCAGCT